>Ga0157366_1000258_pt1 | contig 25859 bp, 37 predicted proteins | sample AttbisABBM1_FD_113149 | JGI IMG/M metagenome (GOLD analysis project Ga0157366, IMG submission 113149) | Fungus gardens microbial communities from leaf cutter ant in Botucatu, State of São Paulo, Brazil - Atta bisphaerica ABBM1 | ecosystem: Host-associated > Fungi > Mycelium > Unclassified ...
AATATGCCTCACTTTGTGACCGCATGTTCCTGTACATGCGACTTATGTCCTGGTCCACGCACCTATCTTTGAAATACCATACCTGTATCATGTATGAACACAGATGGGTAAGGATTGCTTGCCAGCCCATCTGTATGGCTAGCACGTCTTGCAGTTTCTTGGTAACCACTAACTCTATAAATTCTGGACCCAAAATGTGGTCTATCTTTTCTTTGTACCTCGTACTTTCTTCATCTGTTGGAAAGCACTGTTCCTGTACTTGGACTTTATCTGCAGCAATGGCTGCTAGCTGAAAAATTTCCTCGTTCAGAGCTTCCATATCTCTGATGACCTCAGCCTCGGATAGACTGTCGGCCGTGGAGAGGAATCTCTGAGCGACAGCCAATTCACCTGTAATCTTCTTCAAGTCTACTCGCTGAGCTCTCCTCCTCTTCAACCTCTGCTTTGTTTCTGTAATCTCTTGATCTAACTCTCTGTATCTCTCCATTAGCCCATGTTCAAGTTGATGGAGTTGCAGTATCTCATTCTGCAGCTTCTCGAGTTTCGGATCCGGTTTCGGGTCTGAATCCTTGAGTTGCTTCCAGCGCTCTTGTACTCGACGTGAAGGGGGCTGCGCGAGTCGGCTCCGATGTTCTTGTTTCTCGTCCGTGGTGGTCTGTTTGGGCGAGCTGTTGTTAAGCACTATTGGCAAGTCCTGATGATGCTGGGAGAAGGATGAGCCCGGTGCGTTGGACATGAAGGTGGGATAATCAAATAAGACCCAAAAGGGTCTCTCACATAGGAAAGGGGCCTCATGTAACACTGCTGTAGGAGGCTGATCTCGGCAGTGTTGAGCTTCAATGATCAGTCCCTAACACTAAGCGAGCGAGAAAACATTTACTGCAATAATATTACAAACAAGTTGCTCTTATAAGATGCATAGAAATCCAGGACGAAGACAAGGTATCCAATACAAGTATACAAGACAATCAGTGCCTCCCAGCATGAGACTGCATCCGGAAACCGAGCTGTTCAAGAAGTAGTACTCTCGGTCTCGTCCGCAGCCGTTTAAATTCGCGACTGTCAGGGTCAGCACCATCCATCTTCAATCCAAGCTCCGTACTCCCTAACACATGATAATCTTCCTCGTCCTCCACCCGCTCCAATCCAATACTGACGCCAATGTCTTTCATTAAGTTATAATCATACACATCGCAGTAGACAGCGATCCAAGGCTGGAGATCAGCAGAGATGATATCTGCTTTGACGTTGATTCTGATATTCTCTGCTTCCTCCATCATTTTTCGGACGTGGTCCTGCACCTTGGACGCATCACCTCCCCACCCAGCGGCAGCAGATATTTCCATGAGTTGTCGGGCCTTCTTGTCCGAATATTGCATTAAGTCACTTGAGGTTCCTTGTGGCAGCTGGCCAAACGTGATCTGTCTCCACTTGCCTGCCACCGTTTGTTCCTCTGCACTGAAATCAGCAAAGGGATCAATGAAACTATTCCGAAAGGCACTTCACCCTTTCCACGAATGCGACTGTATAACCTACGGAGTGCCACGTCGAGGTTTACATTCTTCAGGTTCCAGGAGTCAATGAGTTCTACGCAAGATTCAGCGAGGAAAATCTGGAGGATGGCTCGTATGAATTGTTGGTCGTCAAAGCGATTCTCTGCTTTCCGGAAAATTAGAGAAAGGTTCGCTCCTAAGTAGTTCATATTCTCCAGCTGTATGGGTGATCGCTGGGTTCGTAATGATGTCTCTGCAGCGATCTCTGCCGTCTGAACGATCTCTTCGTTGAGACCTTTTATTCGATGTCGAACATCTTCTCCGCCCACAGAAGACTGTGTGTTGATCACAGCACGAGCGCTGTTAAGCTCCTTCAACCGCGTTTCGAACAACTCGTCCTCCCATTTCTCCGCATCGTCTTTAGCTATTAGAGACCGCAGTTTCTCGCTTTTGCGCTCAACCTTGGCATTCAAAGCTGATATTTTCTCCTCGAGCTCGACTTTCTCGCTGATTAAAATCTGTTCCTTGCGTTGACCCCTTATGGATTTTTGGCGTTCAACGACTTTTTCTGCTGTTATGTCCTCGCCCTTCTTGGATTTCAATGAGCTCCTAAGAATTTTAAGCGTGGATTGGCGACGAGAGGGACCAGTCCTCTGTCTAGCTGGGTCTTCACTGGATGGTCTCTCAGTTGATCTTCTCGGTCGAGGAGACCCTATGTTGAAGATGGAAATTGCATCAACAATACGGTTCATTGAACTCATGAAGAGGGTGGTAGATGTGGTCAGTTAAGAAGTCGGTAAGAACATGTGGTAGGGGAGAACCTCCCACGAAAAACAGGTTTCCAGATTAAGTTTGATGGAAACTCAGTAATAAAGACTTATACAAGCTTTGCAACACTCCTATAGGAGTAGCTCAAACATGCATATTCATGTTTGTAATAAGCCGTAGGCAACTTCATGACATGTTTCTTTACCTCCCGCCCTTTATCACGTAAATACCCTTTGAGGGCAGTTTTCTCACGGGCTAGAACCTGGATACGAGGTCAGGTGTTGTCAACGAGGTCACTGACTGCCGACTTAAAAGCCTGTTGGGACTGGGACTGCGGAGTTCTTCCTTTCACATCCACACTGCAGGTACTTGTATCATGCCAAGAGAGAAACACACCGGAGAACGCAGATTGCTGTTGGCCTTTGATGTAGGAACGACCTACAGTGGCATCTCATACAGGTAATAAACAGCACGAACAGCACTTCTTCTTGCGCTCAACAAAAGGTAATTAATTGATTTTTTTAGTATTCTCGACTCAGACCATGTGCCTGAGGTTCAGGGTGTGCACAAGTTGAGCTACTGCGACAGTAACAACTTTTTGCAGCTCTGACACTCAGTCTTAAGGTTTCCGGGGCAAGAGCTAGCCGGTGGTAATGCGAAGATACCTTCTGTTTTGTATTACGATAAGTGCGGCAAGGTACGCGCTGCTGGCGCAGACACAGAGCGAGACGGCATGGACATTATTGCAGAAGACGAGAAATGGGATAAAGCTGAATGGTAATCGGCTTTGTACCAGCATCTGTCATGATCCAACCAACTCCTTTGAGGCAGGTTTAAATTACACTTGCGACCAAGAACAAAGGAATTTGCCACTGGTCCTGCAAAAATTCCGAATTTGCCGCCCAATAAGACAGCCTTGGATGTTTTATCCGACTACTTGAAGTATCTCAATGACTGCGCTAAACAGTGGATAAAGGAGACTCATCCTGGAATCGGGACCAGTATCTGGGAAGGTCCAGAGATTCACTATATTCTCTCGCACCCGAATGGGTGGGAAGGTCCGCAGCAGGCTATTATGAAGCAGGCTGCCAACAAGGCAGGCCTTGTCACTCCAGAAGGACGCAATAAGATCACCTTCATTACGGAAGGAGAAGCCAGTCTCAATCATTGTATTGAAAAGGGTTTGATGAACGAGTCCATCCAAGTAAGTCGACAATTCGACCTTTTGGAGCTATATCAATTGATTCTCTACAATTCAGAAAGGAGAAGGTGTCTGCATTGTCGATGCCGGAGGAGGGACGCTCGATCTGAGCGCGTACGCAGCAAACCCGGATGGGAAGACCTTTGAGGAGATTGCGGAAGCCCAGTGTACTTTCCCATTCTTTTCTTCCGAAAAAACCTCTTTTATTTGTTTCATAGGTTATCTGAAGGGGTCGATCTTTGTAACAGAGGCTGCAGGAGAACATTTACGCAGTAAGTGAAATGTCACTTATTTCTGGTGGCACAGGGCCAACACTGGACAGAAATCCTCAAGGGCTCCAAGTTTGTCAAGGATATCGACGAGATGAAATGGTCGTTTGACAGGTCGACAAAATGTTCATTTCGAGATCCTGCTGACCCTCATTTCATCCGAGGCTGCGGATCAGCTCGCGATAGGGATGCTAAACTGAAAGTCATGGCAGGGAAGCTTCGCCTCGAAGGGTAGGCGAATTCGATTGATACTACTAAACACTGACTCTTCCTGTAGGTCAGATGTTGCTTCATTCTTTGAGCCTGCACTTAAGTGCATAATCGATGGCGTTTTGGAGCAACGCCGTACTGCTCATAAACCTATTAATGTAGGCAATCATTTGCTGCTCGATGAATGCTCGCTCATTTTGGCGTCAATCAAAGAGCGTTTTCCTTGTCGGTGGTTTCTCGGCTAATGATTATCTTTTCAAACGGGTCAAGGATGCTCTCGAGGCGCATGGCCTCAAGGTATTCAGACCTGACACACACCTGTGAGCATCCAAGATAAATTACAACAGATGGTGAAGTGAGATAAATGATTTTCAGTAATAAAGTTGTTGCAGAAGGATCGGTCTCTTTCGTCCTTGATCACCCTGTCCAATCTAGGGTTTCACGCCGCTCCTATGGAACAGAAATATGGATCGCCTACGAACCATACCTCAAAGAACATAAAAAGCGCGAATGGAAAACCTCTGAGCTTTACTCCGGGGAGTTGGGCATCCCGGGTGTCTTTAGCGTCATTCTCCCCAAGGTTTTCACTCAACTCCCTCAATAGACCAAACAAAATTCCTCATAATGACCATCTGACAGAATACACAGGTCAAAGAAACACAAGAGTTTCGTTGCACATACAGGAAAGGCTCTCCGAATCCTCTTTTCTTGAGAATAATGGATAAAGAGATTGTCTGTTATCGAGGAAACAAACATCAAAAGATGCGTCAGTTCATGGACGATGATCCAAGTGAAGATACCCCAATAATCATAGGAGGAGAGTTGCTGACCATAAATTTCAGACAACTACTCAGAAGTTTGCACTGTCACGGCGAATTTAGAGAATATTCCAATTCAACCCTGTTTTGGCCCGAAAGGAATCTATTATGAAATCGTCCTTGATATTATTCTCTTATTTGGAGCGACGGAATTAAAAGCCCAGATTGCATGGATGGAAAATGTATGTCCTCCTACAGCACTTGAGGTTCGACTTTTGGCTGATCAAGCTGGGACCGCGCCGTCATTTGTAGGATGTTGAACGAAGGTCTGTCGTAATCTGTCTCCTCTAAGTGGCATAAGAAACTGAGAAAGAACACAGGGGAGACGCAGAAATCATCTATGAAACAGACTGAGACGTTAAGGCTTGCTAAATGACAATACTGTGTTTTTGTACAAATTATTATAATGGTCTGATCTCATTCGTGTGAGAAATTTCCGAGATCGCGTCAACGTTGACAATCATCCTTAGCTTCTAATGATGTATTCACGCACAATACTTGAACTTGAACTGTCAATATGTCCTCCCATAGCACACAGGCGACCATAAATGAGCTCATTGCAGGAAGTTTCGGCGGTGCGGCGCAGGTTTTGGTCGGACAACCTTTGGATACGATCAAGACTCGCGCACAAATAGCACCTAGTCAGTTGGCTTTATCTTTGAGAGAATATACTACACTGAAATGTTCTATTTTCGGTCACAGAGGGCATGTTCGTGAGTCCACACCTTCGATAGTGATTGTTTTACTGGACATAAATCACCTCCAAGAAAGGGCCCATGGATATTCTGTCCCAAACATTACGCAAAGAGGGTTTCTTCGCTTTATACAAAGGTATTCTCAAGTCTCTTCCGACCTCTTTTGAGCTCAGAACGTCCTAATTTCAGGAATGTTAAGCCCTCTTCTCGGGATTGCTGGCGTCAATTCTCTGCTTTTCGCTGCTTACGGCACCTCAAAACGAATCATCTCACCCTTTCCCAATCTTTCTTTAAAACAGATAGCTGCTGCAGGCGCTATGGCAGGTGCTGCCAATGCTATACTTGCGAGTCCTGGTAAATCAAGCAGGATATCTTCGTCCAATGCCGACTGATCCAATAATAGTGGAAATGTTCAAAGTCAGGATGCAAGGACAATACGGAGCAGCTACGGATAAGCGCCTAGGAGTTGTTGTTAGTGAAATGTGGAGAGATTGGGGTTTCCGGAAAGGTATCATGCGTGGTTATTGGGTAACGGTTGCCCGTGAAATTCCTGCATACGCTGGGTACGTCCTAATCAGTAATGATTTTTGTCTGTCTGAAATTCTCATGATGAATAGGTTCTACTCAGGTTTGTTCCGTCTTCCCCGCCGTGTCCGCCAAGGATTGATGACATATGGCTAGCTTTCGAATTCTCCAAACGGTCTTTCGCAAAGAAATATGGAAATGATATTCCTGTATGGACATTATTAGCCTCTGGATCAACTGGTGGTGTAAGCGCTTATATCTGATGCAGCTTTCGCTGAACTGATGCACTTCCTGAACATCTATAGATTTCATACTGGCTCGCATGTTATCCATTGGGTATGTTTCTCTGTCCATAATAGTTAAATTCTCATTGATGGAGTAGATGTGGTCAAATCTCGTATCCAGCTCCGCGCTGAACCTCCAAAAGGCTCACCGATTCAATACATCGTCAGGGAACTTCGGGAGATAGTGATTGAAGCGGGAAGGTAAATACTTTTAATGGTGTTTCAAGTATCGGGTGCTTAGAACGATACAGCGTGGGTGGCCTCTTCCGTGGACTGACCCCATCATGTAAGTGATGCGTCCATATGTACGAATCATAATTGACGAATCGTTGCTTAGTGCTCAGAAGGTGACCCCATCCTGTCATATCTTCACGACGACACTCATATGGCACGACAGTATTCCTGCAGCGGGTAGTACTTTCGCTGCGTTTGAACTGACAAGAAGTGCGTGTTCAGTAATGTCCAAGATATGTAGATGCTCAAGCTTCATCCTGTTAGATTATTTATTCCAAGCCACTGGCGTTTGACGTTGTTCAAGTTCCAAGACACTTGATAAAACAATGGGTTGTCCAGATTGTCATGGATGTCTGGCCCAATGGAGAAAATATCGACCTCTTTCGGAATGAGTGAAACTACTTTGTGATATTATAGAGTATAGAGTGCCCACTGAATGTTAAGTTTCAATTGGGTCCTGGACAATTTCAGGAACCAATAGGCTGGCTCTGCCAGTACTACTGCGCCATTCAAGCTTCAACGTCGATATCTCACCCATCAGGCAGATAAACCTTCCCTGGGCATCATAACCCATTCATTGGACTAGCGGCTCTCTGATCACCTGAGTCACAAATTCAATATTTGGCTTCGGTACAATTGCAAGAACAAAAGGTGAAGACAACTCTTGGCCTGTGTGCTCCAGTCTAGTATTTTCGAGGATTCAAAGACCGGCACGGGAGGATGTCGCTCGTCCGTCCGTCCAGTGTGTGATTGACGCCTCTTTGTTGGAAGATCCAGAATGCACAAGCGGCAGATAGTAGTAGTCCCAGACGTCTTCGTAAAACCTGCCATAATGATAAAATCAGCTTGAAGTCTCTTCACAGGTGCTCAATGGAGGATGTATACGTAAGTAAGTAGGACGAACGATAGTGAATCCGGATCTTCGTCTTTATTTTTCCTGGAAACTGACAACCACGTCTTTTCGACGTGCACACACCTGGCTTGAAGTTCCGAAGCGGTCTGTGTCATTCAGCTTGAGGTTGTATCATGTTTTGAACATCATGACGAGCTTTTCCATATATTCCTCGCATCTTGCTGTCTCCCAATGAATGGAACCCACTTATTCGGTGGACCTGCTTTGGCCAACTAATACAAAGATGCTTCCTTCTAGGTTGGCCTCTTTTCTCAGATCACGCTCTGCTGAATTCATCCATAAGACCATAGTTTATAAGAAAGAAATCGATAGCGTGCTGAACCATGTTGCTGTGACCTGAGTCCTATTTAGGTACGTACAATAATGGAAATAGCAGATGTCCACATCCCAGAAGAATAAATGCTGTGAAGACTCCGACGAAGTTGCAACTATTAAAAGAGTCCTCGCAAGCATGGATCAGCCATTCCCTTCAGTTCGTCCCGTGCCTCTCTCGCAGGTCGGGAAATTATCGGCTTTTCGTTTGCAGCATTCTCGAGCGTTTTCTGAGCGACAGTTCTCAGCAGCCCGAGTTTTTGGAAAAGGTTGGGTGAATCGTCCGGATTCTCAAACCCATCATCTGGTTTGAAAACTGCTCGTAAAACATAAGATGATAAAACAGTGGGTGGTGTTCCACTCGTCATGTATGTCCTGGAAGCGACGTATGAATATGAACAAACGACTCCAAAGAGATCACGTACTCGACAATTTGACGAAGCAACTCAGGTTGATCCGAGAGTGCTACCACAAGCGAACCAAGCGATTGGCAATAGTGTTCTGGCAAGTAGGTCAGGCTGACTGCCGCGAGTGGTTTAACACAAGGTACCCTTACCTTCGTGACTTGCTTTGAAACCATCGGAAATTAGGTCGACACAGGCTTCTCGTGCTTTATCTCCAAGGTTTTGTGATGCGTTCCACACCACCTTTGCCAAGGCGAAAACAAGACTACTCGCAATCACATCATCATTACTCTTCACTCCAGTAATCAATTCGGTAATGACGGGGTCCACGCGAATTTGGTGCTTCATAAGCTCGCCCAGGGCATTGGCTGACCGGCTGCGAACAGTATTACTTGATGGATCGCTCGTGCTCTTGACGAAGGTGCGTTGTAATTGTGGAAAGAAAGGTTTGACAGATGCGGGTATACGTTCTAACATAGAGGTGAGAGCACTAATGATGGCGACTTTTACGCCAGGGGGATAGGTAGCTCCTTGCGTCGCGACACGAATGAGTGGACCTGTAAATGGCACGACAAAAGGTTTGATAGCACTTTCCTCTGTCCTTTCCACTAGATCCCCAATAGCATAAGCAGCCTGCTCTCGCTGTTCATTGCTTCCCGTCGTGAGGCCAGCAATAATGACTGGGACTGTGGGTGCAATACCCTTTGGGAGGCTAAAACCAGGGACGAAACTGCCAGGTGCTCCCGTAGATTCTATACTTCTGCGGAGTGGAACAACTAATGGTTCTAACTCATCCTTAGGAACCGACTTGATGAATACATCTAGCGCACGCAAGGCCGCTGCGTGAACGGAAGCGACCCGGTCTTCCATCAAAGAAACCAACTGGCGAATCCAGTCGATACGATACAAAGACGCGTCGAGTTCAGATACCTCACAGAAGATTGCGAACAGTTTGCAACTACTGACCCTCCGCTGTGGATGATCAGCTTTGGCCCTGATAACTGTTAAACAAAATTATCTTGTTGGTGAAAGGTAGAACTTACCACCCAAGAAGCACCATCATCAAAGTATTCAATCCTTCAGCATCGCTGATGGAGGCGAAGAGCGCCCGTAAAGCGTCATCCAGAGCTTCCTGCAGTTCTTCATCTTTATTTTCTTCCAACACCCGAACAACTGTGCTCATAATCACATTCAACTTCCGACTCAAAGCATTTCCAGCAACAGTGACAAGGGCTGCCAGTGCCCGGGCATTGAAGACAGTCATGGGAATAGCAGTCAGTGTTGGTATCAAGACCGGGAAGACTGTCGTGGCTCGAACCTGAATCAAAGTCAGCATCATCGCTTGCACCAATGTACAAACTCACAGTCATAACTTCGCGAAGGGCCTGGAGTGCAGTTCCAGATCCCTTTCCGGGCTGTCGTAGTGCTTCAAGAAGAGTTGGTATTGTTTGATCAATGGCTCGTCCACCAATATGTTCTTGTAGGACATCAAAGGCTTGAGCAGCCGCGGAGCGGACGTTAGCCTCATCGTCAACCAGCGAAACGCGGACAATAGTAATAATATCATCTTCATGACCTTCCCTTTGACTATCAGTCGTGCTCTTCCTGAGCAAGAAATAAGCGTGAGCAATGAGGATTTTCTAGACTGTGAGATTCTTACGAACATGATTTCGCTTAGAGTCAGACAAACGCCCTCCCGTATTCTGGCATCTGTTGATTGCGCTAATGTCTTCAAGAGTCGTATGATCTCGCCGACAATTCTTTCTCCAAACTTGCGTGAGATGTCGGCAACAGTTCTTCCAGCAGTCTATAACCTGATAAGTCCGCGAAGTAGGAAAAAGCAGGGATGAATTACCTCTTGCTGTTCTGGTTCACCACCAGATATGATGAAAATGATCTGATTCAAAAGCTCAGGAAGTATTTCTCGAACTGAAGAAGGTGAGAACTAGGTCTGCAGTAGTATGACAGAAACTGACCCGTCTTAGGGGTGTTATGTACAAGAGCCTTCCAGATTTGCATGGAAGACTGGCGGACAACGAGAACACCATCTTGACGAACAAGATACAAAACCGACAAAATACGGTCGCGACGGTCGGAACCAAGGGCCTTAGTCAGTGCACGACGCGAAGACTCCGCAACAACTGCATCGGCCTCGTCTTCTTCCTCATCACCATCGGATATTTTCCCAGATATCCCTGACACCTTGAATAAAAGTTCTCCGACAAGGGTAATGGAAGATTGCTAGACACTCAATTAGTGATCGTCCTCGCCGTGGTAGTATCAAGCTTACTCTGATACGCCATCCGGGATCAAACATCCCGCGTTCAAGCTCAGGTAAGAGCAGGTCGATTGCTTTATTCGAGTAATTTGTAACAACTATACGACCTGCGCGCATGGCTGCTTCGCGCACATGTTCTTCTGTGTCAGAAAGGCCACCAAGGATTGGAGGGATAATTTTGGATAAATGCGGCTGGAAACGGGTTCCAAAGGTGGCTGGTAGATAGACAAGCAGGGACATAAATCCTGCACGAACGGTCGGCCTTGGAGATCGAGCATTGACGATGATGTCCGGCAGCAGACCTTCCATTCGTTCCATTCCAAGGCCTGCGAGCACCTCACTAAGACCTTGAGCAGCTCCTTGTCGGTCTACCCCAGATGTATCTGATTTCAATGTGCGAAGAAGGCTAGGCACGAGATCTGGGAAGTGGACTTCCCCAAGTCGCTCAACGAGGGTACCAAGGGATTTGGCTGCCGTAGCTCGGGCCTCCGGTACAGGGTCGACAAGGACTTGATGAACAAGTGGTAGGAGGTTGTCGAGATATGGAACAAAATCCTTTGATTCCGTAAGCGAGGCAAGGTTGCCAACGATCTGAGCAGCTTTCTTTTTCGTTTCTGCACCTCTTTCTTTCAGACCTCGCTCAATGATTGGAATAACCTGACTAGTTCTCAGTGAAACCAATAGTTGTAAGGGGACATCCTCACCAAGGCCAGGGACGAGCGATCGATGTAGTGCATGAACGACATTTTGAGTAAAGATGCTAGAGCGTTCGGGGTCTTCAAGGGGTCTACCAACGCCTTAAGGAGCGTAGGGACAAGGGACTGGATTTCAGGATTGCTGATAACCTCACCGAACTGCTTCAAGCTCTTGTTCGCAGCAGACTTGACTTGAGCATGAGAATCCATGAGGACGCCAGTGAGACGAGGAATAACAATCGGGAGGGAAAGAGAAAGTTGCCTAGGCGAACAATAAGCCATCATGCCCAATACCTCGATGCAGCCTTTCTTCGTCCTCCACTGCTTTTCGTTCAACCCATCCAATAGTGTTGGCAGGACGAGCTTGAGCCCATATCCCGAGAGTATACGCATAATTACTCGTGCTGCGTCTTGGGCAGCTTCGCGAACATCATTTACGGAGTCGCCGAATCCACATAAAAGGATTGGCAAAACAAAAGTGATATAAGGTTCAAACAGACGTCCAAGAGTACTGGACAGAGTCTCGAAAGCGAACATGACACCTTGACGAGATTCATACTGCTTTTTCTCTTCGGAAGCAGTCTTGAGCTTCACAATGACGCCAAACTCCTTCATACCTGCAATCCCAGTACCACGTAAAACACCCGCCAGCCCATAAGCAGCTCCACGGCGAGTAGCATACTGAGGTGCATTGAAGAGTTGTTCAAAGAGATGATCAATCAGGGAAGAAAGCCTAGGTCGCATCAGTCTGACCAACGGAGACAGGCAGTCAGATACAGCTATTTGAACTTGCTCAGATGGTGTCGTTAGTGTTTCAACAAGGCGGTCTACGATGGCAGAAATCCTGTGATCGGAAGCGTCCAAGTGTCTCGCCACACGACCGAACAAAATAACGACAGCTTCTTTGATTTGATCGTCCGCCTCCGTTGCCGGTGTTTTCTTAGCGAGGTGAGATTCAAACAAGGAGATGAGATCAGCAAGACATTGATTGCCATGCAACTCGATGATGGTGGTTCCTGCAGTGAGCATGGCTTTACGAACTCCCGGAACTCGATCACCAAGCGCTTTGTCCTGAATGAGGAACTGGAAAAACGGTTCCAGTAGGTCATCAGTAAAGGAAGGCGCAATACATCCAAAGGCCTGTGCGGTGGACTGTCTCGCTTGCCAAGGATCCTGCCGATCGACAGTATGTGCTAGCACCATTCCCTATTTTCAACCGGTTTTACCAGATATATGGATAATAGGATAGAGCCGAATACATACATATTCATCATACTCCGGTAGCAAGATTTTGGCCTGGACACATAATATTAAAGAAAGCATTTGACAAGCCTCGTCCACACACCTTTTCACGATAATACTCTTGTAAGATCATCACGTTCGCTTGGATGCTTTGTGGCCATTGTTCTACACTTTTACCAATAGCGACTGCTACACTAGAACGAACATAGGCACTTTGATGGTCTAAAAGAAATTGAGGTCCTGCAAAGCCCGAATGTTGGTTAATTGAGCTCACCAAGGTATGTGGACAGCTCGTCCATATAGGTTTCGGGCACGTCCAAACCATTATCCTCCCAAACATGCCGTGCAAATCTGGCGTTCTGTTCATCGTCGTCATGGCATGCGATCCATAGTTCTGGTGACCAGTCCAAGTCAGTGAGATCAAAAGGCTGCGATTGATAAACGAAATTAGAGCTTTTATCGCTGCGTCGAACATGAAAACCTACCTGAATCGCCTGCAAACACGCATTCCGAAGATGCGACTCGGTTACGAGGGTGCTCTTCAACAAAACATCTACCTCTTCACGTGTTGCAGTAGGTGATACAGCTTCCCCCAAATCAATTAATGTAACAGACCCATTCTTGCTCAGCTTGGGCTGGGTACGAATGAGGTGCAGTATTTGCTCCATTGTATGTTTTCGAGGATATGCAGAATCAGAAACTATTATCAAGTCACTTTCACAGTCTTTGTCTGAACCAGGATGACGCTCACATTCACCACAATGGAATCGGATGAAATCCAAAGTGAGGGTAACTTGCTCCAGTGCCTCTTCCTCTTCATCGATTGCAATTCCACCTTGTTGTATTACCTGCTCCAAGAGAGGAAACGAGTACGAAAAGGTTGCGGCGTCGAATGGCGCTTGTTCTGCAAAGAAGCGTAAGCGATAAAGGACCCGGCTAATCAAATCTAACAGAACCAGTCAACGACCAATAAACAATGATCACAGCATAACTCAGCTCACTCTTCAGTGGCTCGGCTTGCAGATCCTCTGGCACCGAATCTATTTTTAAGCTTCTGAGACTTGCAACACCCAGCCATTGACCAAAGCCGTCCAGTCTCTCAGAACAGCACTTGGCAAGCATCTATAAAAACAATGATATAGCTTAGCGAGTACAAGATAAAAGAGTCTTTGAGGAGGCTAACCAGGTAGGCGTTGAAACCTTCCTCTCCGACAAGGATCTTCCCTGTCTTTAGTACACCTTTAAGCAACAACTTGATTATAGGGGCAATATATGGCGGGAACTCATTTACACCAGCATTGACAACGCTCTTCACCAGGGAAAGACCTCGTTCTAGCTGAGCTTTAATACCAACGACCCGCTGTCTCGTCTGCTGTTCATTCTCTAGCTGAACATTCACCAACGCTTGTTGTTGTTTCGTAAGCGCTGGAGCAATGCCTTTTTTACTTGCAAGGGATTTTCGCACTTCTTCGTCCCATTTCGCCATCTGCGCATCTTTTCCTTTAACCATTCTTGAAGACTCTTTGTTTGATGATAGAACTGCATCATATCACTGAGATCAACCGCACGCCTCGAAGGAAAATAGAAGCTGACCGTCAACGAAAGTCGTTCCCTCAGGGGTCTGCCAAACTCCATAATCGAAGTCAGTCAACGAGTTGAGGGTGATGGGATTCAAATCAGCCTCGAGCTGATCCATGATACGGGGAAGTACAGCAGTAGGAGCTATGAACGTTAGCGTAGTGACGGAGTGATAGCTGGCTTCAGGGAACCCATACTACAAGGCATTAAGCTATAGATCTAACCTCGTGAGTAAAGGAATAGCAACCTTCACACTCCCCGTTGTTGACTGGAGGGCTAGCTGTAACAGCTTGTCTATATGTTTCTCAATCAATTCTTTTGGATCTATTGCCGCCTTCTGACAGATATCAATCCACGTTTGTCTCGTTGGTCCAGCTAAGCATGTATACATCAGAACACGTAGATGTCATCTGACCAATGGGCGAAACTCACATACACGCTCATGATGAGCGACAATAACCAGATTGGTGACCAGTCTCTCCTTCAATTCCGTCTCGAGGTCCTTTGGATATGCAACAGCGCTAAGTAGGAACGAAGCCAATCGCGCATGTTGGATACGGGCATTTGCAAATTGATCCACAGACTTGGACGGAGATGAAGCAAGTGAAGCAGTTATTGCTTCCCCGGCAAGCGTCGTTATAAGCTCAGGGTCCCATTTAGCAGCATCCTGAATCACGTTGCTCGTGGATTGACGGATGTCTTTGTGTGAACTTTCGACCGCAAGGTGGAATAGGACGGAGCCGAAGTTCAATCTACAGGAGGATAAGGACAACTCGGAGGAGGTAATTTTATGCATACCTGACGACTTCATTCTTCTTCAAGTCCTTCCGGAAATACCTCAGAGCCACCTCGATAGCACGCAACAACCATTTCTCTTCACTTTCTTCTCTCACTTTGAGATAAACTTTGTCCCACAGCAGGAATGAGGGTTTGGCGCCGCTTGCTGCAATAGAAGTGATAGTTACATTCTTCGAAATGACATCATCTGGATATAATATATCATGATGTATCGATTAAACCAGTACAAACACATAATTTATACTCACTGAACTGTTCTGACCGCAAAAAAGGTCCGAGGAATACTGCAGCCGCGACATAACCTTCCAGAGCACCCGCGGGGTTATTCAGCAAATTCCCGGAAGCGTTCTTCAATGAAGTCTCGAAAGCTGGTACAAGAGCATTCGCGAAGGCGACACCCTTTTCCCCATCCAAGAAACCACCACCCTCATAGAAGATGTCTCCTGCTAGAGATGTAAAAGCTCTCCTCACGGCAGGCTTTGAGCTATTCATCTCCTTGACGAGCAATTGCGTGACGTTATTCAGCTTGTCAGTATCGGTTTTCAAGAGGAAAGCTACATGCATCCCCAAGGAAGGAGCAAGGGCGGCAATAGCACCTTCATTTTGCTCCTTGGACAATAATGGAATTGAAGCCTCAAGGAGGGACTGCGAGACTGCTGTTGCAGGATGTAAGAGCGCGAGCATCGAATATAAGGCTATACGATGATCTGGCCCAGCTGATCTACCTGCCTTGGGCAGTGCAAGCACATCATTGACAGTGAGAACTCCATGAGCGTTCGCAGAACTACGGACAGCGGAGAACAACTGGACAGCGGAGGTACGAACAAGAGCGTTGCTTGATTTTGAATTATTGACAATTTGAGTAAGGATGCGTTGAAATAGAGACTCCTCAAGGAGGTGAGGGTAGAATTGAAAGAAGGAAGTAACCGTATCCAAGGCAACTTCTGGCGAACGGATGAGCGCTTTCTCGATTGCAGGCAGGTAATCGGCTTTGAAGGAATCGGGGGTAACGTATGTCGCAATGAAATCTTCGAGAGATGTCTGTAAGGGAACCCGAGATCAGCAACTCTTGTCTCCTGTTGAAACAGCCGTCATTAAACATACTAAAACATGGAATGGGATAGGTATTCTGGACGTAAGGATGATTGAGGTATAAGTTGTAGTGACATCGACCTTGCACGCATTCCGCAAGTGAGTGAATAGACTATTACTTCGATTGGAGCTCACCTGAAGTTCCTTGGGTAGCCGTTCATCGGAGGGAACGGTCACATACTTGAGTCTGACAAGAACCGCTACTGTTACTCCAATCAGCGGAATGAAGCGGAATGGATTCTGGGACGCATTGGATTTGACAAGTGCCACCAAGTTTGAAATCACAATCAATATCGCCGAGTCTGACTGCGTTATCTGATGAGCCCTTCCAAAGAAACTTTGAATTGTCGCACTCACCGACCGCAAAGCACGCCTCGTTCTAGTCAATGCTCCCTTTTTCAGTGTCTCTTTTGCCTTCGACGATTCGAGAACCATATCCAATAGCAATGCAATTGAACCAACGAGTGCCTTAAATGATGATGTAGAAGAGAACTGTCCATTTTCCTTGACACAGATGGCGTAGATTCCGCAACACCAACTCAAGAGGACAAAGAGGTCTGCGGGTGCATAAGAGCTGCATCCTGTATAGATCAATGCCATGACAATTGTCGTATCATCCTGACTCACTCTGCAGAGTTCCTCTGAGCATATCTACCTACTTCGGTTGCTAACCAACCGATAATTTGCTCACTCACGCCGAAACTGATTTCCCTTTTCTCATCTTGAAGGACTAGCTCTATCCATACAGCCTCAACAGCCGTTTGGGACTTCTCGTCTCCGTATCGAGGGTACGTCAGCCTAAGTAACTGGAAAACGTCGAGAATTTGCGAGAGACCCAGATCTATGTGATCGTCATATCAGTCTGTGTTTATTATACAACAATAGTTACATTTACACGTACCGACAGACTTCACAATGCTCAAAATTTCTCTTAAAAAAGCAACCCTTCCTTTGACCTTTTCAATCAATAGCTTGTTCCTCGCATATTCCAGTGAAACATTCCAATCCCCTAAAACGCGTTCCTTCGTCCATAAACCATCTTTTCCAAATACATCATCATTCTCAGCCATGATCGCAGCGGTGCTCTGCGGCCCAGGACGCAATATTGAAGGACGTTGGTGAAGTCGATGAGCCGGCTTTTGCCTCCTGTTTTCGAAGTTTTGCAAAAGTTGGTTTCTTCAACGATGGCAGATTGTTCAATGGACCGTTGAGTGATCCACAAGCTAGTGTAGTGGCGGATGTTTGTAGACAGTCAGGATTTCGACCGTGAGAATGGAATGATCTAGGTAGAACTTTGTAACATGTGTGAGTACAGTTTGTCACGTCAGTAGGACGCCTATCAAAAGATACAGGTTTCTTTATCAATATAAATACCATACTACTCGGAACGATAGGAGGTTAGAAAAACGTGTAGATTGTCGTGAGGTCAGGACCAGTGGAAAAATAAATAGCTGAGTTCATGCAAAGGATTGAAAGTGAAACTCTGGGCAACGAAAGACGAAATGAAATTCAACTGGCAGTAATACTGCTGCGTAATGTATCCCGAGTTGGAGACGGTCGATAAGTTGCAACACTTGGTTCCTGACCGTAGGCAGGTGGAGGGTGTGGTAAGTGTCTGTCACCTATCTCGAGGTCGTGGTCTCTAGCATCGTAACCCAGGCGAATCATTTGGGCAGCTCTTGATTCCTGTGCCTTATATTCCAGTATAGCTGGGTTTGAGGTTTCTAAGGCATCTCTTTGAAATTTGTGACTTGAGAAAAATGTTGTTCTGACAGATGCGGGAGAGGGATAAGGGTCGGAAATACCGCTTGGTAAGTATGGTTCGTTTGGGTGCGCGAAGTCCCATCCGCCATCAGGTCTTCGTATGGCTATCCGTCCGAGTGTAGAACCTGGGCACATAAAACTCAGAGTTGAAAGAAGTACGATGAAAGTCAAAACTCACGATAATAACTATGCCCCTGAGCTCTTGGTGTACCCAAGGGGACAATCCTCCCGACTGGATCTTTTGTATCTCCCAACGGACCTCCTCGTCCATCACCACCATTTCTTCGTCGGCTGCGCGCACACCTGCGTATCAAAAACGCACCCCCCACGAATAAAATCAGACCAAATACACCGACAACCGCACCAACAATTGTGTTCCACACATCATGCTTCGGTAGAGAGATACCAACGCTGGATGACGCTGCAGCCACGACTGTAGAGTAGGTATAGGTCATAGACATAGAGCTTGTTGACATGAATGCCTGTACTCTGGATGTCGTCTTGCACGTAGAGTAAAAAATACTTTATCCATTGAAAGTTGGCGGGTATTTCAAGGATAGAAATATGATTAGAGGCAGGGTTTTACAGCGGTGGCTCTTATAATAAGTCCCTCATACAAGCAAAACGAAGGAAGGCATACCTGAGAGATAGTGAAGGCGAAATAATGATCTGTGTACCGTGAACGAAAGGAGCGACAACCACAACAGGTCTGGTCAAAAGAAGGAAACAGTAGAATCAAGATCCAGAGCATATTTGTTAGTCCAGCGTCAAAACCGGGGGCCGAAATATAGTTCAGGAAATTGATGAGAACTGTCAGGAAGACATCAAGGGATGCACTCAAGAACCTTCCTCTGAGAGTGAGGGACAAGGCAGATTTTGTTGAGTCTAACCAAAACCAAGTAGATAACCGTATATGCGATCCGAGAAATGGTCCGCATGAGCTCTACAAGAGACAAAAGCCAGTACAAGAACTCTAGCCCCCTGAGTGTGGTGAATGACTGATGGATCAATCGAGGTGAGATCTAGGTCGCTATGATGCACAAAACCCGGTTGACTGGAGATTCTGACGTCCATTGACTCCATTCTATTTAGCAGGAGGAACTGTGACAGATTGTCCAAAGCAAAAATAAACTGCAATTGTAGCTGGCAACTTGCCACACTACTCTCTCGAAGGTCATATCTTCATATAATTCTCCAAGCCGCGCAGATCTGCCCTCATAACGTTTACTTGATTAGATATAGGCGGAGACGTGCTGCCGAACACAAATGGCGCAACAGTGACTGGAATGGCAATTTCATTCGGGGCACCCTCACCGTCGGGGACACCATTTACTACTTACTATTCACGACCTCAACCAACGGAACCTTAAATCACGGCATCGAGTCGAACACGGACCTGGGACGCTCCAGTTTGGAATCTTGATACATAGTCGTCCAACCTCAATGTTAGGGATAACAATGACAACTTCCCAAGGTATAATCCTCCGTTCTCGTTGACAGGAAGGTGAGGGTGCGTTTAGTTCGTCATAACCTGGAGGCTGGATCTTCACATGCCCGTCGAGTGAAATCCAATTCGGTATAAGAGTGGCTGGAGTACTGTACTAGCTTAAAATTTTACATTGACCCATGTCTACTAGTACTTCTCTGTCCTGACTTCGCCTACCGCATGTAAATGACCTCTCGACACCACAGATCGTGAAAATTTTCAGCGGTTTGAATGTTGTGTCTACAGTTTGAAATCTACAGATGATAACAGTCAACCACCAGCTCCCCGTTTTGGACAGAGGCAAACACACCAGCACACATGCATTAGTCTCACAACATTCTGAAACAGGCACACATACTTGACACATGAAGCAATACATGAAGCATGGTAACCATCCATCCATCCCATCCCAGTGAGGCAGCTCTCATAGTTGTACCAGGTCCTTAGCTTCTATTCTGTTCGGTCGAACAACCCGAGTCTCAAATACATCTTTCCCTTGAAGACAAGAAGGATTAATGCTTATGCTCGCAGCACTGGTGACCCTCCTCCTTTTGGCTTATATCTCTATCTTCTCTTCATGATCAGTGCCCTGCTTCCCGTCATAGCATACCTCCTTCTACTCAGATTGTACCATCCTCTTGCATAACTTCACTAAGAGTTGTCCTCACTTCTTAAGGAGTGATTGCGAAGCATTACTCGAGTACTGTATATTATGTAACAAATTGGTGTGCAGTTTCAGTTTCAGTTACTACCATCGTTGTGTCAGCTCTCAACTCTAGGATCAAACCAATATTTGGTAAGTAGCCGCCAGTTGTCCAGACTGTGCATGCTTGCTGCTTTGCTCTTTTGAACAACGACAATATGAATTGAGCACCAGCAAGTAATGACTTGAATGGGAGCCCACTTATCTCAGGAGAAGCTTCAGACTAGGAGGTGTGGACCCAAGTAATGATGGACTGTCATTACCGCTTTGTAACTAAAAAGTACATTCATTATAGTAATATAGTTGTGAAATCATGCTGTTTGAAGCCTATGTTGAGATACCTATTTTCCGGTACACGTGCATGTTCTGATTGCGAAATCCGACATCTCATCATGTTTTCCAGAACGCTGCTTAATGGCAAATCATACACATTACCGATCCATATCTCGAAATACTCAAAGTCTCCTACACTTGCAAGGCTGAGTTCGTCTTCAACTCTTCACCATCCGAATCCTATTCCAGCTAGCTTTCTCCGAGGGGGGACATCCAAGGGCATCTTTCTCAAGCATGCGCATCTACCTTCGTCCAGAACCGATTGGAAACCTATATTTTTGGGTATAATGGGATCTCCGGATCCTGATTTTGGCCGCCAACTTAATGGCATGGGAGGAGGCGTGTCAAGTCTGTCCAAAATTTGCGTTGTCGAACCGCCGACGTCGGAACAACAATCAAAACATAAGATCGACGTTCAATATACATTCGTCCAGGTCGGCATTATGGACGATAGCGTTGACTACTCGGGTAATTGCGGTAACCTTACGAGTATGATTGGTGCTTATGCACTCGACGAGAGGATATGCTCTCCTAACTACAGCGACATTGGAAGGGCCAGAGTGAGATGCTTTAATACTAACACCAAAAAGATAATTGATACAACTTTTCCTGTGTCGGAGAAAGGTTTACCGATACTCGATAACCCAGAGGCGACTGTTGCTGGAGTGCCTGGGAAGGCGTCAAAGATCGTTTGTGAATACTTGAAACCATCGGGAGCCCGTACGGGTAAACTCCTTCCCACCTCGAATGTGATAGATACACTCTCTTTCCAAAACCACGATGGACAGCCAGTCAGCATTACAGCCAGCCTGGTCGATGCCACGAATCCAAGTATCTTTATACCCTGGGACGAACTTGTCAAACTTGGCCTCGACGTTAGTAACTACGTCATTGGCAAGGAATCTGCCTCGTTACCAATGACAAACACACTAGAAGCAATCCGCCGACAAGGCGCATGCGCCATGAAACTCGATCCCACCGCACAAGCACAACCGAAAATCGCCTTCCTCAGTGCACCCAACTCTGACTATGACTATGAGAACAAAGTCGACGTTGTTGTGCACGCTCTCTCTATGGGAGTATTGCATAAAGCTGTACCTATGACGTTAGGCCTTTGCCTAGGCGTCGCGGCGAAAGTGGAAGGCACAATAGCTTGGCACATTGTTCAAAGGGCGCGACAAAAGTCCGGTTCAGATAACGATTTGGTACGAATCCGTCACCCGGGGGGGACAGTCGATGTTGGTGCGGTAATGAGCGTGGATGGGAAGGTTGAATGTGCTCAAGTCGTCAGGACGGGAAGGAGGCTTATGAAAGGAGTTGTATGGTGGTGAATTCTGGACTGTCGTCCTTGATTTTATGTGGGTGGTCCCAAAGTGCCCTAGAATTCATGCAATATCAATCTCTTCGTCCTTTGCTGTTCGTCAGATGCTTTCCCGAAATGACTACGTACCTCTTTGAAACAAAGTTCCCGCGTCCGAAGTCTCAGCGAATTGCTCTTCACTTCATCGCCGATATTACCTCTTCGCACCATTCTTCCGAAGTTTGGTGACACGTCCACCATGGTCTCACTCCGGCCAACCGACGGTTTGACCGAAATTGACCACACTCACATTCGGAACCGACAGCGGATATATCGGTAAAATGCCGAGATCTTCTCGATCTTCTCGATGTTGTGCTTCTTCGATTGGCGCTCGACTGACATGTGTATGTTTGGCTTTGAAGTATGGAATACAACGGTTTCTGCTTCCAAGACGTTCTTTCGTGGACCCTAAACTGGATCTACACGCTCCTCGGTTTGTATAGTGCTCTACTGAGTGATCGGTAGCGCCGCAACCATCCAATTATGTCAGGAGTATTCTCGGACCTTGTGTCATGGGTACTCGGCTCTATTCTGTTGTTTAAGAGATCGTTTTTGGGGAGCAAATTGACATATATGTCAATCCCTCATTTTGACCTACCAGACTCTTGATTTTTTTGAGTGTCTTGCACAGAGCGTCTACATATCTTACTGGCCGGCGAAATGTCGGCGATGGAAGAGCTGTACCTGTACGCGTTCATCAGATTGGTGAACGGTGGTGCATAATGTTGTAAGTCTCGGAAGAGCTATATAAGGAAGTTCGACCTTAACCGTTAATCCTCGTGCTATATCACTCAAGGCCATCCAGATACAACACTATTTCTTCTTGTCTAATTCATTAGGGGATTTCATAGTTGACGTTTCGTGCGACCAAATGACACGGTTTCAGATTCTTGTTGGGTCATACACTGATGAAATCTATACCCTCCTGTTCGATGACGCTAGGGGCAGCTTAGACGTAGTGTCGACAGTGAAAGTCGGTTATCATCCATCATGGATTTCATTCCATCCCAACGATCGCTCTATCGTCTTCACTGGGCTCGAGCAATCTGATGGTACTGCGATGACATTGAGGTTTGACGAGGAAGGCAAAGGAGAGGTAATTTGCAAGACACAAAGTGGTGGAAAGGATCCTTGCTCGTTGCTGGCTACTACAGACGAGTTTTTAATTGCTAATGTGAGTGACATGTGGGAGATTTGCAAGTCACTTTTGCATTGTTCTCGCAGGCAGCTTGATTGGGTTGTAATATCTGACATTTCACATCGACGATTGTAGTATTCTTCCGGCACCCTTGGTTTTATACCACTGGAGAAGTCGGCACCGTTCATGTCATCGTCATCACCAATTCGGAAACTCCAACTTACTGGAGCAGGGCCGAACAAAGCTCGCCAGGAAGGTTCACACCCGCATCAGGTTGTCCTTCTGGATGAAACTGACGAACTCCTCGTTCCTGATCTTGGTACTGACCAAGTCCGACGTTTGAAGAAAACATCAGATGGCACTTGGGTCCAGCATGGTCACATCGGGTATGAGCCAGGTGGTGGACCACGCCACGTCGCATACCACAGTGTGTTTCCTCAATGAACCACGATGATTATACCACTCACCTCAGCAACTCAGATAGCGAACTCTTTACGCTCCTCGAGCTCTCGAACAAACTTGTTCGACATACATTCCCCCCTCTCCCAGGTCTTCCCAAATTCATTGCCTCGACTTCGACAATGTCCTCTCCTCCCCCTGAACCTAATGACATGCTTGCTGCAGAAATCCTCATCCCTAAGCCCAACTCCTCATTCCCCATACCCTACATTTATATTTCAAACCGCAACGATCCCTCTCCTCATGGGGACAGCCTGTCGATCTTCGACTTTACCTCTGGTTCGAGTCTAGGGAAGCCTGAATTGATTGCCGAGGTCAGGACAGGGCTCAATCACGTGAGGAGCATCCTTTTCGGCGGTTTAGATGACAAGTACCTAGTCGCCGGAGGTGTAGATGGTGGGGGAGTCAAGATTTTTGAAAGAACTGAGGGTGGCAGAGGATTGAAAGAGGTGGCAAAGAATGAGTTTGTTCCTGCGCCAACTGGATTTTTGTGGAAGTAAGGATGTGTCAGGCATATTCAATTTGTATCCTACCTGACTACGTCTCGGTCGTTTCGGAGTACGTGAAATATCACATGATTAGCTCCGACCCCTCCGAACATATGTGATTTAAGTAATAAAAGTCTGCCCACCGACTGCTTTGTGCAATGAATCTCTCTGCCCTGTGTAAACGCCAAAAACTCCGTTCGGCGTCTAAATCGTGAGTGTTTTCAACTTGCATCAAAATAACTCAGTTCCTTTGAGATTTGCCACCATTTCCAATAAGTATGGAAAACCCCCATTGGATGGCATCCGTGTGCTGGAACTGGGCCAGCTCATCGCAGGACCGTTTTGTGGTCAAATACTATCGTGAGTTTTAAGACTCCATTTGTTTCGGTAACTTCTGACATTTCTCGTCAAGGCAATTCGGCGCTGAAGTGATCAAAATAGAGCCTCCGAAAACTGGTGATCCTCTGCGTGTCTGGCGTGAACTGGACGTCGATGGTATCAGTCCGTGGTTTCGAAGCCTAGCTAGAAATAAGAAGAGTGTCGCAATAGACCTTCGTAAACCCGAAGGGCGGGAGTGAGTTCAATATGGTCAACGCTCATCGTTCCAATTCCTCACTAACGCGGCGTCTCCAGTCTCGTCCGTCAGCTGGCAATCAAAAGTCATGTCCTCGTTGAGAACTTTAAACCAGGAAGTACGTGGCTTTGTTTTCCATCACTCGCAAATCAACGACTTGACACTCAGCTATTGAACGTTGGGGCCTCGGACCTGAAGATCTCCAACAACAAAATCCTTCACTTATCTTCACCCGTGTGAGCGGTTACGGTCAGAACGGACCTTGGGGTCCTTTGCCTGGATACGCTTCAGTGGGCGAAGCCCAAGGTGGCTTTCGCTACATAAATGGCTTCCCCGATGCGTCAGGTGGACTGTCAGGTCCGCCAGTGCGCCCGAACATCAGCTTAGGAGATACTCTTGCTGGCATGCAAGCTACGATTGGAACAGTCAGTGCACTTCTTAGATTTGAGTTCCCTCTGACGCATATCGTAAATTGTTCATACAGCTCCTTGCTTTATATCAACTCCGGACAAATCCAGGATCCCCTGGCAATATCGTTGATGTCAGCATTTTGGAGAGGTAATATCGATATCTCCATCTAAGTCAAACACTCATCAAATATCCAGCATACTGAATGTCATGGAAGGGATAGTTTCGGAGTACGATCGCAAGGATACAGTCTGTACTTCCACGCCAACTGCCGACTTGACGTTGACCTTCTGGTTCCAGATACGTGGTCCTTCTGGCTCGTCTGTCACAGGCATCGTCCCAACAAATGCCTATCCATGCCTGCCGTCACCTGATACGCCCACAACACCTCGCTATGTTGTCGTTGCAGCTAATGGTGATTCGATGTACAAAAGAGCAATGGAAGTCATCGGAAGACCGGATTTAACTGGTTTGGAATATCAACAAAATCACAACCGAGTGGCGAAGCAAGCCGAGATCGAAGAAGCCATTCGTAGGTGGACGGAGAAACGTTCTGCGGAGGAAGTCATTCAGAAGATGAGACAAGCCAATGTTGCTGTGGGACAAGTGGCGAATGTTAAGGATATCATGGAAAATGAGCAAATCCAATCACGAGGAGCTATCCAGGAAGTTCAGGTGCAAGCGGCTGATGGTCAATCCTGGCCACTCAAAATGCAGGGTACGTTCCCAACGCTTGGTGGTGTGGACCCGAAACCAAAGTGGGCTGGTCCTAATCTGGGAGCACACACGGATGAGGTGTTGAGGGATAAGCTTGGTCTCGGAGACGATACGATATCGAAGCTGAGAGCGGATGGGATTGTTGGATAGCTGTGCAGAGTGATAGATGATCTCGCATTTTATCCGATGTCTTCATAAGCACGACTGATGACCTCCGTCCTGAGCATCAGTGAGGATATAATCATAAATCGCATGGGTCCTATTACGAAACCTTAAACGTGTTCGAGGTAGAAGGTGTGCGATTAATATTGCTTGGCTAAAACACTTGCCGCAGTGGATGTGTGGGACGAACTGATAAATGTTCGCGGAACTTGAGCCTACGCTACAAAACCTTACGTCTTTTCTGGAATCAAACAGCTTCTGTTGGCGTTTTTGCCCACAGGAGCTTGTATCACTTACAGGTTTCATTTAATATCCCCAAACTGCAATCATGATGACAATTGTCCTCATTGCCCCAAGCTGTTTCCACCTGTTTTCCACCTGTGATATTTAATAACTGATCGAAGCGATCGTTTCGGCTGGAGCAATCACGCCGCATGTTTTTCGAATGGAATGGAAAT
>Ga0157366_1000262_pt1 | contig 25770 bp, 21 predicted proteins | sample AttbisABBM1_FD_113149 | JGI IMG/M metagenome (GOLD analysis project Ga0157366, IMG submission 113149) | Fungus gardens microbial communities from leaf cutter ant in Botucatu, State of São Paulo, Brazil - Atta bisphaerica ABBM1 | ecosystem: Host-associated > Fungi > Mycelium > Unclassified ...
AGATTGAAATCAGGAGGTTGGAATCGCGTATGTCAGTAGCAATATCAGCAGTCCTCTCTTTCTTGATGACTGCCTGCATGCTCAATTTCTGGCGTATATATATATACATCCGCGATGTCGCCCTCAAGGGAGACAGCTGAACTACGAATCTATCACCATCACTAACAGTTCTCTGGCAGGCAGGGTGAGCATGGATCAGTTCTTTCCCATCGGTCACTAATTTGATGACGTCGTGTTTCAGAAACACCAATCACTCTGTTCTATATTTTAGACATCTCGCCTCTTGTTGTACTGCCATTACAACCCGCAGTAGCAAATGAATGTCTACTTGGAGCTACTGAGTACCAGCTGTATGGAAAATTCAGATCGTTGATTAAGCCAGCTTACAACTGACCCCATGCCCGAAATCTCGAATTTCACAGTGCTGGGTACGCGGTAGATACGTTTGGAGTGCGCCTAGAGTTCGATGTAGTGACTGAGATGCTAATAAAGGGAGAAACCTGATCGGTTGTTGTTTGCTGTTTGACTAGTACTGCGAACCGCGATTCCCTGCTTGTTGATCCTCTCCTCTCTAAATGAAAAACATATCACTGTCACAAACCTCAGAAGAAAGAGCTTGACGATCTCGCAGAGAGCTCTTTGAACCTTATCACTAGTCCCTCCAGAGCTTCAAAAGAATGGAACGATTAGCAATCGCGTACGTGGTGTCCTCTTGGAAGGACTAGCAAGAGCAACCATAATTTACAAAGTATAAAACAGCATGGTATCGGATTTCTTCTACCCAGATGTGGGAGGTGTAGAGAATCATATTTACATGCTCAGTACAGAACTCCTAAAACGAGGTCACAAGGCAAGTGAATATCATCATCATAAATGAGAATCTACAATTCATCAGAGCGGGGACCCAAGGTTATTGTGATTACCCACGGACACAAACCCGACCGTGTAGGCATCCGTTGGTTTTTGCCTTCTCTCAAAGTCTACTATATACCCTTCCTACCTATCGCCTCGTCTGCAACCCTTCCCAACTTTTTCACTTCCTTACCATACCTCCGAACGATCCTGCTCCGTGAACGCATACAACTGGTTCATGCTCATGCCAGCCTGTCATCTATTGGTCATGAAGGCATTTTGCATGCTCATCTCATGGGAATTCGGACAGTTTTCACGGATCACAGCCTTTTCGGTTTTGAGGATGCAGCGAGCATACTCACCAATAAGCTTCTAGCGGCAACCCTCAAGAACGTAGATGCAGTTATTTGTGTTTCTCACACAGGGTAAGCTAACAAGTTGAAACAATGAAATCCAAGTTTTTTTTGTTGATGCATACAGACGGGAGAATACAGTCTTACGCGGGCAGTTATTCGAGAAGGAGAAAGAAGACCCTACCAAACTTGCGGTCCGACAAAATATTTATGTGATCCCGAATGCCATCATTGCACAACAATTTAAACCTTGTCCTTCCGAACCAAGCGAGACCAGTGTGTACTTCTCCACATAATATCACTAAGCAAACCAGAACTCACGTACCTGACAGTCACCATCGTTGTGCTTTCAAGGCTTGCCTATCGCAAAGGTATCGATCTTCTTGTTGCAACTGCCCCTCGAATATGTGCCACTTTTCCCAACGTACGATTTGTTGTCGGTGAGTGTCTGTCTATATACGATAGAGAAATCTGAGTTTGTCAGAGTAGGAGGCGATGGTCCAAAATTGATTGATCTTCTTCAGATGCGTGAAAAGTACCTCTTGCAGGATCGGATTGAGTTGTTGGGTGCCGTTCGCCACACCGACGTGCTTTCAGTGAGTACCAAATCTGAGAGTATTTACCTTTACTAAACCTGAAATTCCCGGCTAAGGTTTTGTCCCGAGGGTCGATTTTCATGAACACGTCTTTGACAGAATCCTTTGGAATCGCAATTCTGGAAGCGGCGTGCGCAGGCTTGTACGTTGTATCAACCAGAGTCGGAGGTGTTCCAGAAATTTTGCCACAAGACATGATCAGTTTCGCAGAGCCAGAAGCAGATGGTATGTATAGTCCAGTTGTAGGCACCCAGTATTTAATACACGGACCAACGTGTAACCATTGTGTTTCGGGATCTCAACTGAGTACCTGGCTTCTTTGACAGACGTTTTCCGTGCTATCTCTGAAGCCATCATGATCATTGCAGCAGGAAAACATGATCCAGAAAAGGCCCACGAACGCGTGAAAACTTTCTATGATTGGCACCAAGTTGCCATGAGGACGGAAAGGGTGTACTCGAAGGTCATGCATTCACGTCAAATGGAGCTTATGGAGCGCATTGAAAGGTATGTCGGTGCATCACAGAGTGCAAAGCAAATGAATGTTGAAATATTTCAGGACAATGGATCTGGGTCCTTTTGCAGGACCAATATACACAATTATCTTGTTGGTTGACTGCGTATTTTTCCTAGCATTAGAGTGGTTCTATCCACGCGAGGATTTGGACTATGTAGAGCACCATTGGAATGGCGATGTCCTTGCAGAGTTTATACCTGTATCAGCGGGTAGAGATGTTAATGAATAGAGAAGTGAATGGTATTCGCTGCCCACGACTATCGTTGTGGTGGGCTCAAGAGTCTGATTGCAGAACGAGCCGTCACATCACTTCCTTAGAGGAAATGAATCGCTGGAGACGTGCACAACGCGGGAGAGTTGATATGAGGGAAGAGATTGGAATTACAGTTTTACACATGAGACGAAGACCTGAAGTCGAGTAACCCAAACCCGATGGGACGTTGCTATAAACTATGGGGGAATTGGGAAATGAGATGCACGGAGGAGACAAGTCGAGTATAAAAACGAGACTGAAGTGGATGGCAGGATATAGGAACAGCAAGAAAGAATAGAGCGCGAGGTCATTGACAATTTCTAAGGTCCTCCACCACGCCGAGCACGCCGACGTTTTCGTCTCCTATTTCCGATATCAAGGTCACCGTCGTCTGCTTCGATGGGTCCATCAGGAAGGTGGCTTCTAGACATATCGTCCCTATCCCTTTTACTACCGGTCTGCACACGGTCTCGCAGCGACTGAACCATCATAAGGTCATCAGTGCTTCCATGAGAAATACGTGAGAGCAAAGATGCTGCTCTTGGCATAGGGCCACTGTCTAGTCGCTGCTCGAACGTCTTGGCGGATTGAGGAGTATAATTGTCCTGGCGTGTTTCCAGGTGCCCAAGGGTGTGAACCTCTGGGAGATCAGGCTCACCGTAATTATATCCTTTATCTTGATGAATTACCTGAAGTGGCCGTGGGCCACCACGCGTCAGCATCTCAGGCGGAACTTCCGAAATACGCTCATTAAGTAATCGTGGTCCTTGGTTGTGCATATTTTCGTCTGCAGGCGTTCCAGTCATGTCCCACTTTGACCGACCACCGTTTGGTGATGTGTATGTATTTGGAGCGCGCCTTGTCTCGTGGAAATAAGGCAACGCGTCTCGACGGTTATTCGGACGAGCAGAAGTTTGAGTAAGTTGAGGAGGCCGAGGAGACCTGGTAAAATCTGCTTGTTGACCGTGGTATCGTTCGCGACCCTGTTGTGCCGGGCCATCACGCGGGATCGGAGCCGGAGGCGTTTGTCTTAAGTTATTATTCTCAATCCGTGACATCTTAGGTGGAGGCTTGCGATAAACAGGAGCATCAGGGTGATCCACAACCCGTAAGGATGGCTCATGGATATGAGAGGATGGAGGTGTCCACCTTGATGAGGTAAACGACGGCTCTTGAGACATAGGTGGTGGTATGGCATCACGAGCGGAGTCGCCAAACCGCCGATGGGGTGATGTGCTACGTTGCGTTGACCAGATTTTTTGCTGTGCTCGATCTAATGGCTCGGGAAGAGACTGAGAAGAGGATGTGAGATCGAAAAACAAATGTGCACAGGGAACCATTAGCATACACTCCTAGGAGCCATGAAGCGGCTCTGGCGTTGTGGCCAGGGCGTATTTGCAGTTTTATTTGCCAATATAGCTGAATTTCGTGGAAGAGACTGTGAAGATGTCAGAGCAGTCCTAAATGAAAGTGCTACCTGCTTACATCTACCTTATCAGCTCGATGAAATCGTTCATCCACCTGTACATAAGGATCTTCTCGAGGCGGCTGAAATTGTGATCAACTCAAACACCGGATGCCAAGAGAATGGAATGTGCCCACCCTAGTAACCGACTCTTGTTGATAGGACCTGGATTCCTTATCATGATTTCTCGTTTGAGGAATATCATTGGCTGAAAACAATGACCAGTCATTCTTTGCATTTAATGTATTGGCAACGGCATCGACCCCAGAATAAGTCTTTCGTACACCAATCGGTATACTATTTGCACTTGATGCTGGAGCTTGACGTCCGCGAGGCTCACGGGCGGCCTGATCTTCTCAGTTGCTGATTCAAACAAGTGGGGAAAAGGCAACATACCGATCGGTCTGGACGAGCATGAGACTTGTCTGACCTTCTTTCTTGCCAAAGGGCCGACGGCGGGGGCCCTGGGCGAGTATCGCCGTCTTGTCGAGACCCAGACCTGGAAAGGTGGGGAGGTGATGGCCGGTCACGATATCTACTTATTGATTGAGGTCTGCCTATTGATTGAGGAAGGCTAGCACTGGTAAATCCCGGAGTTACATAGGTTGGATCTTGATGCATTGCACGAGGCTTTGAGGGAGGATCACGCTCCCGCTCTTGATAAGCCAAATGACTGTCATGAGCGAGAGGTGGTGTTTCTACAGCTATCCCGCAATTCCTGTCTTGGTTCATCAAGTCATCCCCACGCTGCCGTACCTTTGGCCGGTCTTGTTCATACCCTCGATTATAACCTGATGCTACGTCATGAAGCCCAGACGGGAGCTGATTATATCCGACTTCATGCGAGTCTTCTCGCCCGGAATGGGTTCGATAGACTTCATATTGTTGGGGAGGTCTATCAAATTCCCTGTCCGGCTTCTCCCAACCTTGGAAGGTAAGCGACGGTGATTGAGATCGAGGAGGATCTCTTGGGCACTGATTGGAGACTTCAATGTGGACAGGTCTCACTCTTCCAGCTTCCCGAAACTCCTTGTCTTGAGGAGGCAATGGCTGTCGCTTGCGCACTGGAGATGCTTTTGTCAGGTGATTATAACACCAATAGGCAATCACTACTTACAAGGTGCTGGGACTGTATTTTCACTCCTCGCAGGCGATCTTCGTCCTCTATCGTTGTTAGATGGGTACGTCAAAGGAGGCTCTGGAACTCGGATCTGCATCGGAGAACTATGGGGGTTTGAACGCCTTTCAAGCTGGATCTCGGTTAGGTGCGAAAAATTAGCTGAAAGATCAGCAGGAGCCGTAGTGGGCTTCGCTGGCAAACCATTCGCCTTCTCAGATCCGGGATCAAACCTTGAGAGGCGGTCTCTCCGATTCTGGACTGGGGGATTGGGATCAGAAACAGAAGGAGGGGACCGTGGTCGTTCCGGGGAGGTATCCTTTTCACATCTAGATTCGACCTTGGTTTGATAGATAATGACAGGCTCTTCTTCGGGTGAACGCAGGGGTGAAACGGGCCCTGTTAAATACGAAGAGAAAATAGGTTCAGAACCGAACTGAGAGGATCTGGAAGAATGGATGTCTTGGGCGCGGAAACCCGATAAAATGTCCCAGAGTGAGCAGTGCGAAGCATACCAGGCAATGTGGAGGCAATATTGCCTCGAGTATGACGACACAGGTATCGGTGCCGCAAATACGAAGGAAAAGGGGTAATAACGTACTTAACGTGGAATTTGTTGTATCGTTGGTGTGATCAGATGCATATGTACGGTCCCTGTTGTGATTGTGACCCTTGCTGCTAGCTTCCTTATGCTGTATCACATGAGGAAGCTCTCCAGATTGAGTATCTACAGCACGATCATCCTTAGACTGGTTTTGGGCACGATTCAATTGCCGCCGCACGCTTTTTGCAAAGTGTTGAGTGGCAGACGGTGGTACAGAAGGCCGATTATCGTTCTTCGGTACATCAGTCGTGCTTTCTTTTTGCGGTTCATTGGGTTTATTGCCTCGTCTAGGCGGGCGCTGGTTACCATGAACGCGAGATTCCCTGCCTTGGGGAGAGAGTGATCTTGAACGATCACGCCCTCTCTCAGGAGACCGTTCATTGGTACCTGGATGGTGTCGATTTTGACGGCCATCAGAGTCACCGTTACCCTCGTATCGTCTCGCAGAACCCGAATTGTGTCTAGTATCAGGTCGATAGTGACGATCATCGTGGGAAAGAGCCACAGGGACATCTGTGGCACTTGAAGTGGAGGTAGACTAACCAAAACGTCATAAGCGAGAAGCAAGGTAAACCCTGTAAAGGATGGCTAGAAGACTTACAGGACGGTCCCATGTTGAGACTTTGTACCGTAGGTCATAGTAGTAAAACTCATTGGGCCTATCACGAGAAAAACGAATCTCCCACTGAGGTGGAAGAGGTCCAATGTGATCATACCGACTCCCATCCTTCAGTTCATGACCAGAAGTGTCGACCTTTCTGGGCCGAGAAGCCATGGCTGTCGCTTCTACGATTGTAGGGTCGGACGGAGGGACATAAGGGATACTGGCTGTGACAGGTTTTGGAGGAAGGGCGTGGGTTAACCTGGTAGGAATTGTTAGCTTATGCTTGGATTGGCTAGAAGGAGTCGGCGGCGGTTTGGAAAGTTCAGCTGTAGGGACTTCAGTTTTGTGATCTGGAGTTTGAGCCGAAAGAGTTTCTTCGGGCGGCAAAGAAAGCGAGCGCGTAGGAGCCGCCGCTTGAGAATTCGTGCGAGGCAAGGCGTCTGTAGGCCCGTTTTGCGGGGCCGAAATTGAATTCTCAAGGGTCAACCTTTCATCCTCGTCTCCCAAAGAAACAGCATCATCTGTTGCATGAGAATTAGAACCTCATTAGGAAAAAACTACGAACTCGCGAATACCTTCATTACCCCAGTCCAAGATCTCGTTATCTTCTTCAGCCATGTTGGTTGTGGCAAATGTGTGGGTGTTGTGTAGAACTGTACAAGGCCATTATTTGAGTCTCCGCACAAATCAATTCAAACTCAGGCCTGGCAGCACAAATTCATATAGTAGTCTACTATCTTCTAGGCTGGCTTTGTTTAGACGGATAAGGGCACCAGATGCAATGATTCTGCCGACAAACTCGACCTACTCTCCTGAAGAGGGTGGTTTGTCAAACCGCTCAGCGGTAGAGTTCAGTATACCCGTTATATTCAGGAGGATACATCGACTTCAGCAAATGGTTAGTGGAGACCCCTTTTTTCAGGATATGGACTCTTGAGTTTCATAGGATTTTGAATTGGCTGCTTGGCAGCTCACATATCTTTGCCTAGCACCACGACGCGTGTGAGCTCGCAAATTTGACTCAGCTATCGAGGTATATTGACTCTTTAGATACTCTTTAGATATCGCAATGTCTACTTTCACAAACGTACGGATCCAGCTTCAATCATGCACGTCCAAGACTCACAACGTTTACTAGAAACGAAGAATACGTGGGCCAGAGATGACCCAGCCATTCTGGTCCTTATTGCTGCATGTCTTACTGGTACGACATGAGTTCCTTGTCCGTGCAGTCATATCACTATTCCCAGCTGCTGCCATTGCTTGGGGAATTGTATACAAAATTGGTCTATGGGCAACTCTCAGCCTTGTTTTGTTTATGATCTTACGAGACTTCTTATTGTCTGGAATCATCATTGCGACAATCCTATGGTGAGCTTTTGATATTTAATTTCATGTTGACGACAGAATTTGGATATTTTGCAAGGTTTATTTCCAACCGGATGCTGTTGTCACCACCTTCACATTCGACACCAGCCGACTCGTTCGTGGAGTACGCCTACGTATTTGATGTTCACACAAACGCATTCTTTCCTTTATACCTCACACTGTACCTTGCACAACTTTTCCTGCTTCCCATAGTCGTGAAGGATAACTGGGTTTGCCTTTGGCTAGGCAATACTTTGTATCTGGCTGCGTAAGTTTCACCCCATGTCCTGGCGACTGTTGACATCTCGCCGCAGATTTGCACAGTACACATATGGAGTCTATCTTGGTCTCAGCGGTAAGTAAGTCGGCGCCTGGCTGATATCAGTACTAATTAAACCACAGCTCTGCCTTTCTTGGTTCGATCTGAGCTCCTTCTGTCGCCTCTACTGCCGCTATTTACTGCATACATATTGTCGTTACTTGGGTTCAATGTGGCGAAGCATGTACTTTTCGCATACTTTGGCCAGTAGATTACAATATATGTTGGCATATTTGTGTTGGCAAGCAGCTGATCAGTCATCACGTTTTCCGCTCACATTGCCACAGTCCGAGCCTCTATTCCATCCACGATCCTTGCGGTTCACACCTAGTATTGTGTAACCCCTCGTACGAACCCAAAAATGAGCACTCATCTGGAGAAGGCTATCGAACAGATCCAAGACAGGAATACGCAGAGAGATATCGACTTTACACAGCATACGCTCGACGATGGGAGTGTCATCAGTACTCAAGAGCGAGTTATCAAGGATGTACGATGACCACAGTTCTGTCGACCTCTGCTCAGTAATGACTTGTTTATCGTTCGGCAACTTGTAGGTTCAGGCGCCAGCAATGTTTAAACCCACACCGGAACAGTTTTTTGCCAATCGTGGACAAGACCTCACAAAACCGGACATTGCATTCCTGAAAAACCACTTCTACCGAGAAGGGCGGCTGTTGGAGGAGCAGGCTCTGTGGATTCTGGAAAAGGGGACGGAGCTCTTGCGCCAGGAGCCCAACGTACTTCAAGTCGATGCACCTATCACTGGTGCGTATGCCAGTATATCTCAACATGTGGCGGACTAATGAAGCATCTTAATGACGGCCTGACCAGTATGCGGCGACATACATGGTCAATATGTCAGTCCTTTCTCATCATGTCGATCTTGATCCTGATATCCTGATCCCAGTACGACCTAATGAAACTATTCGAAGTCGGGGGCAGTCCCGCAGATACTAGATATCTCTTCCTAGGGGATTATGTCGATAGAGGCTATTTCAGTATAGAAGTGGGTGGAACCTTTGTTCAACCTGATGGACACCTTACGATATGACGTTTGTCAGTGTGTCCTCTACCTCTGGTCACTCAAAATATGGTATCCCGATACATTGTTCCTCCTTCGCGGAAATCACGAGTGCCGTCACTTGACAGATTACTTTACCTTCAAACTTGAATGTGGGTCTTGTGGTTCAGCACGAAGGGCTGATCCTCATATTTTACAGGTAAACACAAGTATACTGAACGCGTTTACGACGCATGTATGGAGTCTTTTTGTGCCTTGCCGCTTGCGGCTGTCATGAATAAGCAGTTTCTCTGCATACACGGTGGCTTGTCACCGGAACTAAATACTCTGGACGACATCCGTGCAGTACGTATTGTTTGACCTCGTCGAATGAACTATTTTTCATTTTTCTTAGATTGATCGGTTCCGTGAACCACCCACACATGGTATAATGTGCGATATCCTCTGGTCTGATCCTATGGAAGACTTTGGGTCGGAGAAAACCTCTGAAAATTTTGTACATAATCACGTTCGTGGTTGTTCATTTTTCTTCACGTAAGTGTTTCACCAAATCGTGCTTACTTTTCCTGATTTTCTCCTCGTAGTTATCAGGCCGCATGTCAGTTCCTTGAGCGAAATAACCTGCTTTCCATTATCCGTGCTCATGAGGCTCAAGATGCGGGGTATGTCCAAAGTCCTACAATTGATATGTAGTCTCAAAGTGAGACCAGTTATCGCATGTACCGCAAGACAAAAGCGACTGGTTTCCCTTCCGTGATGACCATCTTTTCCGCACCGAATTACCTTGATGTCTACAACAATAAGGCCGCCGTCCTCAAGTATGAAAGTAATGTCATGAATATCAGACAATTTAATTGTACCCCCCATCCTTACTGGCTACCGAACTTCATGGATGTCTTCACATGGTCCCTGCCCTTCGTTGGTGAAAAGAGTACGTTCACACTTTTATTCAACCACTACCGTTCACTAGCCAACTACAATAGTCACTGATATGCTTGTCGCTGTCCTCAATACGTGCACCAAGGAGGAGCTCGAAGAAAGTGATGAGGAAATCGCCCTGGTTTCACAACAAGTCACTTCAGACGACTCAGTCGAACGGAGGAAGGTCATCAAAAACAAGATTATGGCTGTTGGTCGCATGGCAAGGGTTTTTGCTCTCCTTCGGTACGTACCATCTTGTACCTAACCACAAGCGCTAACCGGTCAACACTAGAGAGGAATCGGAAAAAGTTTCGGAACTTAAGAGTGCTTCCGCTTCGGGAAAACTGCCGTATGGTACTTTGGCGTCCGGGATGGAAGGCCTCAAAGAAGCCATTCAGGGCTTCGACGATGCGTGAGTATTTATGATGCTCCAGGTCAAGTGCAACTCTCACTTTAGAATAGTCGTAAATCTGATATCGAAAATGAGCGTCTTCCACCTGAACTCTTTGATGTTGATTCGGAGGAGGGTAAAGCTCTAGTATCGTCGCTACCGACAACGCCTTCAGAAACGACAATAGAAGATTATTCCGGTGTCAATGCGAATGGCGTAAATGCAGGGCTTGAGAGAGCCATACTCTCCCCCACCGCCATCAATACCAACATACCATTACCGAAATCTCCACCTAGGTCTCCACCATCACCATATCCTCCCACCGGGGTGGGGGTCAGAAGGGGTCATTCGAGAACAGCTAGCTTGGGAACCACCATGACGAGTCCAAGTACACGGAGACGGAGTTGGGAAGACACGAGATGGCTTATTCAGGATGCTTTGGAGGGACAGGATAGAGTTCCAGAGGAGGATCAAGTAGATGGGCTTGCAAATCGGCTAGCAGGATCAAGCGTCGGTAGTTCGGGAGCTAATGGTGCAGGCGCTCATGGATCTTCTAGCGGATCTTCCCGTTGAGAATTGTATGGTGTTGAGTGTCTGACATTGGCGTTTTCGTAGTTCTCTAGCAGTACCTCTTCTTTTCTCGCTGTTTTTCTCCACCTGACTTCTTTTACTCCTCAATCCAGTCTGTTTGTGAACATTGTCTTCTTCTGTTCTTTCTCCGAGCTATCGCCTCTTCAGGGTATCATTACGTTTAATGTGATTTGTTTCCATTTGTTGTCGGTTCGAACGTGATCGGTTGGCAATGGTGATCATGCGCCACTAATATGTGCCTTCGAAAAGTACCGAGTGGTGGCTTGCCTTTTGACTTGCCTTTCTGAAAGCGAAGAAAGTATTTGGCGCTTGGCATTCCCTTGAAATGATACGGCGTTGACTGCCTTGGATTTGTTGAAAGCAGTTTACGGAAGATTCAAGTTCGAAAGGTGAATATTTTTAAATTCGAAGTCAGGAGCCGGAGACCGGCACCTGGAGAGGATACGAACCCACTTAGCCCCTGGTAATCAGAAACAAGGAACAATGAGTATAGATACAGTGGATGAGGTGATGTCCCTCCGTCCAGATCCAGGGGGGTGCAGCAATTTCTCATGCTTCTGGATCCTAATGCAGGAGGGTACATTGATCATCCAGCCTTCTTTCTTCGATAGATCAAGTATTTTTCACCTGTGCAAGGAACAACAGCTACAGTTGCCGAGTTTCTTGGCCGTGCTTCATCTCCATGAATTGGGCAATATTGATCGGAATTATGTTTAACCTTCATGAAGAGCTCTAGGAAGCAGTAATGTCGAAGAGAACGAGCCATCGGTGTGAGATTGTGATCGAGAGACCCGGCTATGGTTCCTTGTGTGGATATGAGACTGTACAGCAGATCTCTGTTCCTCCACGCCGACATAGTTGTGCATTTCGAAGAGGATTGACATGAGGCATGTGAGTCAGACGACGGTCTGACACAATGCCTGTTGCATCACATGGTGAACTTACCTTTTGGCACGAAATCATAAGCAGATTTTTGAGTAGCTGAGTAGCTTCCCAGGATGTGAAACGTAATGGAGACGTGTACACAATCTTCTCCAGCTATATATCGTACCCTTATCAAATGGGGACTTGTGGGTTGGGGGGCAGTGACATGTTCTGGGCGAACAAATTAGAGACTTATTTGTCGTTGGATCGTGAACTGCCGAGGGTTGTATCATTTTTCGATCATAGAGTATAAGTATACAAATGAATTGATCGGTACAAATTTTTTAAAAATGACGATTTTTATCCAGAAATTACAATACTGTTGCTCTACAATCTTTCTTATTGCAGACTCGGGAAGATTTCAGGCATGAGCTTTTTTTTGCGAATAAAGTAATGGGGGCTCTCTGAACGCAGCGAGAGGGAGATTGTTCATTGATACTGTCCAGACAGCAGGTCCCAGGTCAGCAAGTGCCAGTCAGGGGCGTCGTCATCTGCCAATGAAGAGGCAGCCAGCAATGCAGTGACGCCTGATTTTTCGCGAACGGGCACCATGGTTGAAGCTTACAGAAACTTGAGGTCGTGTGCGATATTAATATATCCTTATTTTCTACGGACGACTTATTTATATCAGGATGCATTATCTATATTAAGTCGCGATAGTTCGGTAGACTGGAGTCTGGACTCCAATACAAGCTCACGAACGGAGGCAGAGACTCTAACCAAGATTCTATATTGATGATTGTGCCAATGACGTGCTCGGTCCTTTCCAAACGTGAGCTCGTACCTACTCTCATTACTACTGTTGCAAGCATTTCCCATGAATTCTGGTGTTGTCGTGTGATCAGTCTTGAATCAATGATACCATGGCTTACAGCCTTAGCTCTTAAGCTCCCCTTGTGCACCCAAGGCTGAATAGCTATTTCCAAAGATCGAGAGCATTCTCTTAACATTATATAGTCCTAGTCCCTGCTTGATTCATTTCTAATTCCTCTCGAGCAAAAACCATCCGGCAAGTAGGAAGGGGAGAGGTCTAGTACTCTAAAGCTTCTCACAAGGAAGGTGTATCGAAAGGGTTTGACGAGCCTACTTCTGTCGAGCCGGTATGCTTATTTTACATGTCCCTATTTAGCCACCAGTACCTCCAAGGGTCGTTTGTTCCGACCGACTTGTTTGGCTTCCGGAGAACCCCGCTTGAAGTAAGCCTAGGTCTTCGTCAAGTCTAAGATTTTCTTCTCCAGGCATTTTCCTGATCCAGGGACTCGGTCAGATAGTGTATCTACCATTCGATCAGCAGTAAAACAGTGGACGCAATCCACCGAGGTCCTAGGGACGAACCCATGTACTGAATCAATCACAAGAACGACGTGACGGGCGCAACGCGTTACCTGAGGATACCAATACTCGGACGGCCAGAGCTATACAACGAGCTTGTCATCGCCTCGTGAGCCAGGACTTGAAGCTGCTCAGTACAGCTGAGTTAAGAGGAAATGAAGGGGAAGGGGGAATGGGCGTTGAACAGCAGCGAACTTGGTAGCTGGGGCAAGTGTGTGTTCTGGTAGCGAGTTTCTCGTATCATGCCACGGTTCTTTCGGCAAAATGTTTCATGTTGAGAAGCTTCGTAGTTCTCTGTAGGCATCTTGCTTCCGCGCGGTCATTGAAGGACGTCTGAGGGTCCGGTGTGGAGTCCATGATTCTATTTGATGATTCATACGGACCGACCGCTTATATAGCTTTAATCACAAACGGTGAGCCCGAGGAGATATCGAGATATCAAATGATCAATCCCCGTGGTAGGACTGTCGTCCCACCTACGCCAATTAACCTTATGACCCGAAAGACGGGAACGAAGCATCGGTTCTATGCTTCGAGTGGGCAGTCAACAGTCAATGCTTAGTCGTCGTTTCTTGTGCGTATGTCGTCACATCGAAATGTCAACCTCATTGGGATAAAAAGCCTCGATTTCTGGACAGATGACTAGATAACCTTCGATATCACCTAAAAAAGACAGCAGTACAGCTGACTAAAAGCACTAGATGCTATGAAGAACCCACCAGCGTCATACTTGAGGAAAAACATGTGCTAAGAGCTTATTTAAGCCTCAGTCACGCCGTATGTATTTGTATTTGCAGACAGTCGACATCCTCAGATTTCATTTGTCAAATACAGCATCCACCTCTACCATGGGGTTGCGTTTCAACGAACAGTCTACCTCAATGGGCCCAATCAAACTGTGTCGAGACGCCATCGGATGAAAACACCAGACGAAGGTCCATCTTGGAGTGTCGGTGTCGAGGAAGAATCTTCAACATGAATCCGGATCACATTGACAGCTGTCTTAAAATTACAACATATGATCCAAGCAACTATTCGTCAGTGATTCGGAACCTCTGACCCCACCTGTGTTCATTCCGTCATTGTGCAATTTCATAAGAATTCTAGCTCGGACCCGGACGTTGTTCCTTACATTCCGTATTTCCTCCTAACGGCACTCCACGCAGGGCCTGCAAGGTGGTTTCGGGAGACGAAATGACTCATGTCCTGCTCAGGTATTCGATTGATGTCTACACGATTCCAGTAACGAGAAAGAATATAGATGATATCGTGAGCATCCCGCTCGGCGCCTCGGCTGATGGAAGAATCACCGACGTGAGATTTGCATGGGACCTGAATTCTTGACACCTACATCATCCATGAGTTCAGTTTTGCCCGAAGGAATTCCGAGACATTGAGGAAAGGGACATTTTGTAATTTCATGATATTCGTGTCATCAAGGTGGCGTGGACCAGTTTCGCCAGCTGGTAGTATTTCAATCTGATGTAGAACAGTAAACGCACTTGATGACACATTTTCAAAAACATTTTAAGTGTTCACCTCTATTGGTGGGATGAAGGCTCGATACGTGACATGAAGGCTTGGAAACGAAGTGAGCGTGTCAGACACCACAGAATAACGGAACACGAACCGATTTGACCAAGATGAGTGAGTACTCGACCAGTCTTCTTTCCCTGCGATGGCGTCCCTGATGCGTCTGAAAGGATGGGGGAGGGTTTGCCCACCCTCAACAACACAGAATATCTCCTACCGGTCAAGACCGTTCTTGGTAAGAGGATCTAATATGTTCACAGGATGATCTCACGTCACTGTGCATGGTACTGGAAAGTATAGCCGAAAACACGCTGCCATAGAATGCGTGTCGTATCCCACTCTCTTGGAGTAACCGGGAGAAAACAGCGGCAGAGTCTAGGAGTCGCTTTGTCTCGAGCATTTCGGAAAGGAAGGGCAAGAGGTGAGAAAGTATTAAGTGAAGGCATGTTATGATAAAAAGAAGCCGCCACAGCCAAAAGCAACGCTGGTGGGCGATCGTTGGATATGTAATAACCTGACAGAGAGAATCAGGAGGCCTGATCGCTCCCTATATCGTTTCAGAACGCGGGTAAGCCCGATCAGCTCAGAACTGAATCCAACACGTTGAGGAAACGTTTCTTCGTTTGTACCAAGAATTTAGATCCTAGGCATACTTGAAAAGTAATCCCATGCAGGGCGTATAGCAGTGCTAGCCTCTAATTGGCAAGGTTTTTCCGAAATCTTGAATTGTGTGTCCATTATGAATCTCAGTAAGAGTGGGTTGGCATGAGTCCGTAATTCTGGACTTCAGATGGAGGATCGTAGATACACAATAACATGAGAATAACATGAGATTCGGTCTAACGTGATGCTGAGTGACATATATGTCACTATGTCATCACGGGACACAGGGCATGCCGAGGTTCGAAGCCAAGATTTCTCCTTCAGTTATTTGAAGCTGCCCATCGTCTCCTCGTGTGTTCTGGGCGCATGCAGGGAGCTCTCGTCACGGCTTCGAGAAAAAATGTAGTGGGAATGTGCTCAAAATTCACCAGTTCAAACTCTCTTTTTGCCCTCAGTCGACTAGTTCGGCAGCAGTCTCATCATGCCCGCTTTCCATACAATACTCAAGGTTTTCTTCGTTGTGAAACCTCACCCAGATCATACATGCAAAGATTTATATCACCATTCAGGAATTACATCGGTACCAGGCATGTATCCTGGTTGCTTAGATCACGTACACGGCCCGCTGATTCCAACGGCGTTCTTGAGGACCAGGAGGACTTAACAAAGGCTGCCATTCTCGAAAAGGTCATGAAAGGACGTCAACCGACAGATCTTATGCTTCGTTGTGCGTCCTTGTTTCTTCCATCGGTGCGTCTTCAACTGACGAAATGACCAGGCACTATACTCGATGCTGAAGGTGCTTCTACCCATACCCTCGCATATGATTTTGCTGACATGATGGCACACTCAAGGAAATGTCAAGACGATCTCTGGTCACTTCAAAAAGTCCGACTTGATTGCGGAACATGGGTTGAATGCATGTCATGTCCATTTATTCGGCCCTCTCTCTGATACGTCGACAGGCTCGTGACCTTCGTAAAATTGACTCAAGGGTTCCTAATCTTATTCCAACCATTCTTGTACGGAGGGAAGCTGTCTTGGTTGGTTTTGTCTCCTTCCACAGAAAACATATCCATATCTTGACCTCCGCCAGGTTAACATACTACATATAAGGGCTTTGGTTAAAGCAGACACTGTTATATTGTTTGACACATATGGATCTGCTGATTCACGACTCCATTCCGTGTTTTTATACCATCTTGAGGTGAGATAGATCCATTTCCTAAGTCACCTTTCTCATTCCGTAACATAGCATAATCTGAAGTTAAGAGGGACTACTCTGCCATACGAATTCCGGTTGGTGTGATAGAGAAATAAAATAAAAATCAAACTCATTACTGCCTCAGTGCCCTAGAATCCATATTGTTATCCGTCATGAGCGCCCTGGAGGCAGAAATGGTCTTCATTCGCAATCTTGTCGGAGGTCTATTAGCAGAACTCGAGGACAATATCGATCATGATCGTTTCAAGAGGTTACTCCATTATTCGCGCCGTCTTGTAAGCTTCAAGAATAGAGCGAAATTGGTCAGTATTGTTATCGCTACTTTCACGTTTACATTTGATGTTCACGTGGTTCATGCAGGTTGAAGAGGCCCTGGAGGAGGTTCTTGCCCAAGGTTTGAATGATAATTTTTCTCCTAAAATATAGAATTTTCACCGTCAATTAGATGAGGATCTGAATGCCATGTATTTGTCTAACAGAAGGGGCGATCTCGAGGAGTCTGACCACGACGAGCTTGAGCTGTTACTAGAGTCCTTCTCTAAGCAGGTGGAGGAGATTGTTACTGAAGCCGAAAGCATTGAGGTGAACGATATGATGACCCAACTGCTAACTGATTTGTGATTCTTTTCCAGACTAACGTCCAGTCTACTCAAGAGATTGTAGAGCTTATTCTTGACTCAAATCGCAACGCTCTCCTCGCTCTCGATCTCAAGGTGCGTCTTGGTGCCAATCCTCTTTGCCCAGAATTCACTCCTTACCAGGTATCCATTGCTACTATGGGCCTTGGCACTGGAGCCCTTGTGGCCGGTTTATTCGGCATGAACGTGGGTCGCGTTGTTACTCTCTTCCACACTTGCACTTACGATCAATGATGATAGTTAACCAGTCACATGGAAGAGCATCCATATGCGTTTTATTTGATGACATGCTTGTCCTCGGGCGTTGCGCTAATAGTTACTTGGGTAGCGCTACACAAGTATATTAGCTCCTCTTCCTCTAAGAAAACTGTCTCTGATGCCTTGATCTTAGGCTCGCTAAAATCCGACGTGTTGGCCTCTCGAGTACTCAAAATTTGGGTAGGAAAGCAGCCAAACCCTGGCTTCCTTTACCACTTAGAAGAAGATTTCCAGAGGGTTGGTCGTGAAACGCCATCTGAACTTGACGTCACTGGCTCGCTGTCAGATATCACTTTCATACCTGATCTCCAATGTCATGGCTCAGCAGACCACAGGTCACCATGTCGAATTTCGATGCTAGGAAGCCAAGAACTGATTTGATATGATAAGGCCCATATACGGTATTGGCTCTCGTAGAGGACACGAAGTCAACGCAAACTACTTATATTACATTATCCATTTGCTGTCAATATCTATTCGATCATGATGATGTGCGAATCTCATCACTTGATATCAATGGGAAGTTGGATATTTTCAGGGCCCCAGCTTCCATTTAGCCGATAGGTCAGGTGTTGAGTACTATACTTCCATAAAAATAAAACGTCCAAGTGGTGATGAGAGTCCCTTGATCAATGTCTCAAACACCACGGGTTTCTAAATCGTTTCTAAATCGTTTCTAATTCAAGGAAGTGATTGCTAGGGTTCTGTAATCACAGGACTTTTTTCATTTCGGTACAGGAAAGTGTCGCAAGTTCGAGATCTGTCAACTGTGCAAACATGACAAGCAAATCTTTTTTGCTACATACAGTAGGCTGTACTAAACCTCGAAGCATTGTGTCACTCATATCCGAGGTTGTTAGTACGAGCCAGTGCGTGACTGCAGGGATGAGGATAGGATGACTTTGAGGTTTCCGAAGACTCCGAAAATATCTGGACACCTTTGATTTGGACTGATGTGTTTGCTATAGGTTGATAGGATTCCAGGAAGGCCGATGGGTGATGGATTGACCTATTCACTATCTTTGTCAGGAATAGAATGATCGATGGTTTTTAATGACTGGTGAGATTTCAATCAAAATTCGAAAATGAGAGATTCATTAGGAGGGCCTTGTCCAGTTAACTTCTAGCCTAGCCAGGATCGATCAGTCACCCCACGCCTCAGTTGCATGCGGCGGATTAGAAATCTAGTGTACAAGCATTGTCGCTGATGCATTTTTCGACATAATTTGAAAGCGATCATAACTTCAACCCTCCCAGATGATCCCTATGGAAGCTGAAATTTTTGGGAGATTTGTCCAGACCAACCCCTTCACCTGAATTTTTTCCAAAATTTCGGCGATCCCAATCAGAAGATTCATGCTGACCAAAAATATTCCTGACGAACAACATCGGGTCCCGTTGGCTACTCGAGAGCTCAATCTAACCTGGATTTGGCTACAAGTTGGTATCAAAGCGAGTGGAGAACACACAATGTTCCTGATGAATTGCCCATGATCTGCGATGCAATATTAATGTAAAATCATTGTATTCGGATATATCAGCATCTGTCAAACAAAATCAAGACCGGGGATTCAATCAGTATCATAGTTGCTGACCAAGCCAGATTGACCTCTAAAGTAAAACACATGCACTAAGAAAAATAAGATTCGAACAGATTATGGTTCAGCCCGGATTCGAACCGGGGACCTTCTGTGTGTAAGACAGAAATCATAACCACTAGACCACTGAACCAATCAAAAGACTAGGTTAGGTGATCTGGTCAAGGTAGCACTTTAGAATAGTCCTCCATGGCTGTGCCTGTTATATACATTCGGCTAAATCACTCCTAACCTCAGTACCGGTACTTCTATTCTGGCAGAACTTAATATCTCTCACAGGGCTGGGATAACATTCAGTGTATCGTGGACGAAGCAAGACTGTAATAAGGAGTCTACTATTTATACTCAATGCCTCTCTGGGAGTGTGCTGCGGTTATCATAATCAAGATGCATATGGTGCAGGATGACGGCTGATAAATGTGTCAATTCGAAGATGCATCGCCGCATAAAGCCGGTTGTAGCACGGCGAACCTTGGCCATAGACTACTTTGTAGTCTCGGTTCACAAGTCAAGGTCTCTCAAGCCATAATCTTCAATGACGCCAGGGTCAGTTTCCACGACTCTACCCTTCTTAATTGAAGGTGTAAATGTACCGGGCGCGACGCCTATACTGAAGAGGCGACAAGGTGTGCTATCAACCCCAACACCCATTCATTGTTTCATGTGTTTGTGTTTTCAGATCCAACGCCAACATATAGCTCCAAGTCGCTTGTATCATCTCCTTTTCTCTTCCTCCATAACTTTGGGGCTTCTTTGACTGCCTGTACCACTGTCAATGTCACTTGGGTATACGCAGGCCCGCCTCTACCGCTTGATCTCACTGCCACCAATGTTGGTGTCATTGCTCCGTCTTCTCAAGCTTCGCAAGTCAACACTTTCACCGATGATCAAGTACTTGCAGTGCCTTCGGGTGCTTCACAACCGCAGCCAGTCCGAGTCTCCATTACGCAAGGTATTCGTCCTCAAGCCTCTGCAGCACCTTGGATCGTCAATGTACCCTCGGGATGGTATCAAATTTTTGCGAGCCTCAATTCAACATTCGAAGATCAGACAAGCCCATTTTTCGTCCAGCTTGGGACTGATACATCGTGCCTTCTGGGTGCTAACCCTACAAGCGCAGTTCCAATATCCTCTTCCTCGAGTGTATCCATACCGACATCTTCTGGAGTAACGACCACCCCAGGGCTTACCACCCGAACAAATAATTCACAAGTTGGTGTTATTATCGGAGTCGTCGGGGGGACCGTCGTATTCCTGATTATTGCTCTCATCATGTACCTCTGGTCACGAAAGAGGAAAAACACCCCCGAAAAATCCGTCAGAGGGCAACCCTCTGGCGCCAAACATGGCAGCGGGTGGGGTGGCTTAGGTTCCCTAAACTCTGCTCACTTCGAAAGGAGAAACCGTGCTTCTTGTGACCTAACATCCGCAGCAAGTCATGAATTCGCGAACCATGGTACAGCAAGGGCCGGTTGCGCCGCAAATGATGAGAACAGAAGTGACAGCTCGATCTCTTGTTCACCCTCTTCAGAGAAGTTCGCTGGATCTCCTGTTCCCTATACGAATCCCTTCGACGATGTCGAAGGCGGTTTGGTGCTAGCAACTTTACCTATCTCTTCTTCAAAAGCTTCCTCCCAGCAACTGAGCTCATCGGCAGATTTACACGTTCTATCACAAAACAACTTGATATATCATAACGAGCCTCATGATACTCGTGAGAGAGCACCTTTCGCTGATGTTCATCTTTGTTCTTCCTATTCATCATCTCCATCAGCAGATGTCAAGATGGCCAGGTCATACTCCACCTCATCTTCTACTCACTCTCCTTCAACCGATCTTAACCACCAGACATATGTTAACCGTCAGTCGACAGAATTTCCGTCTATGACAGCCAGAAGGATGCCTCGAAAACCTGTTCCTGTCTACGATTCATCTCTTTCGGGCCCTTCAAACCCAAACTTAACTAGAGATACTTCTAATCCCCCAGTTTCTTACAAACCTTCGTCCGTATCTTCGCACGCACCTTCGCCCATCACTCCCACTACTCCTCGTTCTTCCTCTAGCTTGTCAGCTTACGGTCATTATTCCAAAAAGCTACAACCAAGTCCCGATGGTAACAGCCTCGTACACAAAAGTAGCTTCGGACCTGGTGGAGTTGAAGGGAAATCGGTACATTATCTGATTCCAGATATGCCTCTTCCGAGTAAGAGTTGAATTGCCCGTTCAATCCACCTTCTGGAATATTTTGTGGTGCTATTTCTTGTAGGCTCGAGCAAACTCGAGATGTAGCCCCTCCACTGATTCAAGTCTGATTGTTCGTTCCACTGTATACCATCGAGATTTTTGTTGTACTTGAACAATTCCCATGCCCCTGGTAGTGTTATTTATATCACATGGTCCTCTGCTCTGTTGCTAATCCACACTTGCCGAACGAAATTTTTATCTATCAACAATCTTGCATCATGGAAAGAGACAGATTGGAAAGAGACAGATTTTGATTGGTCGTCGTTACATAATCATTCCCAGTGCTTCTCTCATCTACTAGTGATGCAATTTAATTGGACAACTTGTCGCCCTTTGTTGAAGTTGAAGCGCTTCATGGTCTGTGTAAAAGCCCGGGGTTGTGTCCGGATGAGCTAGCAGTCCTACTGCATTAGTCTTCTGGTATCTTATCCTGTGACTGACCTGATTCTAAGCTTCTTCTAAGTTTTGTCCTGAGCGTCCTTGGCAACAGCCGAGTCTTAAACTTCGTTCAGCGTTTACAAGAGTGCGGATGACCTCTTGCTCAAGAACTTGCCCTGATGGCAATTGACCCAAGTACTTGTATTGGCTACCGTAACTAATATTCAGGTGGCTCTTTTATTTGTCTTCCTCAATTGCACAAGTAAATTTGGAAGCTATAGTTGGATCTCCTCAGGTGCTTGAAAAGGGCAGTGAAGCATCAATCACTGCATCTTTACTGCCTCCTCATCACGAGCCTGTATCCGCTTAGAAACTGTCTCCTGAACCTAAAGTGTTTATAGCCGTTCTATCCTCTGGCTATTAGCTCCCCTGAAGAAGTAACGACGTTATCCCACTTCCCTCTTGGAACTTGAAATTAATATCTACATTGCCAGATACTCCCCGTAAGCATGGAAATTAAAGAGAGGAATTTCTGCTAACAAATCCAGGTATAGACTCGGGTACAACTGCTCAATTGTACAATCATCACCGATGATCGACGGCGGCTTCACAGTTCCTGAATTTGTTGAGCTTCTTGTGGCTTCAGTGCTGGCTGGACTCATGGCTGGGATCCTTTTGACCTATATCCACGACCGATGTTTAAGGCGTTGCTGTCTACGTGTGCAGGATTTCGAGGATGAGGCCAAGGCGCATCAAAACGGGCATTCGTCGAGTGGCGATGCATCCATGATTGATATACGGCAACAGACCCCGACCATTCCTATCCAAACTCCACCACCCGACGAATGTGCCATGTTTCCAGACCACGTCATCCCTCGAGTGGAGGCTGGATATTCATCTACTGGTCATCAAATCCCCGATAGAACACTCGGTTCACAGCCATTTACTATAATTCCTACAATCGACCACCCTTCACCACAAGCATTCTTTATCCAAAATACCAGGCACCCAAACCATAATAGTCCGACGTCGGCTAGGATTAACGATCAAGAAAAAAAGGGTATTTCGAGTTATCATGATAGGGGCCTGAGAAATGCAACTAGTGCGGACTTGTCGAGTAGAACAACGACTACTACTATATCGACGATGCCACATAGCGTTCGGGCTTCTGGTTCTCCACGCTATCCGGCTTTTTAATATTAATAGACAGGCGTTCAATGCACTTTCGTTGGCGTATTTGGGCCAACATGGCTTCTTCCTTTCTCGTGGGTTGGTAGATCAGGACAGTTCAGATATGTGAAAAAGATATAACTAGATATCTCTGGAAATACTGTGTTGAGAGATTGAATGTTTCGACAATGAGATCAGCAGCGAGAGTGTTCAAGTCGACCTACGGAGTGTAATTTGTGTCAATTATCTCCTACGGTCCGCCCTGATACTACACTGATTCATTCACATAATATACAGGATACTTCTGAGGAATGAGATAAGCTAGTTCCTCAGCTCTGATGCACAGTGTCTTTCTTTAGACACTATCTAGACATTCTTCGAAAAGGCCAGAGCTCTTGATCTGGCAATTCACATTTTACTGTACACTGGTAAATCCTGTATTGCCGTCTCCCGTAGCATTGATCAAAACTTAGAAAAGTTCTAGACGATGAACATCCTAGATATAAGGACTCATTAATCAAAGAAGTCTGATTAGTGACGTCTAGATCAATGGTTATTGAATTAGCCACAGTCGGTGCGGGTGAATGTATTAACTCATTCCCAATCATCAAAGAATTTCTATCAGGATCCAGTGAGAAGAAGTCAGACAAGACTTACACAGAGTCAATCATAACTCAAAAGAAGCACTCAAAAGAAGCTTTGTAAGGCAACTTTCAGCTAAGTATTTTGAACTATTAGCTAGATAGTGGCAAAGTATGGGTTTTTATCAACTAGCAGCAATGAATCTGAACTACTTGCCATGTACTGGAGATAAAACTCTGAACTTGGAGGACTGCAAATTCAGTATTCTTTTCCATGAGGCTTTCTTAACACTAAAGAGAGAAAAATATTCTTAAATAAAAGACTTAGAAAACTCTACTCTAAGTTATAACTCAAAGTATATCTGATGAGTTTCTATGGTTTTTATAAGACTAAAGAGAGAAAATTCCCTGAGTATTTAAGATCTATTGTTCAGACAATACTAACTATATGACTTATCTCTAGAAAAACCTAAGAGAACAAAATAAGGTTTCTAGAGGCAACAGCTATCCTATATACTCTGACATGCTTCCAATCTTATATTAAGTAACACAAGAAAACTCAGTGGAGTTTCTATTCCAAGCTAGTCTATCTTATATACTACAGACTGTGGTCTGTATGCATACTACAACTAACCTACCCTAAAGTCCATATGCTTTCTATAAGACTGTTGCCATGCTGTATGATATTATTTGTTCCAAAATCTTTATGACCTTCTCTGTATTACATGATTGTATGATCTATAACTGTAACATGTGTAACCATCACATATAATGCTACACCACACTCCATTGCCTAAGTTTAAAATAAGAAAATAAAAATGAAAACCTAAAAAGAGAAATAAAAGAGAAATAAAATTAGATCTATCATTCACAACTCTGACAGATACTCCTTGTTGTTGGAAGAAACAAATATGGTATAGTATAGACAGCTGATAACCACTTACTAATAGTAAGATTGTTAGTAGAGAGCTTTGTTAGGGTATATTATAAAATAAACTACTTATTTGTTTGTGATATCTAAACCTTAAGTATACCCTCAAAGGTTTAGAAGTGATTCATAAGTTTAGGAGAATAATGATGATGAATAATAAATAATGTTGTTAAGTCTAAGATCTAATTCTTAGATATAAAGATATATACAAGCAAGCTGTTTCCATTATATAATTAATACTTGTACCTGATAGAGCTATTATCTGTTATAGCAAATATCAGGCTAATTTTAGAAGATTACTAATTATATCACTAGATTAATATGCTTATATCTCTATAGATACTAATTACTATGTTATATATAATATATTATTAGAGATAGTTTGATAAGTGCTTTCCAATACAAGTTTGATTGTATGAATCTATTTAATAGTTTCTAAAATAATAGCCAATGAAACTTGTAGTTACTAATGATCTGATATCTTAGTAATTTATTACCACTTTTGTACATCCTATATATATGCAAATAGCCCTCATTTGTGGCTTTCTAGTGCAACTTGGTTTGTGAGAATTAGTTCACTAGTTGTAAAGATATAAGTTGAATGAGGTTTGTGACAAGATAATTTACACTTGTTATATAAATTTGCAGATATAATTCATAAGACAGATTGATTTTGGGACTTAGTAGAAGTAGATATAAAAGTAAGTTAGAAGTTGAATGCTTATTAGGCACAATTTACATTAGGAGATAAAAGCTTATAGAGTTAGCTTAAAGTTATACTGAGTATAAAAACTCTATATAAAGAGCTTGGTGTGTTATAACTTAAGTTTAAGTGATAGAACAAAAGACAATTCTTGTATTGTATTGTGGCAACCACTAGACACAATGTCCAATAGCAGCACTACAAGTAAATTTCTCAGTAGGGATATCTAGTGAGGAACATGAGTTGTGTATTCACAAGAGAACTCGACAGGGAACCACAACAGTATTCTACTGACTATTTATATAAGTATCTATAGTCCATGCTATGATTGTGCATTATCCTACCCTAATGTCCATGCCCTGTCCTCATATCCATTACTCATCTTCCATATGTCTTTTTCAAAGCCACCATACCATGTCCATGTGCTCTGATGTCACACTCTTTAATCTCTGTTGACCATGTGTGCACTATGTGTACACCATGAGGAACCCATGTTTCTTGATGTCATCCTAACTCTAGACTCTTCCCAATCCTTCTAGATTCTAAGTCCTTCCAGACCACTCTAGACTTCTCTAGGCCTATGATATAATGTCATATGACTTCTCTCTCTCTTGTTGTAGACTAATAATAATACTACTATCTATATCTTAACCCTAACCCTACCAAAGTCTGTCCAC
>Ga0157366_1000264_pt1 | contig 25670 bp, 24 predicted proteins | sample AttbisABBM1_FD_113149 | JGI IMG/M metagenome (GOLD analysis project Ga0157366, IMG submission 113149) | Fungus gardens microbial communities from leaf cutter ant in Botucatu, State of São Paulo, Brazil - Atta bisphaerica ABBM1 | ecosystem: Host-associated > Fungi > Mycelium > Unclassified ...
CCAACAGGTAAATCCTTCTTTCATTCAGCGAGGGATGCGGGCATCATATGCGCCATTGAGCAAGAAATTGTGATGCTAATCACATAAAAAATCCAATCCTTGAGGAGACATCTATGTTTGCTGTGATTTTCGGACGCCCTGGCTGCCCTTATTGTGTACGTGCCAAAGAACTGGCTGAGAAACTGACTGAAGAGCGTGATGACTTTAATTTCCGTTATGTGGATATCCATGCGGAAGGTATCACCAAGGCCGATCTGGAAAAAACCGTAGGTAAACCTGTTGAAACAGTACCGCAGATCTTCCTGGATCAGGAACACATCGGTGGTTGTACAGATTTTGAAGCCTATGCCAAAGCTAATCTGGGTCTGTTCCAGTAAGTATGGCTTAACGTCGGGGGGTTAATCTCCCCCTGATGCAGTTTGCCTGATTCACGATATCCTCCCCCACCAAACTGTCCTGATTTACCGCCGGGTGATTTTTTGCCTTTCATCCTTCTGCCGCTGATAAATGTCCACCAGAGTACGGTACAGCATCACGATTAATGTTCCTGATCCACACCAGACAACGGCACTGGTGATAATCGCGATTTCCTGCCCCAACCCAACACTGTGAAAAATCGTCAATTGCATTAACGCCAGACAAGGCGGAGAAGCCAGCAACATCGCCAGCAATAAAACGGTAAAGGGTGCATCTTTTGACATCCAGGCAGCCAGCGCGCCAGGCAGCATAAACAGCAACAAGCCAAACTGGCCATAATTTATCCCCCCCATCGCCATCAGGTAGCGTACAACAAGGAAAAGCAAGCCATAGAGGGAACTACAGGCAATGACACCAGACCAGTTGAAGGCTTTAAGCCACATCAGCATCTTCTCCAGGTTATTTTTAACCCAACATCAATTCAACGAAACACTGGGCGAATGTTCGTTACAGTAAAAAGTTAATTATCCTGATATTGCTAAAAAATAAACCTGGCTGATACAAACGATAAAGCAGCATACCAATTAACATCAGTCGCCCCTTTATCCATAACCTGTGATAAAGCGACAACTATTATCCTGCCACCAAGTTTGGCGGTAAAATTTAGCGCATAAATGCTCTTTCATCAACAAGTTAATGGTAAATGAGAAGTTAAAATCATGAGTATAAACATCACCTGAATGTTAAATAAAAATTACAATTTTTACTGTGCAGTACTTCTCCTCAGATATACGTTCAGGAAAACAACAAGGTGGCGGATTAACCTTATATCATCTCTTTCCGGGGTATGTGTTGAAGCGGATCCCAAAGAGGAGACAGTTCCAATAACGCCTGACTGAACAGATAAAAAATTTTCAAAAATTCGGAGAACTTTTGTCGCAGGCCGCAGTCTGAATTAGTGCCACTGCTTTTCTTTGAAATTCCCAAATTGAGGAGCCCGTTAAACGTTACGTTTAGCGGGTTTTTTTCTTTCTGTCCCACATTTTTTTCACGCCCTCCCTGTTCTTAATGTTCCCTTAAGCGCATTCCGGCATTGTAGTCACCCTGTTACCAAATCGGCAAAAAATCATCGAAATGTCATCAACTCTCAACAAAGACCAAACGAAAGCGATAACCAGGAGTGACCCCCTTTCCCCTCTGCCAGCTCACTTTTATATTAAGCAATCTGTGCTGCTACTGATCAGCGGATTACTGTTTCTCTGGCTTTCGCGCAGTGAAAGTTGGGATATGGCGATTAGCCAAATGTGGTATGACCCACTGACGCATCGCTTCCCATGGAAAGATAACTACTGGATGGATTTGATTAACCATCGCCTGTTAAAAGATTTAATTATCGCAGGTGGTGTTGTGTTGTTGTTTGCCGGAATAGCACGCCGTCAGGGGCGATGGATCCTGGTGGCATTGTTGATGGGTTTTGGCCCACTGGTGATTGGCATCCTGAAAGCAACCAGTGCACATTCCTGTCCCTGGGATTTAGTTGAATTCGGTGGTCACGCGGTGACTTATCCATTGTTGGGTGCCATACCGGAAAATAGCGGACCAGGTCGCTGCTTCCCTGGAGGTCATGCCTCCAGTGGTTTCGGTGCAATGGCATTATTTTTCCTGTTTTACCCTCGCCGTCCGCGCCTGGCCTGGTTCTGCTGGTGGCTGGCGTTTGTCGTTGGAATGGTGATGGGCTTTGGTCAGATTATGCGCGGGGCACACTTTCTCTCCCACAATTTCTGGGCAGCATGGTGGGTGTGGCTAACGCAGTGTGCAATTTTTGGATGTGTAACACATCTACTTGAGAAAAAGAAAAGGAAGTAAACATCATGATAGAATCTCTTAATCGTTCACTGTTTATCTCGCTGAACGCTACTCCGGATTCTTCTCACTGGCTGATCTCGCTGGCAACTTTTCTCGCCAATGATGTGATAGCCATTGTTCCACTAATCATTGTCACATTGTGGCTGTGGGGAGCACCTGGCAAAGTAAAATCACGACGTGTGCTGGCATTAAAAACAACCGTGGCATTGCTGTATGCCCTGGCTATCGCCTGGTGCCTCGGCAGCCTGTTCCCTCACCCGCGCCCCTTTGCGATTAATTTCGGCCATCAGTACCTTGCCCATGTCGCTGACAGTTCCTTCCCGAGCGACCACGGTACGGTTATCTTTACTTTTGCACTGGCATTTATCTGCTGGCATCGTGCGTGGTCTGGTGCCCTTTTACTGGTAATCGGTAGTGCAATCGCCTGGTCACGTATCTATCTGGGTGTTCACTGGCCAATGGATATGGTGGGATCAATGCTGGTTGCTATGCTTTCCTGCCTGTTTGCGCAAATCTTCTGGCAGATTTTCGGTAACCGGTTGCTCTATCTGCTCTCCTCTCTTTACCGGGTCCTGTTTGCTTACCCTATTGGTAAAGGCTGGGTACGCCACTGATTATTTATTGGGCCGGTTTTAACCGGCCCATCCTGTCTGATTAAATATCCCTGTCATTCGTTATTACTCCCCTCTTTTATTGCGCAACCATGCCAAATTAATTAACCGTTTTATTTCACTCTTGCGCAAACGATTAAACATAAATTTCCTTTTTACCGAAAATAAAACAACATATTGATTTGTATTAATAACAATTCAATCGATTGCTAAAAAATCGCCAAAATGCACAAAACTTAACCACCACAAGCAGAGAAAAACCAGTTTAAACATCTGACTAAAAAGCAAAAAACCGTAAAATAACTCGTTAAAGCAGGATAAACACAGACATTCATGCCAAAAAAAGGTAATGGAAGTGTGACTAAGATCACCGTTAATAAGGTATTCAATACTTTCATCTATTCATTCTGGTGGTAGAGTGTGCGCCATAAAAATTACTGAAATGAATTAACGGCATTATCCGTAATTAAATTTTACTGAGTGAATGTTAAACAATTTAATTAATTGCGCTATCAACACTGGACTGGAGAAAGGAATGGATACATCCCAAGCGGCGGTACTCAACACAGAAGCAACCCAGGATACCGGGGCATGGCGTAAAAGCGATACAATGTGGATGCTGGGGCTGTATGGTACTGCCATCGGCGCAGGAGTGCTGTTCCTGCCGATAAATGCCGGAATTGGTGGGTTGATCCCACTGGTCATTATGGCGTTACTGGCTTTTCCAATGACGTTCTTTGCCCACCGCGGGCTGTGCCGTTTCGTGCTGTCCGGTAGCAAACCTGGAAGCGATATTACTGAAGTGGTCGAAGAGCACTTCGGGGCGGGTGCGGGCAAACTGATTACTCTGCTCTATTTCTTCGCTATCTACCCTATTCTGCTGGTTTATAGCGTGGCAATCACCAACACTGTTGAAAGCTTTATGACCCACCAGTTGCAGATGCAGGCTCCTCCGCGCGCATTGCTGTCGCTGATTTTAATTGTGGGCCTGATGACGATTGTGCGTTTTGGGAAAGAAATTATCGTCAAAACCATGAGCATGCTGGTTTATCCGTTTGTCCTGGTCCTGATGGTACTGGCGTTGTATCTGATTCCGCACTGGAACAGCACTATCTTCGATAATATCAGTCTGAGTGGCAGTGGTAATGGTCTGCTGATGACCTTATGGCTGGCGATTCCGGTGATGGTCTTTTCGTTTAACCATTCCCCCATTATTTCTGCATTTGCGGTTGCCAAACGTGAAGAGTATGGCGAGATGGCCGAAGCAAAATGTTCACGTATTCTGTCTCGCAGCCATGTGATGATGGTACTGACTGTGATGTTCTTCGTCTTCAGTTGCGTACTGAGCCTGTCCCCCGAAAATCTGGCAGAAGCTAAAGCACAAAATATCTCGATCCTTTCCTATCTCGCCAACCATTTCAGCACGCCGTTAATGGCCTGGTTGGCGCCGATGATTGCGATTGTGGCTATTACTAAATCCTTCCTCGGTCACTACCTGGGGGCGCGCGAAGGTTTCAATGGCACAGTTAATAAGTTCCTGCGTAGCCGTGGGAAAACCATTACCGAGAACAAACTGAACCGTTTTACCGCGATCTTTATGCTGGTCACCACCTGGATTGTTGCCACTCTCAATCCAAGTATTCTCGGCCTGATCGAGAGTCTGGGCGGGCCAATCATCGCCGTGCTGCTGTTCCTGATGCCAATGTATGCCATCAACAAAGTGCCAGCGATGCGTAAATACAGCGGCAAGCTGAGCAATGTCTTTGTGGTACTGGTGGGCCTGATAGCGATCTCTGCAGTCGTCTATGATCTGATGTAATCTTTGGATGAGCGAGCCAGATGGCTCGCTCATCATCTTAGCTAAACAGGCTGGTGATTTTCATTACAATAAAATCCCAGATACGGCCAAAGAATCCGGCCTCTTTCACTTCCTCAAGCACCACCAGCGGACGCTGATCAATAGATTTGCCATCCAATTGGAAATCTATCGTTCCCACCACCTGATTTTTCGCCAGCGGCGCGGTCAGTTGTGGCTGGCTCAGTGTGAAGCTGGCTTTCAGGTTTTTCATTTGCCCTTTGGGTACGGTTATTGCCGCATCGCTGGCCACACCAAGATTGACCTCGCTGCGATCGCCATACCAGACTCGCTGAGTAGCAAAAGATTTACCGGCCTTAATTGGCGTGACGGTTTCATAAAAACGGAAACCCCAGGTCAATAATTTCTCACTCTCACGGGAACGGATCGTCTCCGTTGCCGCGCCCAGAACCACAGAAATCAGACGTTGATCGCCATCCACCGCTGAGGCCACCAGGTTATTGCCAGCCCCTGAGGTATATCCCGTTTTGATCCCATCAACCTGCAAATTGCTGCTCCACAGAAGACGGTTGCGGTTATACTGACGAATCTTATTAAAGGTGAATTCTTTCTCTTTATGCAGTGCGTATTCATCCGGCACATCACGAATTAATGCCTGACCGATCAATGCCATATCACGGGCCGTACTGTACTGCCCATCGGAATCCAGGCCATGAACGGTTTTAAAATGGGTATTTTTCAGGCCCAGCGCTTGCACATAGTTGTTCATTAAGCCAACAAAGGCATCCTGACTACCCGCAACGTAGTCAGCCAGGGCAATACTGGCATCATTACCAGACTGAATGACAATGCCCTTATTCAGTTCAGAAACCGGGATGGTGTCCCCGGGTTTAAGAAACATCAGCGATGAACCTTTTAACACCGGATTACCTGGCGCCCAGGCATCTTTACCGATAGTGACTTTGTCATCCGGATGGATCTTGCCCGCTTTCAGTGCCTGGCCAACGACATAACTGGCCATCATTTTCGTCAGACTGGCGGGATCAAGGCGATCATCAGCGTGGGATTCAGTCAGCACTTTCCCGCTGGCATAATCCATCAGGACCCAGGCTTTAGCCTCAATTTGCGGCGCGTCAGGTGCCTGCTCCGCGTACGCAACAGGCAGTGTCAGTAATACTGCGGAAGTAGCAACCAGAGTGATAACTCCGGCAGAGAGACATTTTTTCTTCATGGCGTAACCCAATATCCATTTGAAAGTAAAAAACGATGAATCATATAACTCCCCCAAGTTTATTAGAGAAATCTGGCCCTTGCCTGTATTAATGCATAAATATCAATCAATCGTGCAGTCATCATATCAGGAGTAATTCCGAATTGTGGTTAAACAGTTAATCCCGTCACAAAAGTTCGTTAATCTGATGCGAGTTTCTCTGAGGAGTGATCACGATGGATTTAGCGCTATTTGATCTTGATGAAACAATCATTAGTGAAGACAGTACCGGCCTGTGGTTACGCTGGCTGGTTTTACAGGGATTTGCCCCTGAGGGGGTCCTGGAACAGGAACGGGCACTGATGGCGCAATACTATCAGGGTACGATGTCGATGGAAGCGTATATGACTACCACGCTGTCTCCTTTAGCGGGTATGGCAACTTCCACGGTCAGTGGCTGGATCCGTCGTTTTATCCAGCGCGATATCCTGCCCCGTGTTTATCCGGCTGCCCGTGAACGTCTGCGCTGGCATCAACAACGTGGCGATACCGTTATTATTATCTCCGCCAGTGGTGAACATCTGGTTACCCCTATTGCGCAACAGCTGGGGGCGGACTGTGCTCTGGCTGTCGGGGTGGAAATCGTTGACAGCTACTACAGCGGCCAGTTTTGCGGCACGCTGACCTATAGAGAAGGCAAAGTGGAAAGCATTAATCACTGGCGGTCACAGAATCCACACCACCAGTTTGCCCAAACCTGGGCTTATAGCGATTCCATCAACGATCTGCCGATGCTGGAACATGCAGACCATGCCTATGTGATCAATCCAGGGGATCCTCTGAATCAGATCGCCACTGAACGTGGTTGGGAAGTGTGCCGCTGGATGCGCTAGGGTAGCGTCTTATGGGGAACAGTCATCCGCAGTCACTGTTGTTTCTTATTCTGCGGCCCTTTCCCCATACTTTTCAGAAAACGTTGCTGGAGCCCCCAGAGTTCTGACAGTGAAAGCAACTGATAATCCAGCCCTTGCTGTCTGGCAATCTGCGCAATAATCCGGCTCAGGGCTGGGTAATGGCGGTGATTCCAGTGAGGAAACAGATGATGTGTCAGATGAAAGTTTATCCCTCCCAGCCAGTACCCCATCCATCCAGGACGCGTTGACCAGTCACAGGTCGTGGCAAAGGCATGAGCCAGTTTCCCCTGTGCAATTTTTCCGCCAACCGGAGGCGACTGTCTGTGCCCTTTTGCCCAGTGTGTACCGATAATCAGCATCACGAAAATCAGTGAAGAGATCATCTGGCTCAACAAATACAGACTTAACACAACAGTGAACGTCAGGCTGCCTGACAGCGCCCATGCGGGGATCAGCAGGCAAAATACAAAATGGGCCAGCTTACCGCCTAAAAAAATCCCCCATCCTCTTATACCTTGTTGCGCAAGATGACGTGTAACGGGCGTCAGCCCTCCCCGATCAAGCCAGTCCATCACCCATATGTACCAGGGAAACGTCAGTGCTGCGACCAGCGGCCAGTAAAAACGTTGCCAGCGCATAAACGGCCATCGCCGTTGCCGGGGCATCTGGCGCAGAAGACCATTTTCCGCAGTATCCGGATCGTACCCTTCAATATTGGTATAGTTATGATGAAACAGAACATGCCGTACCCGCCAGCAGTCCGGATCCAGCCCGAGGGGAACAGTAATCAAGCGATTCAGCCAGGCATTCGCTTTTTCTCCACGCAAAAAAGCATTATGTGACGCATCATGAACCACATTAATTGCCAGCAGCATGGCGCTGATGATCATCGCCAGATAACAGAAGAAAAAGGCTATCCCCTGCCGCTGACATAGCGCTGCAATATAAAACCCCAGACAGGCCGCCAGCAGCAGTCCTGCTTTAAGCAGCATACGCTTGTCGGCATAACGGTGGTCGTCAGATCCCACAAGATAGGCACGGGTCTCTTTTGCCAGTGCTTTAACCAGTTGTGGATCATCAGCAGAAAATGTCAGGGGCTGTTTAGGATCAAACACTCTCATCAGACCGCCCTCGCAACCCGCAACAACCCATCGTCACCAGACCATGCACCGCCATAGCGAGCATTGATATGCACCAGAACGGCTGCAACCAGCCCCAGAGACCTAAAAACAGCAGAGGCAACAACCAGGTCACCAGACACCAGCTCATGGCTCCCCAGCGCTGCCCGTCACTGATGCCTCCCAGAGCAACAGAACCCACTGCCAGCAACAGAAACAAGATGCCCTGTTCCAGAGAGACTGTATTGATCTCATAACCATAGCGATGGATATATCCCGCCACCAGCGCAAACAGCAATAATGCCCCTGTGAGCAAAAGCCATACCGAACAGGGGAAACGCTGAACCTTGCCAGGCTGCATTACAGAGATCCCCAGCAAACGCAACACAGGCACATTACTTTCCCGCAGCGGATTGGTGGAAGGAGGCAACCCTTTTACGCCATAAACAATATTTTCTGTTGCTGGTGCCTGAGCAAAAGTCCCAAACAGCTTGTCCCAGAAAATAAATGTACCGCCATAATTTCTGTCGGCATAACGCCGATCATTAATATGGTGAACCCGGTGATGCGCGGGAGTGACTAAAATTTTTTCCAGCCAGCCCAGTTTTGGCGTCAGGGCATTATGGTTAAACAACTGCATGCTGTAATGAAGAATCGATACGGTCAGGAAAACAGACAACGGCACTCCCAGCACCGCCAGCACAATAAAAAAAGGAATGGAAGTGAGTGATGAATACCACGAGTTTCTGACGCCCAGAGACAGATTAAAATGCTCCCCCTGGTGATGGACAACATGCACCGCCCAAAGCAGTGCAAAGCGATGATGCAGACGATGAAGCCAGTAAAAACCGAAATCCCATGCCAGCAAGGCAAATAACCACAGCCAGACCTCAGGCCAGCTATCCAGCAGATGCAGGCTGCAATACGTCAGTACCAGGCTGTAGCACAAAACTTCCAGGCAACGAAACAGCCATAACATGATGTGACCTGAGTTAAGATTAAAAATAACCTCACGCCAGTCCACTTTTTGCCGCCCGGTTAGTTGCAGAATACAGGCTTCACCCAGCACCAACACCAGCATTGCCAGTACTGGCATGACCAGCTCACTCATCAGTGTGTACTCCTGTCCGGCCGTTTTACTCTTTCCAGATACGCAACGACCCCGCCACAACCCACAGCCAGCACCGTGCCACCTGCAATATCAATAAACAGATGTCTGCGCAGCTGTAAAATGGAAAAGAGAATGGCCAGAGCCCAGACCACACTCACGACCGTAAGCAACCCTTGCCGCCGCGCAGCGATGGCCCATACGCTCAGGATCGTTAATGCCGCATGTAGCGAAGGAAAACAGTTCTGCCGGGAATCCACGCTGATCAGCGCCTTTAGCACCACTCCGGCATACCCTTCAGCGGAAAAGGCGGGATAGTTCATGGTTGTCGGCCAGAGCAGATAGCATCCCCCCGCAACGACTGCAGCAAACTGCATTGTGCGGGTAAGCCAGCGCAGACGATATTCCGGAACCAGCAGATAACCCAGCGGTACCAGCAAAAAAAACGAGAGGTAAAACCACACCGCAGAAGGGCTAAACGCAATCCATTGATCAACTAACCAGGGCGTTAAATGATGGCCTTCCCCCTGTATGCGATCGCTCAGTGTATAAATCACCCCTACCGTTCCCCATCCCAGCAACATCTGTTGCACACGTTTTATTGAGAGATTCATTGCCGTCCCCACTGGCAAATAATACGCCGGCGCTTTGCATCAAACTGCATTGGCAAAGTCTGGGCTGTCAATTGCCAGACCAGTTGTTCAGTCTCTACGCCCTGTTGCGTAAACAGCTGATTCAGTGCATCCCGGCACTGCTCCAGTTGCATAAGATCCCCGTCGGCGATCAATTGCAGATGTGTGCCACTGGTTTGCAGCAAGCGGTAATCGGCTGTTAATGGCAGAGTTTGCGCAATCACCCGGCTACAGGCATCGGCGAATACCACAATCTGCTGCGATTTCCCCGGCAGGCGCAACTGATCATCCTGCCGCCCCTCGATCCGTTCAATTGCCAGTGTGGCGCTGCCACAGGGGCACGGTTGTTCACGCACCACCAGCACATCATCAAGACGATAACGCACAATGGGCTGAGTACGGCGAGTGAAATCAGTAATAACGGGAACAAAACGTCGCTCATCCAGCCACTGAGGTTCAACATGAATAAACTCTTCATTCAGATGCAAAGTGCCGTATGCACAGGTTGCTGCCAGAAATCCTTCTGTTGCCTGATAGATCTCGCCGACCTCATCAAAAACCTGCTGCAACAACAGACGATCCTGCTCTTCCAGTACTTCAGCTACCGAGATCACTTTTCTTACCTGTAATGTCAGCTCCCCCGCCAGAACCGCCAATGCCAGCGCCCGCAGCACCTGCGCCGGAGCCACGATCATCGTCGGGTTATATTGTGCCAGCCGCGTCATTTGTTGCTGAAAGGGAGCCAGCAGATCGTAAAAATCCAGTGTTAACCAGCGGCTGTTCACACTGTGATAAAGATGGTTGTCTGCACGTAAAAACAGAGCGACCCGCTCTTTTGCGCGCAATCCCGCTGGCAACAGTTTTGCCAGCACACCTGCGGCCCAGATATGTTGTTCCTGTGGACTGACAACAAATACCCCTCGCTGACCGGACGTCCCGGAAGATAACCCCACACTGAAGCGGCCGACTTTGGGGGTAAAATCCCGGCTTTGTTCACTTTGCAGCGCACAGGCAAGCAGTTCATCACGCTGTAACCTGGCCGTATTCATCTGATCAAAATGCTGCATCATCAGCGCTTTATTCATCAATGGCCATTCTGCCAGTGGCAAAGACAGGTAACGACAAAACCACGGGCTTTTCACTAACACGTTTTGCCGGAATGCTTTTAATTTCTTTTCCTGCCAGCGATGTAGTGACTGACGATCAGTAAAGCGTAGCCGGCGTGTCTGCGTATAGCGCCAAAGCAGGGAGAGCAGATTCATAGATCCCCTTCGTGACACAGGCGGATCGTCACCTGCCCGTTTTGCCACAGCTGATTGAGTTGCGTTAACGTCCGGTAATAAGCCGCAGAATCTGACATCACCAGATTTGCCAGCCGTGAAGGTCCACGCAATTCACGGTAGTTGGCTGGTGCCCAGGCAGCATCCGCCGCCAGTAATACCCAGCCGTCATCAGTCAGCACAAATGCCCCCATATGCCCGGCGGCATGCCCTGGCAATGGCACCAATACAATATGCCCATCGCTACCCGGCAGGAGATACCCCTGTTCAAACGGTGCCAGCTCAGCAGGCAGTGAAACAGAGGGGAAGCTTTCGATAAAATGCAGGGAGGATTCGAAATCCGCAGGGATCAGGCCGGGAATAAATGCCTGGCGCAGGGCAGCAAACCCGCGTAACCCCCGAACCTGTTGCCAGCCCTCACCGGAACAGATGCAGGGAACATGCGGAAAATCACGTAATCCGGCGATATGATCAGCATGAAAATGCGACAGAATAATCGCGCTGATATCTCCCTGCACCAGCCCCTGAGCCGATAACTGCTGTATCAGGGAATCTTTCGGATCAAAATAGACAGGCGTCACCTGACGATAGAGGCGAAAGATACCGGTTCGGGTGTAGTGCTCAAACCAGGATGCATAACCCGTGTCCCATAACCAGCGCTTCTCCCCCTTTTCCAGTAACCAGACTCTGGCAGGGAATTTGCACACTTTCAGCCCGCTGCCTTTCAGTGCCATGCAACCAATATGCGTACAGTAACCTATTTCAAAGGTGCTGATCGTGACCATGTTCCCTCAACCACTTGCCAGTCAATGCGATGCCCTCCTCCATAGAAAAGCAGGGGCGGTACCCCAGCTCATCCGTGGCTTTCCGGGATGATAAGGTCATATCAAAACAGACCACTCCGGCACTGTAACGCGTGGCAGGAGGTTCTTTTCCCCGCCATTTCCCGATGATCTCCATCCCACGGGCAGCGAGTGAAACAACAGGCCAGGGAACGGACTTAACGGTATAACGCAGCCCCAGTTGCTGGCGTAACAGCACATCGAGCATATCAACCAGTCGCTGAGGTTGATGGTTAGTCACGTTATAGATGCCACCGGAGGGTAACCCTGTGGCTGCTGTCGCCTGCGCCATTGCCTGTACAACATTATGTACAAAGGTCAGGTCCAGTAATACTTCACCACCACGCGGCAGACGTAATACGCCACCGTCGCGGCGTAGCTGCTGTAACACGCGGGGGATAATGACATTATCATGCGGGCCAAACAGCCCACGCGGACGCAAAATGGTAAAAACAGTCGCAGGGAAACGCACCACGGCCTCAATAATCACCTGCTCAGCCTGGTATTTGCTGCTGGCATAGTGACTGGAAAAATGTCGGGCCAGATAGGTTTCCGGCAGATCATAATGGTGCTGAAAATCAAAATAGATCGCCGGTGTTGAGATATGAATAAACCGCGGAACCCCAGCCTCTCCTGCCGCCTGTGCCAGCCTTTGCGTTACCTGCACATTAGCCTGATAAAACTCAGTCTGAGCGCCCCATGGCGAGGATTTTGCGGCGCAGTGCCACACCGCATCACACTCAGCCATCAAGCTGACCAGTGTTTCATGCTCGGCGTACACCAGATCCATGGCAATAAACGTCGCACCCTCGCGCGCTAAACGTGCCCCTTCCTGCTGGTTGCGCCCAATCGCCACAACATGATGGCCTTTCATCAGCAGAGACTGCGCTGCATTGCGCCCCAGTCCGCTGGTTGCCCCGGTCAGAAAAACCTTCATGGCAATAGCACCATACCCGCCAGCGTCAACCCTGCTGCGGTGCCAATCAGCAATACGGGTTTCCCCTCAGCCAAACGTCCGTTAACGACCGCATGGTGCAATGCCGTCGGGATCGATGCAGCCACCTGATTCCCGTAATGGCGGTAAATATCAATCAATACCGATTCCGGGACATGCAGACGCTTGCGCATATGTTCAAGGGAAAGATGACTGGCCTGATGAGGCACAACAGTGGCAATATCCGCCAGCGAAAAACCACTTTTTTGCAACAGACGGGCAAAATACGCTTCGATCAGCGAAGCGGCATAACGGAACAGGGCTTTGCCCTGCATATGGAACAAAAAATCACTGTTATCAATTCCGGCACGGGGATTGCGTCGTGTTCCTCCGGCGCGGATTTCACAGAGTTCGCTAGCATCGGGATACATTTCGATCAGACTGGTGACAATACCGCTTTTTCCATCGCCACGCTCAACGATGGCACACGCAGCGCCATCACCAAAAATCAGTGATGACTCTTCATGTTCCCAGTCAATCCCCCGTGAGGCGATATCCGCTGAGACAATAGCAATGCGTCGATATGCACCACTGTTCAGCAATCCGGCAGCCACTTCCAGTGCCGAGATAAAACTGACACAGCTACTGTTGATATCAAAGCCAGCAATTCCTTCCGGCATACCTGCAGCTTTAAGAATAAACAGTGCGCTGCACGGCAATGCCTGTACTGAAATAGCCGAGGCACAAATCAGCAGATCAATGGACGATGGTGCAAGTGCGCCTGCCCGCAGTGCATTGTGCAAGGCTTCTGCCGCCAGCATCGCCTGACTGGCCTCTGCCGTCGCATGATAGCGCCAGGCAATTCCAGAACGTTTTTCAACATATCCCAGCGGTTTGCCCAGCCGGGCATCCAGTTCCGCAGACAATATTTTTTGTCCTGGCAATGCGATCCCGGTTGCCACAATTTTTAGCGCCGTCACTGGCGATGTTGCTACGTTTTTATCCATAAGGCAGACCATGTGAAATATCTTTTTATATTGAATACCCACTCTTCACCGATATCGACTCAGCATCAGATTTTCAACTTCGGATCCAGTGCGTCACGCAGGCCATCACCCAGCAGATTAAACGCCAGCACGGTCAAAAAAATCGCCAGGCTGGGGAAAATAGCAACATGTGGAGCGACCACCATATCGGCCTGAGCTTCATTCAGCATCGCTCCCCATTCCGGGGTTGGCGGTTGTGCACCCAGCCCTAAAAATGACAGGCTGGCAGCCGAGATAATAGAAGTGCCAATACGCATGGTGAAGTAGACCACAATCGACGGCAGGGTTCCCGGCAGGATATGGCGCAGAATAATCATCATATCCGGGGAACCAATACTGCGCGCTGATTCAATATACGTTAACTGTTTTAGCACCAATGTATTCCCCCGCACCAGGCGGGCGAAGGCCGGAATACTGAAGATCGCCACGGCCACAATGACATTGGACATCCCACTGCCCATCACAGCAACGACAGCAATGGCCAGTAAGATCCCCGGGAAAGCAAACAGCACATCGCAAATACGCATAATAATGCGATCCCACCATCCCCCATAATATCCAGCCAGTAATCCCAGTAATGTCCCGATAAACGCCCCTGCTGCAACAGAGAATACGCCCGCGACCAGCGATAAACGCGCGCCTACCAGTACTCGGCTAAAAATATCACGCCCCAGCGCATCCACACCAAACCAGTGCAGCATCGACGGACCTTCATTCAACTGGTCATAGTCAAAATAGTTTTCAGCATCAAAAGGGGCCAGCCAGGGTGCAAATACCGCGATCCCGACCAGCAACACAATAAACAGTGCTGCTACCATTGCCAGATGTTGCTGCCGAAAGCGCCGCCAGAATTCACGCCACGGTGTGCGAACACGCTCCGGGCTGATTGTCGGCAGCACAGATAGCGCAGCATTGCGTCGCCAGTTAAACATCCGTCATCCTTATTTGTAACGAATCGCTGGGTTGATCACCGCATAAAGCATATCAACCAGCAAGTTAATCAGGATAAATTCCAGTGAAAAAAGCAGCACTTCAGCCTGGATCACCGGGTAATCACGCATCTCCACCGAATCAACAAGTAAACGCCCTAACCCCGGCCAGTTGAATACCACCTCAACCACAATTGAGCCACCCAGCAGAAAACCAAACTGTAGCCCCATCATGGTCACCACCGGGATCATCGCATTACGCAACCCATGCTTAATGACTACCAGAGACTCCCGCACCCCTTTAGCACGCGCGGTACGCATATAATCTTCCTGCATAACCTCGACAAAAGAAGCGCGGGTAAAACGGGCCATGACCGCCGCTACCGCAGCGCCCAGGGTGATTGAAGGTAAAATATAGTGTCGCCAGCTATCGGCTCCCACCGTGGGCAACCAGCCAAGCTCAACAGAAAAAATCTGCATCAGCAAAATACCCAGAGCAAAGGCGGGAAAAGAGATACCCGACACCGCAAGGGTCATTCCCAGGCGGTCGGGCCAGCGATTACGCCATACAGCCGAAGCGATACCAATCGCCATACCGAATATCACCGACCAGGCCATACAGCTGAGCGTCAGCCAGAAAGTCGGCATAAAACGTAATGCAATTTCTTCGGAAACCGGGCGTTTTGATACCATTGACAGGCCAAAATCCCCCTGCACAGCATGGGTAATATAGTGCCAAAATTGTTGCGGCAGAGGCAGATCCAGACCCAGTTGTTCCCGAACCAGAGCCACGACTGTGGCATCAGCGTCCCTTCCCGCGATCAATCGCGCCGGATCCCCCGGTAAAAGGTGAACAAACAGAAACACCAGCACCGCCACAATCAGCAGCGTCGGGATCAAACCCAGCAGGCGTTTAATAAAATAATTTAGCATCGATCTCCCTGCGCCCCCTGATTCGGGGGCGTTTTCTGACTTTTGGTATTACTTCAGATCAGCATCGTCAAAACTGAACGATGTATCTGGCATCACATAAAAACCGGTGAGATTTTTGGTATTAGCCGAAACCAGTTGTTCCACCACCAGCGGCACCCACGGCTGATCTTTCCAGATCTGGTCTTGTGCATCTTTATAGAATGCCGCTTTTTTATCGTTTTCCGTGGTGTTCAGTGCATCGGTGAGATCTTTATCGACCTGTGGATTGCTGTAGAACGCGGTATTAAAGATCGTTGGCGGCCAGGATTGTGTCGCAAACAGCGGCGTCAATGCCCAGTTGGCTTCACCGGTTGAAGCGGTCCAGCCGGTGTAGAACATACGCACCCCGCTCTCTTCCTGCCCTTTTTCTTCCACCTGAGCAGCACGCTGACCCGCATCCATCGCCGTTAACTGCACTTTAATCCCCACCTGGGCAAGTTGTTGCTGAGTAAACTGCAACACTTTCTGTGCCGTACTGTGATTATGGGAAGACCATAATGTGGTACTGAAACCATTTGGATAACCCGCTTCTTTCAGCAATTCGCGTGCTTTTTCCGGATTATATTCCGGAGCCGGATAACTCTGTGCATACTGAATTGAAGGCGGGACAATCCCTGTAGCTGGGGTGGCGTAACCGGCAAAAGCCACTTTCGCCAGCGCCTGGCGATTAATGGCATAGTTAATCGCTTCACGTACTTTTGGATTATCAAATGGCTTCTGCGTAACGTTTAAGCTGATATAACGCTGCATAATCGAAGGTGAAGTGACCAGATCGAGTTTACCGTTCTTCTCCAGCAATTTCGCCTGTTCAAATGGAATTGGGAAAGCGAAGTTGGCTTCACCGGTTTGCAGCATTGCGGAACGCGTATTGTTATCCACCACCGGACGCCAGGTAATGCTGTCCAGTTTCGGGTAACCGGCTTTCCAGTAGCCTGCAAACTTTTTCACCTTCATAAAATCGGTCTGATTCCAGATAACAAACTCATATGGCCCGGTTCCCACCGGGTGGAAACCAATATCTTTCCCATATTTCTGTAATGCATCTGGAGAGATCATCGCCGTAACCGGGCTGGCCAGTGTATTGATAAATGCAGAGAACGGCTGAGTCAGCGTAATTTTTACCGTAGTGGGATCGATGACCTCAGTACTGGCAACCATTTTAAACAAGTTGTAGCGCTTGAGGTGATTCGCCGGATTACTGGCACGATCCAGGTTCGCCTTCACTGCCGCAGCATTAAATTCTGTGCCATCCTGGAATTTTACTCCACTGCGCAACTTGATCGTGTAGTTAAGACCATCCGGGCTGACCTGATAGCTTTCTGCCAGTACATTTTCCAGCTTCATATCTTTATCGAAGCCAAATAATCCCTGATAGAAGGATTTTGCTACCGCCTGCGATAAGGTATCGTTTGCGTCGTAGGGATCAAGGGTGGTGAAATTTGACCCTACAGCAACAGTAACATCTTTCGCCGCCCAGGCCGGCAGGGCAGCAAAGCTACTCAGCAGACTGGCGGTTAATAGCAACTTACGCGTTTTCAGAACCATCATCTCAATCTCCTGCCTCTTATTTTCATTATAAAATGATCAGGTATGGTTGATCGTGTGGCGGGCAACAAAGTGTCCGGCACTGACTTCAACCAATGGCGCGACCTGCGGTTCATCGCCGAGGGCACGAACTGGGCTGGGAATTTCATCCCCCATTAATGCACGTTCGCGATGTGCCTGGCAGGGGTGAGCAACCGGCACCGCCGCCATCAACTTACGGGTATAAGGATGTTGCGGGTTTTCAAAGACCGCCTGGCGTGAACCGATTTCCACAATCTGTCCCAGATACATCACAGCCACACGGTGGCTAATTCGTTCCACGACCGCCATATCATGGGAAATAAACAGAAAAGCAATCCCATATTCACGCTGGAGATCAAGCATCAGATTAATGATCTGTGCCTGAATAGAGACATCCAGTGCAGAGACCGCTTCATCAGCAATCACCACTTTCGGATTCAGGGCCAGTGCGCGTGCAATACAGATACGCTGCCGCTGACCACCAGAAAATTCATGCGGATAACGCTGGGCATGTTCCGGCAACAACCCCACCCGTTTCAGCAACGCAGCAACCCGTGTTTCCGCTTCCCTCCGACTGGCGATACCGTGTACCAGCAACGGCTCCATAATCGAGAATCCCACCGTAAGGCGTGGATCAAGCGATGCATAAGGATCCTGAAAGATAAACTGAATATCACGGCGCAAATGCGACAATGCGCCCCCTTTCAGTAAATCAACACGCTGCCCGGCAAACGTAATCGTACCGCCCTGGCTTTCTACCAGGCGCAACAGTGAACGTCCGGTGGTTGATTTACCACAACCGGATTCCCCAACCAGGGCAAGTGTTTCCCCATGATGGAGATCAAAACTGACTTTTTCTACCGCATGAACCCGCTGGGTAACACGATTAAAAACACCACTACGAATATCGAAGCGGGTGATCAGATCACGCACTTCCAGTACAGGGGGCAAATCACGGCGCACTGTATCCTGCGGCTGCATATCCGCGTGGTCGCCTTCTTCCAGCAGGGGGAATTTTTGTGGGAAAGCTCGCCCTGACATTGTCCCCAGTTTTGGCACCGCTGAGAGTAATGCTTGCGTATAAGGCTGCTGTGGAGCGCTAAACACGCTTGCCACTTCCCCCGTTTCCACTACATTACCGCGATACATTACCTGAACCCGATCCGCCATTTCGGCTACCACGCCCATATCGTGGGTAATAAAAATAACCCCCATCTGCATCTCTTTTTGCAGTACACGGATCAGTTGCAGGATCTGTGCCTGAATAGTCACATCAAGTGCAGTAGTCGGTTCATCAGCGATCAGCAGGGCCGGGCGGCAGGAGAGTGCCATGGCAATCATCACCCGCTGGCGCATCCCGCCTGAAAGTTGATGCGGATAACGGGACAAAATACTTTTTGCTTCAGGGATGCGTACCAGGTCCAGCATACGCTGTGCTTCCGCCAGCGCCTGTTGATGATCTTTGCCCTGATGCAAACGGATAGATTCAGCAATCTGTTCACCCACAGGGAACACCGGATTCAGCGAGGTCATTGGTTCCTGAAAAATCATCGCCATATCCGCACCACGAATTTCGCGCAACTGATGTGGCGATAATGTCGTTAAATCAACTTTCTGTCGGTTACGGCGATGCAACCAGATATTGCCGCTGTCAATGCGACCTCCGCCCTGCTCTATCAGCCGCATCAGAGCTAATGAAGTGACTGACTTACCAGAGCCAGACTCACCAACAATCGCCAGCGTTTCACCTTTGCGTACTGTCAGGGACAAATTGTTTACAGCCTGAATACGCTGGCCTTCATGCTGAAAGCTGACGCTGAGATCGCTGACCGTTAAAACCACATCGTTATGCTGATCAGACGTACTCATGACTCCTCCTCACAAAGTGACGACAGTGCTGCTTTTGCATCCGGAGCGGGAGCATGATCGTACCTGCACCACCGTGGATTACTTTCGTCACTTTGGTCATAATTATTTATCCTGTTCGTCAAATCAGCATGAAAAACACTGAGTTAACTTGTATTTTCAGGGGGAGTGTTTTCCCGAATATAGGTAGCCAGTCTGAGCTTGTAAAGAAGAAAGTACATAAGCTGGTAATACCGAATCGTTCTAACTTATCCCTGCCTGCCCATCCCCGTCAGCCAGAGATACCGTGAATGACCTGGAATACGGGTATTGTTTTGCACAAATTTTCCCCTCCTTTTTATGCCATTCCCCACAGACGTGATCCTGCTGCCGAATCGCGCCATAATAGCGTTAATATTTTTTCGCCCCTTTCCCGCGCGAACCAAGGAAACTTTAATGGAAGTATTGACATCGGGACTGATCTCCCTCGACGAAGCCCTTAACACTATGTTGGGCCGTATGACACCACTTCAGGAAAGTGAAATTCTGCCCCTGCCCCAGGCACAGGGACGTATTACTGCTTCCACGGTTATCTCACCGATGGATGTTCCTCCTTTTGATAACTCCGCAATGGATGGTTATGCCATTCGTCTTGCCGACCTGACTTCCGGTACTGCACTGCCAGTGGCGGGTAAAGCCTTTGCAGGTGTCCCTTTTACCGGGGAGTGGCCTGCCGGTAGCTGCATCCGCATTATGACTGGGGCCCCGATCCCAGCGGGCTGTGACGCTGTGGTAATGCAGGAACAGACCGAACAACAAGGTGATGCCATTCGCATCACGGCGGAAGTCCGGCCAGGACAAAATATCCGCCGCACTGGAGAAGATATCCGCCAGGGAAATGAAGTTTTGAGAGCCGGGACACGCCTGGGAGCCGCTGAGCTGCCACTACTGGCTTCACTGGGTATTGCCAGTGTTAATGTGTTGCGCCCGCTACGTGTGGCGATCTTTTCTACCGGAGATGAACTGCAGTCACCCGGCCGGCCACTGGCTGCGGGGCAAATTTATGATACCAACCGCTTTGCCGTCCATCTGATGCTGAACAAACTGGGTTGCGAAGTGATTGATTTGGGTATTATTCGTGATGATCGCGAAGCATTGCGTGCCGCCTTTACCAAAGCAGATGCCTGCGCAGATGTGGTGATCAGCAGCGGTGGTGTCTCTGTGGGTGAAGCGGATTACACCAAAGAGATGCTGGAAGAGCTGGGAGAAGTCACCTTCTGGAAACTGGCGATTAAACCCGGTAAACCTTTTGCTTTTGGTCGCCTGCAAAACAGCTGGTTCTGTGGTCTGCCGGGCAATCCTGTTTCCGCGATGCTGACCTTCTACCAACTGGTACAACCGCTGCTGGCAAAACTCACCGGACAAAATGAGCCAGCTCTGCCCCCACGCCAGCGGGTGCGTAGTGCCAGCATGTTGAAAAAGTCTCCAGGCCGTCTTGATTTCCAGCGTGGCATTTTACAGCGTAATGCCGAAGGTAAGCTGGAAGTCAGTACGACTGGTCATCAGGGTTCTCATATTTTCAGTTCATGGCATCAGGCAAACTGTTTTATTGTGCTGGAACGTGAACGCGGCAATGTTCAACCCGGTGAATGGGTTGAGGTGGAACCGTTTAACGCGTTGCTGGAGGGTTGATATGCACGCAGAACTCAGCGATGAAGAGATGCTGCGTTACAACCGCCAGATTGTACTGCGCGGTTTTGACTTTGAGGGACAGGAACAGCTAAAAGCGGCAAAAGTGCTGATTGTCGGTCTGGGTGGGCTGGGTTGCGCTGCCAGCCAGTATCTTGCAGCGGCGGGAGTGGGTAACCTGACACTGCTGGATTTCGACCATGTTTCGCTGTCGAATTTACAGCGTCAGGTTCTGCATGGCGAAGCACAATTAGGCATGGCAAAAGTCGATTCGGCACGTGCGCGACTGGAAGCGATCAATTCCCATCTTCATTACCAGGCAATTAACGCTCAGCTTGATGATAACGAATTGGCCCGGTTAATTTCCGATCATCATCTGGTGGTGGATTGCTGTGATAATGTCGCCACCCGGGAACAACTCAATCGCCTTTGCTTTGCCCATAAAATACCCCTGGTATCCGGTGCAGCTATTCGTATGGAAGGGCAAATTAGTGTGTTTCGCTGGGGAACTGATGAACCCTGTTATCACTGCATCAGTCGGTTATTTGGCTCCGCCACACTCAGTTGTGTGGAAGCTGGAGTAATGGCACCGCTGGTCGGCGTAATAGGATCGTTACAGGCGATGGAAGCCATTCGCGTACTCACCTCTTACGGTAATTCAGTGGCCGGGAAACTGCTGTTGTACGATGCGATGACACTGCAATTCCGCACGATGAAAGTTGCCAGAGATCCTTGCTGCGAGGTGTGTTCAGCGACAAATAACCGCCAGGTTGTTACGGCTGATTAATGCAAAAGGGGCCAGCAAATGCTGGCCCCTGGAAAGATGTTACACGATACCTTTACTGCGCAGGTAATCTTCGTAATTACCAGTAAAGTCAGTGATTTTACCCGGAGTCATCTCAATCACACGTGTTGCCAGCGAGCTAACAAATTCACGGTCGTGGGAGACGAAGATCAATGTCCCTTCATACATTTCCAGTGCCATATTCAGCGCTTCAATGGACTCCATGTCCAGGTGGTTCGTTGGCTCGTCCATAATCAGGATATTTGGTTTCTGCATCATCAGCTTACCAAACAGCATACGACCTTTTTCACCACCGGAAAGGACTTTAGCAGGTTTCTTGATATCATCCTGGCTGAACAGTAAACGTCCGAGGATACTGCGCACGGCCTGTTCGTCATCGCCTTCCTGTTTCCACTGGCTCATCCAGTCAAACACACTCAGATCGTCGCTGAAATCATGTGCGTGATCCTGGGCGTAGTAACCAATACGGGCATTTTCCGACCATTTCACTGTACCGTTATCCGCAGGCAATTCACCTACTAACGTTTTCAGCAAGGTTGATTTACCAATACCGTTCGGACCGATAACCGCCAGCTTCTCACCGACTTCCAGCAGCAGGTTAACGTTTTTAAACAGTGGTCCCTGATCGAAGCCCTTCGTCAGGGATTCCAGTTCCAGTGCATTACGGAACAGCTTTTTATCCTGTTCGAAACGGATAAACGGGTTCTGGCGGCTGGAGGCTTTCACCTCTTCCAGTTTGATCTTATCAATCTGCTTAGCACGGGAAGTTGCCTGACGGGATTTCGAAGCGTTGGCACTAAAGCGGCTAACGAAGGATTGTAATTCGTTAATCTGTGCTTTCTTCCTGGCGTTATCCGACAGCAAACGTTCACGTGCCTGCGTCGCTGCCGTCATATATTCGTCGTAGTTGCCTGGATAAACGCGCAGTTCACCGTAATCCAGGTCAGCCATATGCGTACACACCATATTCAGGAAGTGACGGTCGTGCGAAATAATAATCATGGTGCTGTTACGCTCGTTCAGCACCTGCTCCAGCCAGCGAATAGTATCGATGTCCAGGTTGTTCGTTGGTTCGTCGAGCAGCAGAATATCCGGATTAGAGAACAGCGCCTGTGCCAGCAATACGCGCAGTTTCCAGCCCGGTGCAACTTCACTCATTGGGCCGTAGTGCTGTTCCAGCGGAATCCCCACGCCCAACAGCAGTTCACCTGCACGCGCTTCGGCGGTATAACCATCCATCTCACCATATTTCACTTCAAGATCAGCCACTTTGTAGCCATCTTCTTCGCTCATTTCTGGCAAAGCGTAAATACGGTCACGCTCTTCTTTCACTTCCCACAGTTCAACGTGGCCCATGATCACCGTATCCAGTACAGAATACTGTTCAAAGGCGAACTGATCCTGGCGCAGTTTACCAATGCGCTCGTTTGGGTCGAGAGAAACGTTACCGGCGGTCGGTACTAAATCACCACCCAGAATTTTCATAAAGGTGGATTTACCGCTGCCGTTGGCACCGATCAGACCGTAGCGGTTGCCACCGCCAAATTTGACAGAAATATTTTCGAACAGCGGTTTGCTGCCAAACTGCATGGTGACGTTGCTGGAAACTAGCACAGGATAGCCTTTCGTTGATGATGTGAATATGTGAGTCAGCGCGCATTATGCCAAAAAAATAGCACGACGAATACAACCGATGGTAACCGGGCCTGAGCCTCTTATTGTTGGTTTTCGCTAAATTTATGAAAAACAGCCAGTGTTTCATCGCTGACGTGGTGCTCAATCCCTTCCGCATCACGGCGGGCAATATCCGGGCTAATCCCTAATGCCAGCAGGAATGTTTCAACAATATGGTGGCGTTCGCGGCTCTCTTCCGCCAGCTTTTCCCCTTCCGGCGTCAGAAATACACCACGATAAGGTACCTGCTCAACCAGACCTGCCGTTGCCAGGCGCTTTAACGTTTTTGCCACTGTGGGTTGTGAAACCCCCAGACGGGCAGCCATATCAACCTGACGCGCTTCACCGAATTCGCGGATCAAATCAGAAATCAACTCAACATAGTCATCGATTAATTCACGGCGATGAGCTTCACGGACCTGACGAAACCCTTCGACATGCTCTTCAACATCTTTCAGTGGCGCTGGCACTGCTATTTTTGCGCGACGACTCATTCCGCTTCCTCTTTTTATCACCCTCTGCATTAACAGCGTACAGAGGTATAGTTGCGCCATAGTGTAAACGAAGCGCAAAGAAGCTCAAAATTTAGCATATTAGCTCTGGTTATGAGATATAGCCTATGCTATATCTGTTGATAATTTATACTTAATCCCTGTATCCGGAGGGGCTTCTGATGAAAGTATCACTACTGCTAAAACTGGCGTGCCGCTCGCCCTTCACACTAAAATTAATGCTGCTGGATAAGCTGCTCAACAACCGGCCGGTAACCCCGGCCCCTTGATCGTGTTTTTTTATTTGCGGATAGCAAAATTATCCAGATCATGTACTGAGTGTCGTTTCATGACCTCAACGGTATGAGCAATCTCTGGTGCCAGCCAGCGATCTTCCTGCCAATTCGCCACCACCGTACGCAAACAGCGTAATGCCTGTTTTGTTCCCTGAGCTAAGTCTGGCTCACCATGAAAATCCAGTGCCTGGGCTGCCAGTAAATATTCAATGGCTAAAATATGCCAAACATTGCCGGTTAACTTCAGCAACTTGAGAGCGGCTCCGGTACCAAGGCTGAGATGATCTTCCTGCAAACCAGAAGTAACGTAATTATCCAGAACAGCAGGTTGCGCCAGTTGGCGATTCTCGGCACAAAGTGATGCTGCCACATACTGGGCAATCATCATGCCAGAGTTAACTCCTGGTTTAGCCACCAAAAAAGCGGGTAATCCACTCACCAATGGATTCACTAAGCGATCCAGCCTTCGTTCAGAAATACTGCCCATTTCCGCCATGGCAATAGCCAGTATATCTGCTGCCATCGCCACTGATTCACCATGTGGATTGGCCTGCGATACGACGCGCCAGTTATCCTTATTACCCAGCACCAGTGGATTATCAGTACAGGCATTCAGTTCAGTATTTATCTGGCGGGCAGCATGTGTAAATTGATCGCGACTGGCACCGTGCACCTGCGGCATGGAACGTAAACTCAGCGCATCCTGAGTACGAATACCCACACTTTTTGCCAGTAAGGGGCTCTCACTGAGCAACTGACGTAAACGCTGGCCACTCACTTGCATGCCTGGACTGGCTTTCAGTGCGATGACTTCCGCATCAAAAGCCACCAGTTGCCCGCGTAATGCCTCAAAACTCATTGCTCCGGTCACATCAGCCCAGTCCAGCAATTTCATCGCATCGTCCAGTGCAAGGCAGGACAAACCTGTCATACAGGGGGTGCCATTAACCAGACTTAAACCTTCTTTCGCACCTGGGCGGAATGGCACTAATCCGGCTTCCGTCAGCGCCTGCTCCGCAGGAATAATGTGTTGCTGGTACTCCACATCACCGACACCAATCAGAGCCAAACCAATATGTGCCATATGGCTGAGATATCCCACAGATCCCTGAGAAGGCACCTGAGGAGTAATCTGATGATTTAGTAACGTCAGTAAATGTTGTACCAGTTCGACAGAAACCCCTGATTTACCGTGACTGTAATTGGCAACAGCAGCACAAATAATGGCGCGAGTTTGTTCTCGTGTCAGTAACGGACCTACCCCACAGGCATGGCTAAGCAACGTATTACGTGATAGCAGGCTCAGTTGTTCTTCTGGTAAAGTGATATTACACAGCGCACCCAATCCAGTGTTGATACCATAAGCAACATGTCCACTGGAGACGATCTGTTCTACAATTTCACGCCCCTGTGCAATTCGTTGCCATGCCCCCTCACTCAGTGTCAGTTCAGCATCCGATCGTGCCACCAAAACCAACTCCTGCCATGATAATGGTGCATCACCCCATACAATCGTCATACTGGTTGCTCCGTTTGATGATTTTGATGGCTGGAGATAAATTGCTTAAAGCGCTGCGACCCCTGAGCACCAAACATCTCTTCAGGCGTC
>Ga0157366_1000265_pt1 | contig 25555 bp, 37 predicted proteins | sample AttbisABBM1_FD_113149 | JGI IMG/M metagenome (GOLD analysis project Ga0157366, IMG submission 113149) | Fungus gardens microbial communities from leaf cutter ant in Botucatu, State of São Paulo, Brazil - Atta bisphaerica ABBM1 | ecosystem: Host-associated > Fungi > Mycelium > Unclassified ...
GAAAAAGCCGCGCGCGGGAAGCGATCGAGCCATTCCGAAACGAATCAAGAGGTCATGCCGCCATGAAGGCGTGATCTGAGGATTTGCCGTTTTCCCATACCCCAAACGGCAAAAAGCCCAGCGCTAACTGGGCTCTTCAAACGAGCTGCGCTAACAGCTCGAGGGGTACTACTTTGTCCGGAGAAAGGACGAGATGAAAAATAGCACCAGCATCAACGAAGCGCAACACCCGATCCTTGAGGTAGACCGCTTCGCTAGCCATCCGACCAGCTTCTGGGGAGGACCAGAGGTCGCCATGCTTCAGGTAACCAATGAATGCACCGCGGGCGACGTTCTGAAAGAGAGCAGTTCGCTGATGGCCAGCACGATCTCTGTCTTCACCGCCCTGGCCGACCATGACCAAGTCAACGACGGCACGGCCTACGCGCTGATTTTCCTGCTGGAAAGCGCGAAGGCGATGCTGGACGCCGGTACTTACGGTATTGAGTTCACCGAGCCGCTGCGCGAAGGCGGTGCCGCATGAAGACGCTGAACAACCCTCAGTCGTTCTCCCATGCCGGTCACCATGAAGGCCGGGCGTACTCAACCTTCAACACTCGCGAAGGCACACCGATGCACCTCGCCCTGAGCGACGCTGCGGACCTGCTGTGTGCAGCGGCCACCGATCTGGCTGCGCTGATGGCAGAGAACACCGGCGCGCAGATTTGGTCCCGGCTGGCTCTGATCCGGCATGCCGCCGAGGCCGCGGAGGCCGTGTGCCGCGACGGGTACGAATCGCTGACGGATGGCTCTGCCGGGGGTGCCAAGTGAGCACAATCAACAAGCCCCTCCTGGCTGGCCAGGATGCACTCTTCGCCCTAGGCATCGCTCGTGACCAACTGCGCGGCCTGCACGCCACGCTCCGACTGGTCACCCGCGCTATCGAGACCGAAGGCCTGCAAGGCTCTGCAGTCGCAGCCGACGCCCTGCAGGTGCTGAAGCTGCACACCGACCTGGTGATGGGTTGGGCGAGCGATGCCGGCGTTGAGTACGAGACCATTGACGTCAGGTTGCGCGAGTTGGCCGAACCCGCCGATCAGGGAGGTGTGGCATGAACCTGACTCCTTTCGATTTCAACGGTCGTCGGGTGCGGGTCATCGTTGACGAGCATGGTGAGCCTTGGTTCATCGCTATGGAGGTGGCTGAAATCCTGGGCTACTCCGACACCTACGAGATGACCAAGCGCCTCGACGACGATGAGAAAGCAAACCGGCAAATCGCCGGTTTGGGCTCCCCGGTCGGCGGGCGCGGCGTTACTACCATCAACGAGCCGGGTCTCTATACCGCCGTCATCGGCAGCTCGAAGCCAGAGGCCAAGGCCTTCAAGCGATGGGTGACGCATGACGTGCTGCCGCAGATACGGAAGACCGGCGGCTACCAGCGCCCCATGACCCAAGCCGAATTGATCGCTGCCAGTGCGAACCAACTGGTCGCCATTGAGCGCCAGCAGGCGGCCCAGCAGCAGGCGCTGGAGCGCGTGGAGCACCGGGTGGAGCAGGTCGAGACCTTGCGATTTTTGACCGCCAGGCCGACCGCTTTCGAGTCGATCAGCCACATCCGTGAGCGGATCAACAAGCGCCACGGCCTCCCGGCCTGGGTCGTGGACCTGGTCATGCGAGAGCTGAACCGGAGTCCGATGCCGTTCGCCATGGTGAAAAGCGAGAAGGCCGAAGAGGGCGCCAAGCCCTATCCCATTTGGCCTACCGCCGGTGTCACCCGCCTGTTCGATCAGTTCGTTGCCGAGTGCCAGCGAGTCACCGCTGAGCGAGCCACCCATCCAGAAATCGCGGATCGCTTCAAGATCCACCCGGAAGGTGCTGTATGACCGTTTCCAAGCAAGACCTGATCGCGCGTATTGCCCAGTCCGCCATCGATGTCGTTCATGCTGAGAACGCCTATCGGGCTGCCCGGGGCGAGCTGCGCAGCATGTACGACACCTTTTTCGACGCCTACGGCCGCCCGGAAGGGAACATCGACCCGGAAAAGGAGGAGTGGGAGGGCGTGATCCGCTTCACCGCCAAGGCCCATCGCCGGCGTCTGAAGGCTCGCGACGTGCTCAAGAACGCCAAGGCCCGTATGGGTCGCGCTGTGCGGGCGCTGGAGCGTGCCGTATGAGCATCCGGAGAAGTCGTACAGTGTCGCGCGCCTCAGGCCTTGAGCATGCGATTCAGCGGCCAGGGCTGAGTTTCCGAGCGCTAGGGGTGCTGGCTTTCATGCTTTCCCAGCCGGCACGCAATTCGTTTTCTGTCTCTGATCTGGTCGAGTTCTCTTCGGCAAGTCGCCGTCGAGATGGCCGCGACAGCATCTACAGCACCATCACAGAGCTGGTGGATGCCGGCTATATCGTTCGCAGGCAACTGAGAGACGAGTCCGGGCAGATGGAAGGGGTTGAGCACGAAGTGTTTTCCGCGCCGCAAGCGGGAGGTGCTTGGTGAGCCTCCTATTCAAGTTCCGCCCGCTGGTGGTCAATCCCCAGCTCGCCGAGCGCATAGGCCTAAACGAGGCCATCGTGCTGCAGCAGCTCAAGTATTGGCTCTCCGAGACCGGCGCGGGCGTTGAGCATGCCGACCGCCGCTGGATCTATAATTCGGTCGAGCAGTGGCAGCAGCAGTTCCCGTTCTGGTCGGTCGACACCGTGAAGCGGGCGCTCAAGTCCCTCCAAAGCCAGGGGATCGTGCTGGTCGAGCAGTTGGCGAAGTCCCGGCACGACCACACCAACCATTACGCCATCAACTACGAGAGCAGTGCCCTGATCGATCAGGGCAATTTGCACCAATCAGATCAGGGCAATTTGCACCAATCCGGCGGGGCAAGTTGCACCGATCTTACAAAGACTACTACAGAGACTACACAGGAGATTACAGAGCCTACGGGCAGTGACGACGTAGCGGAAAGCTTCGCCCAGTTCTGGAGCAAGTACCCGAAGAAGGTCCAGCGCAAGGACGCCCTGAAGGCCTGGAGCAAGCTCAAGCCGAACGCCGACCTGTTCGCCACCATCATGACTGCCCTGGGCAACCAGATGATCAGCCACGACTGGCTCAAGGAGAACGGCCGTTACGTCCCGAACGGCGCAACCTGGATCAACGGCGAGCGCTGGTTGGACGAGGTCAGCAAGGGCGGCGCTGGCGCTCGCCGGTCAGCCTACGTGGACCTCCCGGTCCACCACGCCCCGGAGGACGACAATGGCGACTTCTAAGCTGTTCTCCCGTCGCCCCGTCGTCGATACCGGCGACCACCTGGCCGCGACCTGCCCGGAGCATGGCCGTTACATCGCCGCCTTGGTCGAGCAGTTCGACGGCACGATGCTGCCGCGCGGCTGCAACGCATGCCGTTGGGCAGCGCTGAACCTGCAGGGCGCCACCGACGCGGCGCGCCTGGCCGCCAGCGAGTCGCGCCAGCAGGAGGTGCTGAACGAGCTGCTGATCGCTTCGGGCATTCCGCCGCGCTTCATCGGCGCCACGTTCGAGACGTACGTGGCCACCGAGCCCAAGGCGATGAAAGTGCTGGCGGCTTGCCGTGACTATGCCGACGACTTCCCCCGGGTGTGGGATGCCGGGCGCTGCCTGATCCTGCTGGGCGGCGTTGGTACCGGCAAGTCGCACCTGGCCTGCGCCATTGCCCAGGCGGTGATCCGCCAGCACGGGGCTCAGGCCCTGGTTGTCACCGCGGCGGCTATCGTCCGCCAGGCCAAGGCCACCATGGCGAAGGGGGCCACGCACACTGAGGCCGACGTGATCGCTGAGCTGGTTGCGGCCAGCCTGCTGATCATCGACGAGGTGGGCGCCCAGCGCGGCAGCGAATACGAGCTTGGCCTGATGCACGAGGTGATTGCGGGTCGCTACGACAGGATGTTGCCGACCGTGGTGGTCAGCAACCTGGCCGACGACGGCCTGGCCGAGTACATCGGCACCCGGGCGGTGGATAGGCTTCGCCAGAACGGCGGCAAGCGCCTGACCTTCGACTGGGCATCGGTGCGGAGGGATGGCGTATGAGCCGTGAACTCTTCAGCTTGGAAGCGGAGCAGGGCGTCTTGGGCGCCATCCTGCTCGAGGCCGCGCGCAAGAACGACGCGCTGGTGGAGGAGATACTGGCCGCTGTCCAGCCGAGCCACTTCTACTTCGATCACAACGCGGCCCTGCTGGAGGTGATCCAGGAGTGCCACGCCGAAGGGATGCCGGTGGATGCCTACACGCTGTCCATCACCCGAACGTACCTTGTGGAGGACCTGCGGACGCTGGATTACGCCGCCGAGCTGTCCAGGAACGTGCCCAGCAGCGCCAACTGGAAGGCCTACGCCAAGGTCCTGGCCGAGCGTGCCGTCCTGCGCTCCGTGGTGGCTGCTGCTGATGCGATCAAGCAGTCCACGACCGAGGACAAGGACATCCCGGAGATCATTGCAGGAGCGCAGATGGCGCTGGCTGACCTGCGCGACCTGGGCGACACCGACGGACCAGACTACAAGCCGATCTCCGATGTCATCACCAAGAACGTCGAGCTGATCGACGAGCGCTTCAACGGCCGGGCGCCGCGCGGGCTTTCCACTGGCCTGGCGGATCTCGACGACCTGTTACGCGGGTTGCGCCCCAGAACCATGACGGTGATCGCCGGCCTGCCCGGGTCTGGCAAAACCCTGTTGGCGCTGCAGATATGCCAACACGTCGCCGTGAAGGCCGGCGGGAGCGCCCTGGTGTTCTCGCTGGAGATGCCCGAGGAGGAGCTTGGGCAGCGTGCTCTGGCATCCCTTGGCGCCGTCGACGTGGGCCGTCTGGACAGCGGCAAGCTGCACGACGACGATTGGCCGCGCCTGACCTCTGCCGTCAACCAGGCCGTGGGCAAGAATCTGTTCATCAGCGACGTGGCGGGTCTGACGCCTGCGCGCATCCGCGCCATCGCCCGGACGGTCCAGCGCAAGCACGGCCTGGACATCATGGCCATCGACTACCTCGGTCTGATTCCCGGCGACCGCCAGGGCCGCAGCCGGAGCGAGGAGATTGGCAAGATCACCAAGGCCATCGTGCGGCTATCCAAGGAGCTGGGCATTCCCATCCTGCTGCTGGCGCAGCTCAACCGGGAATCAACGAAGCGGGCGGGCAGCAAGCGCCCCCAGAGCAGCGACCTGCGCGACTCCGGCGAGATCGAGGCCGACGCCCACGCCATTCTCATGGTGCATCGCGACATGGAGTCCGACCGGGGCAAGGCCGGCATCACCGAGCTGCTGCTGACCAAGTGCCGCCACGCGCCGCCCGGGGAGTGCGTCGTCCAGGCCCAGGGTAACTTCGCCCGCTTCGTCAACGTGCTGCCCCAGCACCATGGGCAGGACGAGATCGAGGCGGGTAGGCCGTACCAGGCACGCTACCAGCGAGGTGCCGCATGAGCTGGCTCAGCAAGCTTTTCCGCCGCCAGGGCGAAGAGTCCATTGGACTGATCGACACCATCATGCTCACCGAGCCACAGCTGCCCATGCCGCCCATCAAGCCGGCGAAGGAGTCCGCAATGCACGAACCGACCGAGGCCGAGCGGATCGCTGATTCGCTTCGCCAGTGGCCCGACGACTGGGAGTGGGGAGCAACGGGCCGGCACTACCTACAACACATGCCCAGTGGCTTTCGCCTATGGGCATCCAATGGGCAGCGCGGGCTGGGAGAGTGGGATGGCCACAGGGTCGTTGACTGCTTCACCGATCTCGACAAGGCGCTCATCTGGCCAGCGGTAGCGGGCCGAGTATCAGCGCGGGCCACTACTTTCACTGGCCGGCCGGTACGACCTCGCATTATCTGTGGCGGCACCTATTGGTACTGCCGTGGTAAGGGCCTGCCCTGGGTCGGCGTCGGCACCTCTCCCGAGGGCGCCTATCGATCCTGGTCCCGAGCAATTTCCATCCAGCAGCGCAAGGAACAGCGCCCCGAAGAAGTCCTGCACGTTTGGAGTACCCCAGCATGAGCGTAACGAGCATCAACACCGCACGCCCCAAGAAGTCCATGACCCAGGCCGAGATCAAGCTGCTACAGGTGCTGGCGCAGCGTCTGCCGCACGAAGCTATGGGCTTTGAGACCATGACCCAGCTGCTGCGCCTGGTGGCGAGCTGGATGGGCTCACCCTCTCCGCTGGGCTTCGAAGCGTTCGCCCGGGCCTGGCTCCAACAGGACAACTCGAAGAACGAGGCCGCCACGGACGCCCTGCGTGACATTTTCGGCCTGAACAGCGGTCCGGGGGCGGCATGAGCGTTTACGAACGAGTGGGGGCGGCTATCGTGCGCGCCCTGGCCGCGGACAGCATCGACAACTCGGCAAAGCAGAGCTGGCAGAAGATCGTGACCAGTGCGCCCTCTGGCGGCTTCGCGGACATGCTGTCAGCCCGTGACCGGTTCGACTTCGATTGCTGCCTGCATGCGCTACTCCACCGGGAGCTATCCAGCGGCTGCTGGGACGTGCTGCTGGCGAAATTCTCCAGCCATGACTACAACCGCATTCAGGCGATAGGCCGGCTGCATCCCCGTATTACCTCGCCGGCGCCGAAGCTATTCGTGATGAAAGCGACCGCAACCTGGGCGGTGCCCAAGATGAAAGGGCTACAGCAGACCAAGGAGGGGAAAGACGTCAAGCGCTCGACCAAGGTGCTCATGTTCCAAGACCAGATGTATGACATGAACACATGGGACTTGGAGGCCAGACCAGACTCCACTCGCAGCCGCTGGCGCCGTGAGATACACAAGCAGCTGGAGCGCCTGCTGGCCGAGGCCCAGGTCCACGTCACCGAGATACTGGAGCGGGAGGGTTTGTTGAGCGAGGTCGCTTGACAAGTGTGATCAAATGAGCGAGATTTCCCACCATCATCTACTCCGTCCGTCAGCGTGATGGAGAACACCAAGACCCCGGCCACCGTGCCGGGGTTTTTCGTTTGAACAGAGGCTCACCATGCGCATCGTCGACCGCCAAACCTTCCTGGCAATGCCGGCCGGCACGGTATTCAGCAAGTACGAGCCTTGCGTATTCGGTAATTTGGAGATCAAGGGCGAGAGCACAACCAGGGCCCAGGGCGAATTTGTCGACTTCTGGTCACAGGATTTGGCTGGGGCGCTCAAGGCTGAAAGCTCTGATGCGTACCTCGACGCCTGCGATGCTGCGGAAGCCGGCCAGAGCATTGCCATCGACCTTGATTGTCAGAGCCGGGATGGCCTGTATGAGCAAGGCCAGTTGTTCGCCGTGTGGGAGCAGGAAGACATCCAGGCGCTGATCCAGCGGTTGCAGCGCGCAGTTATCGAAGCCAAGCCATAGCGCTGGGCTTTTTCGTTTCAGGGGAACGTATCCCGTCCTCGTTGGTTGGAAGGCCCAGCCCCCTGATCCAAACGCCAACGTCGTGACGACAGTAGGCCGCCCCTAAGGGGCACATGACCTTCGGGTCCGCCTGACAACGGGCGTCAATTCTCAAGGCTCGCTTCGGCGGGCCTTTTTCATTTCCGAGAGGACCAAGCCAGTGGAGAAGCTTCTGGACTGGGCGCTGGTCGGCTTCCTCGGAATGCTGGGCGGACTAGCCAGCCTGTTCTACCCCGGTGCCACAGCCATGCGCTTCGACTGGCGAACCTTCGTCGGCAAGCTGGTGGTGGCGTTCTTCGTGGGCAAGGTGGCCGGCGAGTTCATCGACGTCTCCAACCAGTACCGGGCCGGCATCATCATGCTGCTGGGCTTCTTCGCTTACCCGGTGCTCGGGGTGCTGGAGGTCAAGGTCAAGTCTGCTGTGGAGCGCTTCAGCCCCGGAGGCCCCTGATGTTCATCGTTTCGATAATTGCCCTTGTGGCCTACGCGCTGGTGATTGGCCGCTGCGCCGTCTTCCTGTCCCTGGGCGGCCGGTTCCGCCAGGACGACCACGCCGAGATCGCCTTCCTGATGGTATCGACCGTGCTGCTGATGCTCGGCCACCTCCAGCTCTGGTACGCCGAGCCCTGGAAGCTGGTCAACAACAGCGACGGCAGTGCCCTGGTGGTGGGCCATTCGGTCTTCATTGCCGGCTACATCTTCCACCGGGTCGGATCGCTGATCGTTGGTCGAGATCGGCGTGTCGCTGAGCGACGCCAGGAAGCCAGGCATTGAGCCGTCTCAAGCAGCTTGGTCGCCTGGTTCTGGCCGCGCTGCTGGTGTTCATCTTCGGCAATGGCGTCGGCTACTTGATCCGGATCGCTGATTGCCGGGGAGAGATGCGGACCATCTGGGTGACGGCGCCAGGTGATGACGACGGACCCGAGCTGTACCGAATCGAAGTTTCGGCCTGTGCGCTGCCCGAGCAATGGGGCGGCCGCAAAGGGCCGCTTGAAGGCTACCCATAACCACATCGGCCCGAGCTGTGCATTCCGGCGCCAACCACACTGGAGAGCACCATGGCCGATGCAGTTACCGTGGCCGCAGCTAAGGCGATACTCGACGCCGCGATTGTGAACTACTCCCAGGCCGTAGCCGCCGCGGCTGTCGCTGCTGCTCAGCCCGAACCGGCCCCGACACCCAGCACCATCCCTGATGCTCAGGCTGGCAACGTCCTGACCGTGAAGTCGAGCACCGGCAAGACCACGACCACCACGGGCACCGCGCGCCTCAGTGTGGGAGCCACCGTGACGTTCAAGAACACCAGGACCACGGTCATTACCGCGACCGATGATGGCGTGACTTTCACGACTCGCGAGCCGAGCGCTGATGATGCTGCTGGTATCGCGGCTCTGGCCGGCACCTCGCTGAAGGTCAACGCGCTCCCAAAGTCTGACGCCGGGTCTTCGGGCTCGGCGCCGGTAGTGGAGGCGCCTGTTGTGACCGTGCCGGTGGTAGAACCGGTGCCTGGCGTAGCGGTGCTCAAGAACATCCCGTATCTCGGCATCAACCTGGCGGCGCACTCCAATGCGAACCAGGTGCTGCCCGGCGAGGCGGGGACGCATTTCAAGTGGCCCAGCCGGGCTGATGTCACCCAGTACGTGCGTGACCTGGGCGTCCGGCTGATCCGATTCCCGTATGCCCTCCAACGCGCCACGCTGCTGACCTCTACCGGTCTGCCGGTTAAAGGCGGCCAGCTCGACCCGACTTTCGTTGCCAAGATGAAGACGGTGCTGGGCTGGATTCGCGAGGACTCGAACGGCGAGGCCCTGGTCATCTTCGACCCGCACCACTACTGGCGCATGTACCGTAACCAGACCGCGGTGGTGGATGGCGTGCGCAAGCAGACCGGTGCGCTGCTGCCGGCCAATGAAGCCGCAGGGCAGGGTGGTCGCTGGAAGCGCCTGGAGCAGGTGCTGATCGACGATGCCAATGGCTGGGGCGCTGCTGACCTAGGCGACCACATCGCTTCGATGGCCACGACCTTCGATGAGCCGATGATCCTGGGCTATGGCCTGGGCAACGAGCCCTACGCATCAGGCGGCGCCCTGGACAGCCTCACAGTCACAGCGATGGAAGCCAAGGTCGTCGCCGACGTGAACACCATGCTGCCGATCATTCGCAAGGTGACGAGCAAGCCGATGTTCATCTGCGGCAACCAGTGGGCCTCGGCGCGCAACTGGGCATCCGTCAGCGGCTCGTTCGCTGCCGGCATCAAGGATCCGGCGAACAACTGGATTCCTGAGGTGCACGGCTACGGCGACCTCGATGGCGGATCGAGCGGCAAGTACAACAGCGGCAATCTGAACGCGATCCCGGTCGAGCAGGTGGCCCAGGTGTTCCGTCCGGCCTACAGCTACTTCGCAGCAAAGGGCCTGCGCTGCTTCGTCGGCGAGACCGGCATCCCGCCTACCGACTCCGGGCGCGCGGCACTGGCCCGGGCGCTGGATGAGGCCAAGGCCAACGGTGTCCCAGTCACCCTGTGGATCGCTGGCGGTGATGGCGCCATGGGTGGCGAGAAGATGAACCTGGACGACGCTGGCCACGCTGCCACACGCGACCTGATCAAGGCCCGCGCTGGCGAGCGCATGGCCGAGTGGAAGGCGCCAAGAGCGTGACATGTCACGAAACCCTATTTGAGTGGAAGCCATGACCGAAGCCATCGAGTACCAGATAGCCAAGCTGTCCCCCAAGAAGGGCGACATGATCGTCATCAAGGTGGACGCCCTGCTGACTCGCGATCAGCTCCATCGCATCGCTGAGCAGTACATCCCCTACTTCGAAGAGGTGGGGTGCAAGGTGGTGGTGTTGGGCCGCGAGGTTGAGCTGCAGGTGGTTGAAGCGGTGCAGGGCGAAACGTGACATGTCACGCCTGACCACACTCAAGCCTAGGCTCGGCACTCAGGCAGGGCGCGTGGCAGTCATGCAGCCGGGTTCGTGGCGTACCGACAAGCAGACAGCCGCCCAGCGTGGCTATGACCACAAATGGCGGAAGGCTCGCGAACGACACCTTGCCGACCATCCACTCTGCGTCTATTGCCAGCGCGTGGGTCTCGTGACAGCGGCAAACGTTGTCGACCACATCGTTCCGCACCGCGGTGACATGTCCCTGTTCTGGGACCAGTCGAACTGGCAGAGCCTCTGCGGGCCGTGCCACAGCTCGGCGAAGCAGCGAGAGGAACAGTCCGGCCTGGCCTGACCTCGCCGGCCGGTGTGGCACGCCAGTGCCCTGAATTCGCACCAAACGGGTGCGTGATAGGGGTGCGCTATGACCAGGGGGGGGTCAAAATATGGTCTCTATTGACATACGAGACCACCTGGTCCCCCACGCGCAGATTTTTTTCCTCCCATAGGTTTTTGTTAAATGTCCCTCACCCCCAAGAAGCGCGCCTTCATCGACGCGGTCAGGGGAGGTGCGTCCAACAAGGACGCGGCGATCGCCGCAGGGTACTCCCCGAAAACCGCGTCAGCAGCGGGCTCTCGCCTGGCCGCCGATGCCGATGTGAAGCTGGAGCTGCACAAGCTCAATGCCCTGTTCCCGAACGGTGGCGGTGTTAAAGCGGATGTTAAAGCTGGTGTTAAAGCCGAGCGCCCCAAGCGCGTTCCCAAGGGGTCGGCTGAGCCTACTCAGGAGCCGGCAGACCACGTCGATGACGATCAGAGCGATGAAGACGCGCCGGCCGGCTTCGACCTGGCCCGGGCGCTGACCCACTCCGACCCCAAGGACTTCCTGCTGGCGGTCATGAACGACGGCGGCACCGAACCGAAGCTCCGGGTCGACGCCGCGAAGGCGCTGATGCCCTTCATCCACCAGCGCCGCGGCGAGGGCGGCAAGAAGGAGCAGGCGAAGGAGAAGGCCGGCCAGGCTGCAGGCGGGAAGTTCGGCCCGCGCCAGCCGCCGAAGCTCAAGGCTGTAACGGGCGGTAGGCCGTGAAGTGGTCGACCGCGTGCCCCGACTGGGAGCGCCGGATCGTCGCTCGCGAGTCGCTCATCCCGCAGGGACCACTCTTCCCTGACCAGGCCGCCGAGGCGCTGGAGATCTTCGGCCAGCTGCGCATGGTGGACGCCACTGGCAGCCCGCTGATGTGCGAGACCGTCCGCCCCTGGGTGAACGAGTTCGTCGCCGCGATCTTCGGTGCCTACGACGCCGAGACCGGCCGCCGGCTGATCACCGAGTTCATGCTGCTGATCAGCAAGAAGAACGGCAAGTCGACCATCGCCGCCGGCATCATGCTGACGGCGCTGATCCTCAACTGGCGGCCCTCCGGCGAGTTCGTGATCATCGCGCCGACGAAGGAGATCGCTGACAACAGCTACATCCCGATCCGGGACATGGTCAACGCCGACGAGGAGCTGAAAGAACTGCTCCAGGTGCAGAACCACATCCGGACGGTGACCCATCGCGTCACCGGCGCCACGCTAAAGGTGGTGGCGGCCGACAGCGAGACCGTATCGGGCAAGAAGGCCATTGGCGTCTTCATCGACGAACTCTGGGTGTTCGGCAAGCGCAATAACGCCGAGGCGATGCTGCGCGAGGCCACCGGCGGCCTGGCGTCGCGCCCCGAGGGTTTCATTATCTGGGCCACCACCCAGTCGGATGACCCGCCAGCTGGCGTCTTCCGGCAGAAGCTGCTGTACGCCCGCCAGGTGCGGGACGGCACGATCGACGATAAGTCGTTCCTACCGGTGCTGTACGAGTTTCCCAAGGCGATGCTGGACGCTGGCGCCCACCGTGACGCGGCGAACGCCTACGTGACCAATCCCAACTTGGGGCTGTCGGTCGACGAGCCATTCATCGAACGCGGCTACGCCCAGGCGCAGCTGGATGGCGAGGAGTCGTTCCGCGGCTTCCTGGCCAAGCACCTGAACGTCGAGATCGGCCTGGCGCTGCGCTCGGATCGCTGGGCCGGCGCCGAGTTCTGGGAGCAGCAGGCGGTCGAGCACTGCCAGTCGTTGGACGACCTGATCGAGCGGTCCGAAGTCATCTGCGCCGGCATCGATGGCGGCGGCCTCGACGACCTGCTGGGCGCTGCCTTCATCGGCCGAGAGCGCAGCACGCGGCTCTGGCTCACCTGGACCCACGCCTGGGCGCACCCCTCTGTGCTGGAGCGGCGCAAATCCGAGGCGCCGCGCTTCCGCGACTTCGCCAATGACGGTCACCTCACCCTGGTGGAGACCATCGGCGACGACGTCGAGCAGTTGGCCGACATGGTCGCCCAGGTCGAGCGCGCCGGGCTGCTGGACAAGGCTGGGGTCGACCCGGCGGGTATCGACGCGATCCTCGACGGCCTGGCCGCTGCGGGCGTGCCGGCGGACAAGATCATCGGCATCTCGCAAGGCTGGCGCCTGGGCGGGGCCATCAAGTCCACCGAGCGCCGCCTGGCTGAGGGGACGATGGTGCACGGCGGCCAACCGATGATGGCCTGGTGCTGTGGCAATGCCCGGGTCGAGCCCAGGGTCAACTCGATCCTGATCACGAAACAGGCCAGCGGCTCGGCCAAGATCGACCCGCTGATGGCGGTCTTCAACGCTGTATCGCTGATGTCGCTCAACCCCGAGGCCAAGGGCGGGATGGATGACTACCTGAACAACGGCTTCTTTGGACTCGTAGGCTGACTATGGCATTTCGTTGGTACAACCCGCTCAGCTGGCGGTTCTTCGGCTACACCGACCCGGCGACCGGCGACTATGTCGAGGTCGATATGGAAGTCGGCGGCCGGCGGACCCAGTCCGGTGTGCGCGTGACGCCCAAGACCGCGTTGTCGGTGGGCATCGTCTGGTCGTGCGTGAAAATCCTCAGCGAGTCCACCGGCGGCCTGCCGCTGAAGCTCTACGAGGATGGCAGCGAGCGCCGGCAGCTGATCAAGGGCCGCGACCGGGTATTGCGACTGCTACGCAAGCCCAACCCCTACATGACCCGGCTGAACTTCCTCAAGGCCGCGGTGGTGAACATGGCGCTACGCGGCAACGCGTTCGCCGTGATCGAGCGCAGCGAGTCTACAGGGGAGGCGATTGGCTTCATCCCATTCGGCGCTGACCAGGTCGAGGTCAATACCGACGACGCGCTGATCTACTGGGTGACGGCTGGCGGCGAGCGCTTCCCGGCCTCCCCGGAGAACATGCTGCACTTCAAGATCTTCAGCAGCGACGGCATCAATGGCCTGTCGCCGGTCGAGCACCAGGCCGAGACGATGGGCCTGGCCAAGGCCGCGCAGGACTGGTCGGCGCGCTTCATGCGCAAAGGCGGCTTTACCGGTGGCTACGTCATCTACGAGCAGTTCCTGACCAAGGAGCAGCAGACGCAGGTGATGGAGAAATTCCCCGACGTGCGCAAGGGCGACGTCGAGGACATCGGCAAGATGGCGATCCTCCAGGGCAACCCCAAGATCATCCCCGCCGGCCTGTCGCAGAAGGACAGCCAGTTCATCGAGTCGCAGCAGTTCCAGGAAGAGGCCCTGGCCGGTATCTGGGGCGTCCCGCTGCCGCTGGCCAACCGGGCCAGCAAGACGTCGATCATGGGATCGAACCTCGAGCAGCAACTGAGCTTCTTCGTCACCTTCGGGCTGATGCCCTACCTCCACGCCATCGAGGACGAGCTGAACGACAAGCTGTTCGGCGAGACGACGCGCTTCGTCGAGTTCGTGGTGGAGGGTCTGCTGCGCGCCGATAGCACGGCGCGGGCCAGCTACTACCAGGCCGCGCTCGGCGGTTCCGGCGGATCGGGGTGGATGACCACCAACGAGGTCCGCGAGAAAGAAAACCTCACGCCCCTGGTGGGCGAGCAATACGACCGGGTCACCCGGTGGGAGATGCAGACCAATGCTCAGCAAAGTTGAGTGCCCCTTCGAGCTGAAGGAGGTCACCGATGCCGGCTATTTCGAAGGCTACGCCTCGGTCTTCAACAACGTGGACCTGGGCGACGACGTGATCCTGCCGGGCGCCTTCGTCAGGGTGAAGACCACTCGCGCCGGCAAGTTGAAGCTGGCGCTGTTCCACGACCTCACCCGGCTGATCGGCGCGGGCGACTTCGAGTCGGACGACCACGGTCTGTTCATCAAGGGCCAGATCAACCCGCGCGTCAGTTACGCCCGTGACGCCCTGGAGCTGATGAAGGACGGCACGCTCGACAGCATGTCCATCGGCTTCAACACCCTACAGGACAGCTTCGAAGACCGCGCGGGCCGGCGCGTGCGGATCATCAAGCAGGCCGAACTCTGGGAGGCCTCGGTGGTGCCGTTCGGCATGAACCCCGCCGCCCAGATCACCAGCGTGAAATCGGACATCAGGCTTTTCGAGAGCGCCTTGCGCGAACGCATGGGGCTCTCGCAGAAGGAAGCGGCGGCAGTCGCTTCGCTCGGCTATCCCGCGCTCCACCGTGACGGTGGCAGCGAGGCCACGGCGATCGTGGATGAGCTGAAAGACATTTCCCACCTGTTCACCCACCATTTCGGAGTATCGCCATGAGCGAAGTGAAAGAATTGCGCGAGTCCCTGGACAAACAGCTGTCGGAAGGCTTCCAGGGCCTGCAGAAGAAGTACGACACCGTCATCCAGAACCAGGAGAAGGGCGAAGCCGTCTCCAACGAGATGAAGCGTCAGATCGAGAACCAGAAGGGCGAGATCGAGCGCGTCATCGAGCAGGTCCAGAAGCTCGAGGAGAAGGGCGTCCGTCTGCGCGGCCAGGCCGGCGAGCAGAAGTCCTTCATCGACCTGGTCAAGGGCAACGACGCCTACAAGGCGCTGACCACCAAGCAGCAGAACTCCGCCGAGCTGGAAATCACCAAGGGCGACATGGCTGCCATGTCCGAGACCAAGGTAACCAGCGCCGGCCTGGTGCCGGCCGAGTGGGACCCGACCATCCAGGATCGTCCGCGCCAATCCCTGGTGATCCGCGACCTGATCCCGACCACCCCGGTGACCGGGCAGGCCTACAGCTACTACGTCGAGAAGCTGCACACTCGCGGCGCCGGCATGGTGGCTGAAGGTGCCGCCAAGCCTTCCAGCGATGTCACCTTCGAAGCCAAGACCGACACCATCCGCAAGATCGCGGTGTGGATGCCGGTCACCGACGAAGCGCTGGATGACATCCCGCAGCTCTACAGCTACATCCAGGAGCTGCTGCGCTACGACCTGAAGCTGAAGGAAGAAGGCCAGATCCTGAAGGGCGATGGCACCGGCCAAAACCTGAACGGCCTGATGACCCAGGCCAGCTCCTTCAACACCGCGCTGGGCAAGGCCAGCGACACCGCGATCGATACCGTTCGCCGGGCGATCTACCAGGTGCGCAAGCAATCCCAGCGGCCGGCCGATGCCATCGTGATGTCCGATCTGGACTGGATGAACATCGAGCTGCAGAAGGACTCGCAGAATCGCTACCTGTTCGCCAACCTCCAGGGCATGGTGACTCCGGTACTGTGGGGCCGCCCGGTGGTGGTCAGCGACAGCATGGACGAGGGCGCGCCGGCCAACGGTGGCACGCCCGCTACCGGTGGTGAGTACCTGATCGGCTCCTTCGCCCAGGGCGCACGCCTGTACGACCGCATGTCTTTCACGGTCAAGGTCGGCATGATCAACGACGACTTCGTGAAGAACCAGCGCGTCATCCTGGTGGAGGAGCGTCTTGGCCTCGCCGTGCGTCGCCCTTACGCCTTCGTGAAGGGCCGCTTCGCCGCGGCTTCCTGATCGTCGCAAACCATCACAGGGGCCTTCGGGCCCCTTTCTCGTTCGAGGTGATCCATGAACATCCGCACTCTGTGGAGCTTCGACGGCGATGCCGAGAAGCTGAAGCACGACGGCGCCCGCATCCCTGCCTTCACCCTCTTCGAGGGCGTCGACAAGGACTATGCCCATCAACTGATCGGCAAGGGTCTGGCTGAGGAAGTCAGCGGCGAAAGCAAGCAGGCTGCGCCCAAGGACAACAAGCAGGCCAAGCCCAAGGAGAACAAGGGCAATGCCGAAAAGCCTGAAGGCGCCGCTGGCCAGGGCGAAGGCGAGGGCGCGTGATGATCGAGCTATCCCGGGTGAAGCTGCACCTGCGCGTCGACCATAGCGACGAGGACAGCCTGATCCAGGGGTATCTCGCCGCCGCGCAGGCCCACGTCGAGCAGCACTGTGACCGGACCCTGGTGGAGGGCAACCCCACCGGGCCGGAGCAGATGCTGCTCACCAAGGACGTCGAGCAAGCCATCTTGCTGCTGGTCGGCCACTGGTACGCCAACCGCGAGGCGGTGGTGGTGGGCGTGGCGCCTAGCGCGGTGCCGCTCGCGGTCGACCGTCTGCTCTGGTACAGGAAGCGATTCTGATGCGCGCCGGCCCTATGCGTCACCGCCTCACGCTCCAGACCTCCCAGAAGGTCCGGAACAACACCGGCGGCTTCACCGAGACCTGGGAGGACTCGCCGGACAAGCTCTGGGCAGAGATCACCATCCCTACCGGCCGTACCGCACCGGTCGCCGAAGGGATGAGCGTTTCGATCACTGCCGAGATCCGTACTCGTCCAAGGGCCGACATCAAGGTCGGCTGCCGCCTGGTGGGAAAGCACACCACCTACCTGATCGGAGCCGCGCTACCGGACAACGACCTGTCCATGCTGCGGCTGCTCTGCTCGAACGTCCCCAACCCGTAGGAGATACCCATGAAAGTCAAAGCCCTGGCCAGCTTGTCTGGCGCTGTTGGTGATCGCGAGCCCGGCGATGAGTTCGACGTGAAGGCCGAGGAAGGCCGCGAACTGATCGAGCGTGGCCTGGTGGTGGAGGTGGAGGCCAAGACCACCAAGACTGCGCCCAAGGCAGAAGAGAAGGCCTGACCGATGGCGCGGCGTTCGCGGGTCATCGGCGACTTCAAGCTCCGGCGGACGCTGCGCAACATCCACCAGTCCATGGACAACCAGGTCCGGCCGGCCATGCAGAAGTCGGCGGACCAGATCCTGGCAACGATGCGCGAGCTGATCCCCCGGGACACCGGCGCCGCCGCCGAGGCCCTGGAGGCCTTCGTGGCCCGGAGTGGCCTAGACGCCCAGGTCGGCATCCGCGGCAAGAAGAACAACCGGAAATTCTTCTACCTGAAGTTCATCGAGTATGGGACCAAGGGCTACACCGGCGGCAAACGCGCGGGCAACCGCAACCGCCGCGACACGGTGAAGACCGATGGCACCCACTGGTTCGGCAAGTACCCGGACATTCCGGCACGCCCGGCGCATCCCTGGCTTCGGCCCGCTATCCAGGTCAACCGGGAGGTGGTGCTGGCCAACATCGCTGGCGCCATCAACGAAACCCTCGAGCGAGCTGCGAACAATGCCTGATCCATCCGTAGCACTGCAGGCGGCGCTCTATGCCCGCCTGACGGCCGAGGTATCGGCGCCGGTGTTCGACGGCGCGCCGCTCGACACACCGATGCCCTACGTCTCCATCGACCGCGAGGTCGTGAAGAACACCACGCCGATCAGGGGCCGGAAGCGCGAGGAGCGCCTGATCTACCTCAGCGCCTGGTCCGACGCCCTGGGCCAGGCAGAAGCGAAGCGGATCGTCGGTGAGATCGTCGCCGCCCTAGATGAGCGCCGCCTGGCGCTCGACGTCGGCCGTGCCGTCTCGGTCCGGGTGATCGACTCCGGCACCCAGCGCGACGAGGACGGCGTGACCTACATGGGTTCCGTGACCGTTCGCGTCATCACTACCCACTGATTCACCCCTTGGCCATCGTGGCCACCACTGCGCCTTTGGAGGAAACCATGGCCGGAGACAATCTCAACACGGCGGCAGGCTGCCGCTTCTACCTCGGCACCAAGAAGGCCGCCGCCACCCAGACCGAGTTCGAGAGCGACACCTTCGTCGAGGTCGGCGAGATCGAAGACCTGGGCGAGTTCGGCGATACCTTCAGCTCGGTGACCTTCACCTCGCTGAAGAATGGCCGCGTGCGCAAGTACAAGGGCACCGCCGACGCGGGCGACATGACGCTGACCATCGGCCTGGACAACGGCGATTCCGGCCAGAACGCCCTCAAGGTCGCGCACAAGGACCGCAGCAAGGGCGATTACAACATCAAGGTCACCCTCAACGACGGGGATCCCACCGCCACGCCGGTGCTGAAGCCCACCACCTTCTACTACCGCGGGAAGGTGATGAACAACACCGTGGCCCCGGGCGCCGCCGACAACGTGGTGCGCCGTAACGTCACCGTCGCCATCAACTCGGACGTGCTGGAAATCCTGCCCGTCGCCGCGACCTGATCCCGTGGGGCTTCGGCCCCACCCCTGACCGAGACCCATCATGAGCAAGACCCTGCATGGCAACGTGGATCTGGAGATCGACGGCGAGACCTACCAGCTCCGACCGACTCTGGCAGCGGTGCGCGCGATCGAGGCCCGCTTCGGCGGCCTGCGCGGCGCAGCTGCTGGCCTGCACGGCACCAGTGTGGATGCTGTGGCGATCATCATCGCCGCGGGCGCCAACCTGACCGAGAAGCAGGCCGAGGCGTTGCCGGAAAAGGTCTGGCAGCACGGGGTGACTGCCCTGGTGCCCGAGGTCTACAAGTTCCTCGGCGCGCTGTACAACCCCCGCGGTGACGACCTGGGAAAGCCAAGCGGGACGGAGTCAGCGCCGTAGAGGAGGGGAGCTACGTCGACAGGCTGTACGCGGTGGCCACCGGCTGGTTGGGCTGGTCGCCACAGCAGGCCTGGCACACACCGCTCCCTGAACTCTTCCTCACCCTGGACGCTAAGATCGAGTGGGCCAAGATGGCGAACCCCTTCGGTGGCAGCCGGGCTGCTGCCCCCGAGAAGCCCAAGCCGACGACCATCGCCCAGAAGATCCGCGCAGCGCTGACTGGACGACGAGAAAGTGTTTGACGTGGTAGGTTATCCATCAAATGGATGGAGGATCTATCACAGTGTCGACTTATCGAGAACTCAAGTCAGAAGTAATAGACATTAAATTCAATGCGGATAATTTTTGGAGATACATAGATTCTAGGCTAGGAACAATATCCAAAGATTTGCATGAATACCTAAATGTGGAGCAGGGACTTTCTACATCGTCTGGAGATCCCTTGGTGCAGGTATTTGAGGTTTCTCGGACTGCCTTGGGTGTGGAGTTTTTAGTGCAGTTGCTGTTCGAGCTTGACGGTGATATGCGACACATCACAGGTAATTACCTGTTGATATCCGCTGGCGATGACCTTGTGGTTCACGACTTTGAGCGGAAGTTTTGTGTCACTCTTAGGAAGCGAGAATCAGGCGTCCAGTTTTGGCGGCCTGCTTTTGACGAGATATGTAGCGATATGCTTTCACGATTAAAAAGTATATCGCCAAAAATATAAATCCTAACCCGCCGAGGCGGGTTTTTTATTGGAGCTTGGAAAATGCCAGCAACCGACGTTCAGGGCATGCTCGTGCGTATCGAGGCCACAACGGCTCAGCTACGGCAGGAAGTGATGCGCGGAGATGCGGTTGTAGGACAAGCAGCTCAGGGCATAGATCAAAGCCTCGCTAAGGTGGACAAGGCCTTTGACCGCACTGGGGCGAATGCCGGTGTACTACAGGGCGCCATCAGCTCTGCATTCGGAGCGGTGAGTTTGGCCACTGCTGGGGCGGTCGCTGGATTGGTAGCTATCACAACCAGCACGCTGGACTATGCCAAAGAGGTGAAGAACCTCGCGGCCATTTCAAATACTTCAGTTGAGGAGTTTCAGCGGTTCGCCTATGCAGCTCGGACTGTAGGAATTGAGCAAGATAAGCTCGCCGACATCTTCAAGGATACCAATGAGCGGGTAGGCGAATTCCTACAGCGCGGCGGCGGCGAGATGGCCGACTTCTTCAAAGAGATCGCCCCTCGAGTTGGAGTTACGGCAGAGCAGTTCAAAGATCTTTCCGGGCCACAGGCCCTTCAGCTTTATTACAACACGCTAGAAAAGGCTGGATTGAATCAGCAACAGTTCACCGCTTACATGGAGGCAATGGGTGACGAATCCACCGCTCTGATCCCGCTGTTCAAGGCTTCTGGCAAGGCCCTTCAAGAGCTTGGTGACCGTGGGCAAGCTGCTGGGGGAATTCTTTCGAGCTTAGACATCGAGCGAATGGTTCAGGTGAAGCAGTCCATCACAGACATGGAGGCTTCATTTTCCGGCGCGACCAGGCAATTAGTTTCTGGGCTACTGCCTGGCATCGAAAGCGTCACGCAGCGCCTGCAAAGCATGACCGATAACGGTGCCTCCCAGAAGCTTGGAGAGGCTATTGGTTTCTTGGCCGAAAACATCAACTTCGTGGTCGCTGCCTTGGGCGCTCGCTGGGCGGCTGCTTTTGCTGGCTATATTTCCGGCATGGCGCAAAGCGCTATAGCAACTATCGAGGCAGAAAAGGCAAATACGCGGCAGGCGGCGAGCCTTTACCAGTTGGCCGTGGCCAATCAAACCGCGGCGCAGTCTGCGGTGATTCGCGCTGAGAAAGAGGCAGTGGCAGCGCGGGGCACTGCTGTCCAAACCCAAATGTCTATTCAGCTCGCTGAGGCAAGGCTTGCCGAAAGAGCGGCAACCGAAAAGGTTGCTATCGCTGCTACTGGGCTTCGTGGCGTTGCCGGTACCGTGATGGCGATTCTTGGCGGGCCGGTAGGTCTAGCGGCGTTGGCGCTCGGCGCTGGCGCAGCCTTCCTGACAATGAGCAGCAGCGCTAGGACCGCTGAAGCCAGTATTGAACAGCTCAAGCGGCCGATTCAGGAGCTGCGCCAGGAGTTCATCGCGCTCAACAAGGATCAGCGCCAGGCCCTGCTGGTCACGACTATGCGTCAGCAGCAGCAGGCAACGGAAGATGCCGATAGCGCCTTCCAGGACCTCCTGGGCACCATCAAGCAGCAGGCCGGCGCCACTGTTGCCGGCCGCATTACCCAGGAACTGCGGGACGCACGCCAGTCTGGCAAGGGGCTCGACGAAACCCTGAGCGATCTTCAGCGCCGGCGCATCCTGCCAGAGTCTGCCATGGGCGACCTGCGGGTGGCTGCCGGCAACCTGGATACCCTGGACAACAAGAGCAGGAAGCTCGCAGAGACCCAGGCGGTGTACAGCAAGGAGCTGAACGCCAACACCGATTCGCAGAAGAAGAACACCGAGCAGAACCAGGCCGGCATCAACGCGGCGACACAGCAGCTCCAGACGCTGCAGAAGCAGTTGAACACGCTGAAGGACAAGACCACGCTGGAAGCGGCCGAGCGGGTCATCGCTGAGAACAACATCGACGCCCAGGGAGAGCTCGCGCAGCAACTCCGCCAGGTTGCCCGGGACATCGATGCTCAAAAGGACGCCAAGAAGGCGGACACCCAGGCGACGAAGGACGCGACCTCGGAGCAGACGAAGCTCAATCAGCAGCTCAAGGAGGCGGCGGACGGCTACAAGCAGCTGAAGCAACAGTTCGATCCGGCCGGCGCTGCTCAGGACGATTTCGCCAAGAAGACCGCCGAGCTGGAGCTGCTGCACAAGAACGGCAAGCTGACCCAAGAGCAGTACGCTCAGGGCGTCAGTTGGCTGAAGCAGCAGTTCGACACCGCCATCGCGTCCGCCAACGGCCTATCGGAAGCCCTGAAGTATCAGGCCGATCTGGAGCGCCAGCTGGCCAACGCCAAGGCGCAGTACGATCTGGACGCCGCGGCGGTAGGGATGGGCGACAAGGAGGCCCAGCGCATCCAGGCCCGCCTGCAGTTGGAGCAGCAGACCAACGACAAGGTGCTGCAACTGCGCACCGAGCTGGCCACGGCCACCACGGAAAAGCAGCGCCAGGAGCTGGAGAAGCAGATCGCGCTGACTGAGGAGTACGGCGCGAAGCAGGCCGCTGCCATGGTCGAGGGATACAAGAAGGTCGATCAAGCGCAGGCTGACTGGTCGAATGGGGCGAAGGCGGCCTGGGAGAATTACCGCGACAACACGGCCAATGTCGCCGGCCAGACCAAGGATCTGTTCGACGACATGTTCAGCGGCGCCGAGGATGCCCTGACCCAGTTCGTGAAGACCGGGAAGCTGTCCTTCAAGGACCTAGCCGACTCCATCGTCGAGGACCTGATCCGCATCCAGATCCGGAAGCTGATGGTCGCGGCGATCGACAATGCCACCAGTTCCTCGAACTCGTACCTGTCTGGGGCTGCATCTCTATTCAAGCAGGCCAAGGGCGGCGCTTGGAACGGTGGCGTCCAGATGTTCGCCGACGGCGGCGCCTTCACGAACGGCGTCGTAGACCAGCCAACTGCCTTCGGCATGGCCGGCGGCCTGGGCCTGATGGGAGAGGCTGGGCCGGAGGCGATCATGCCGCTGACCCGCGGCCCGGATGGCTCGCTGGGCGTGATGGCGCACGGCGGCGGTAGCCAGACCACGGTCGCCATGGGCGGCATCACCCAGCACTTCAGCTTCAGCAGCCAGAACGACGCCGCCCTGCAGTCCATGCTGGCGCGGGCGGCAGAGCAGGGGGCCAAGGCCGGGTACCAGGCTGTAGCCAGAGACTTCAGCACCAACGGCCCGTTGCGTCGGATGCTGGGATAAATGATCACAGATCGCGGCATGGCCGCAGGAGAGAACATGAGCGACGACATGGTCTACGAGTCGGTGGCGTCCTTCGATAGCATCGAGGTTGCCGTTATAGAGCTGCAGCAGCGCCTGGCGGATGCGCTGGCCTTGGTGCCAGAGCAATACCGGGCTGATGCCCGGGTCGAGGTCGAGCGGTTTGGGGATGAGTGGTCAGGCGAGTATCTGCAGTACCACGTGACCTATCGCCGCCCGCGGACTGATGAGGAGCAGGCCGCCGCGCAGACGTTCCTGCAGATCATGCCGGGTGGTGAAGTTCGGTTCGTGACAGCTGGCAGTGCGAGATTTTTTATCGTGCCTGCGCCGACTCAGGTCGCGCCCCACGCGGCACAGGATGTCACTGAGGTGCTTGGGCGTTTACGGCAGGTCTGCGAATCGGTGGACCTTGCAGCGGCTGGTAGCTGGGCAGTGCAGGCGAAGGCCGCCTATGCCAAATACCGGGTGCGCGTCGGCCAATCTGCCAACGGCTTGCCCTATGCGGCAGGTTTTTCTCTGACCGCCACCGGTGTAAGAGAGCCTTTCGCCAGCAGCATCCGTTCGGCAAATTTCGTCGAGGGGCGCAGGGGCTGGGAGCTTCGCAAGGACGGATCGCTGCGGTTCTTCGGCTGAGACATTTCTGGCAAGACGCATCCACCCGCCTCGGCGGGTTTCTTTTTTTCTGGAGTACCCGATGGCTCTCGACTGGCCCGAATCACTGGAGCCCACGGACGTGCTGTGGGGCGTCGTGAACAACAACCGCGCCTTCACCTCGACGCTGAGCAACGCGCAGCAGGTGTTCGGCTTCCCCGGCGCTTACTGGCAGTGCACGCTGAATTTCGGCGTGCTCTATCCGGAGGACGAGCGCGAGCTGACCGCGCTGCTGGGCCGGCTGCAGGGCATGTTCGGGACGGTCAAGATCCCGGCCATCCACCGGCAGCGCGACGACGACATCGGCAGCCCGGTGGTGGCTGCCGCCGGCGCCCTGGCGCTGACCATGCAGCTATCGGGCGTAACGCCCAGCGCCAAGGTCTTCAGGCTGGGCGACTACATCTCAGTGGGCGGCGAGATGTTCGAGGTGGTCCAGGATGCCACCAGCACCTCCGGCGGCGCCGTGACGGTGCAGTTGAACAAGCGCATCAGGAAGACCATCCCTTCCGGCACTGCGGTGGAGTACCGGCGCCCCTTCGCGATCATGCGGCGGGCTGACGACACCAACCAGGTGAACGTGCAGCCGGTGGTCTCCAACGCCAGCTTCCCCTTTCGGGAGGACCTGTCATGAACATGGGTTTCCCCTTCAGCCAGGCGGTGGTGAACATCATCGCCAAGGGCAACTTCCTGGCGGTATTCGCCGCCCAGCTGGATTTCGTCGACGGCATGGTCTACGCCCACACCGGGCTGGGCGATCTGGTCATCGACGGCATTACCTACAAGGGCCTGGGGCGCTTCGGCCAGGTCGGCCAGTCACAGGAGCGGCGAGATAGCGGCTCACCGATGAGCATCGACCTGACCCTCACCGGCCTGGACATGGAGATCGTCAGCTCGACCACCGTCAAGGGCTGCCGCGGGCGCCCGGGACGGCTGCTCTTCGTGGTCATCGATGAGGCCGGCAACTACGCCGCCGACGTGCTGTTCTCGGGCCGCATGGACGCCGCAAAGATCGCCTACAGCGGCAACGGCGAGGCGGGCAACTCGATCACGGTCCCGCTGATCGACCGCATGGCCGAGTGGAGCCGTACCGGCACCGAGCGCTGGACCGACGAGAGCCACCGCGCCCGGCACCAGGGTGACCGCTTCTTCTTCGCCGTGGCCCAGCTCGCCAGCTGGCCGGTCTATTGGGGCTCTGCCAAGGACGCCCCGGCCTTCACCTACGAGTAGCGCTATGCGACATCCCGACTGGGCTCTACAGCTGAGCAAGACGATCAAGGCCGCCTCCGAGCGGCCTTTTTCATGGGGCGAATTTGACTGCTGCACGTTCGCCGCCGACTGCGCCTTGGCGGTCTGTGGCGTCGACCCGGCCGCCGCCTACCGGGGCAAGTACAAGAGCGCGACCGGCGCCAAACGGGTCGTGGCCAAGGGGCACGGCAGCGTCGAGGCGATCCTCGATACCTACTTCAACCGGGTCAACCCGGCGTTCGCCCAGCGCGGCGACCTGGCGACCTACCGAGGCGCCAATGGCCTGGGCGTGGCCGTGCGTTGGGCTAACGACTACTGGACCCCCTGCGAGACCGGGGTGGCCCGCATCGACTGTGAACCCCTAGCGGTCTGGAGAGTGGAGTAATGGCTCAAGGTACGAGCAAGATCGCCTCGGCGGTGATCGGTGCCGTCGTCGGCTATGCCCAGGGCAACGTTGGCGGCGCCATTGTCGGGGCCGCTGCCGGCTACTACGTCGCCGATCAGCAGGCCAAGGCCGCCAACGTCAAAGGGCCCACTCAGAGCGAACCCTCCGCACAGACCGTCCGCAGCTCGAAGGCCGCGTGCCGCTTCCTGTTGGGCCGTGTGAGCACTGGCGGCCTGCTGGCGTGGGCCCAGGAGCAGAAGGGCGACCAGGGCGACGGCGAGTGGCTGCACCTGGTCTACGTGCTGGCCGAGGGCGCCATCGCGGGCGTCGATCAGATCCTGCTGGGCGAGGAGGAC
>Ga0157366_1000266_pt1 | contig 25553 bp, 22 predicted proteins | sample AttbisABBM1_FD_113149 | JGI IMG/M metagenome (GOLD analysis project Ga0157366, IMG submission 113149) | Fungus gardens microbial communities from leaf cutter ant in Botucatu, State of São Paulo, Brazil - Atta bisphaerica ABBM1 | ecosystem: Host-associated > Fungi > Mycelium > Unclassified ...
TAGCTCGTCGGGCTCATAACCCGAAGGTCGTCGGTTCAAATCCGGCCCCCGCAACCACTTTCCCTTAGAGTTCTTTTTCAAATATACTGTATGCATAGAACGGCGCGTCTACAGCGAGTTTTGAAAAAAATTCTTTTGGATTGTACCGGGTCGCAGTTGTTTGCGACATACAGGGTCCAGTCGCATAAAGCCCCGATTTTTCGGGGTTTTTTGTTATCAGGAAACAGTACACTGGGCTATTAGGCCCTTTTTTTATGTCTTGGGGGTGGGCTTGTCCACATTAGAGCAAAAATTAACAGAGCTGATTTCAGCACCGGTAGAAGCGCTAGGCTACGAACTGGTTGGTATTGAGTTTGTACGCAGTCGCACATCCACCTTGCGCATCTATATTGATAGTGAAGATGGCATCAATGTTGATGATTGTGCTGATGTGAGCCACCAGGTTAGTGCCGTAATGGACGTTGAAGATCCCATTACTGTGCCTTACAACCTTGAAGTCTCTTCACCCGGTCTTGACCGTCCAATGTTTACCGCAGAACATTATGTTCGTTTTACTGGTGAAGAAGTTAGCCTGGTTCTGCGTATGGCGGTTCAGAACCGTCGCAAATGGCAAGGCATCATTAAATCTGTCGAAGGTGAGATGATTACCATTGCCGTTGAGGGTAACGACGAAGTGTTCGCGCTGAGCAATATCCAGAAAGCGAACCTGGTTCCCCACTTTTAACAGTCCGGATTGAGGCATACCAGGATGAACAAAGAAATCTTAGCTGTTGTTGAAGCGGTCTCTAACGAGAAATCCCTCCCGCGTGAGAAGATTTTCGAAGCGCTGGAGAGCGCGCTGGCCACAGCCACCAAGAAAAAATATGAGCAGGAAATTGACGTCCGTGTCAGTATCGATCGCAAAAGTGGCGATTTCGACACGTTTCGTCGTTGGGTCATCGTTGATGAAGTGACTCAGCCTACCCGTGAAATCACCCTGGCAGCAGCACGCTTCGAAGATGAAGCACTGAATCTGGGTGAGTTCGTTGAAGATCAGATCGAATCTGTCACCTTCGACCGTATCACCACCCAAACAGCCAAACAGGTTATTGTACAGAAAGTCCGTGAAGCGGAACGTGCAATGGTGGTTGATCAGTTCCGTGAGCAGGAAGGCGAAATCATCACTGGCGTGGTGAAGAAAGTTAACCGCGACAACATCTCTCTGGATCTGGGCAATAACGCAGAAGCTGTCATTATCCGTGAGGATATGTTGCCACGCGAAAACTTCCGTCCAGGCGACCGTATTCGTGGTGTGCTGTATGCTGTCCGTCCGGAAGCACGCGGTGCACAACTGTTTGTCAGCCGTTCTAAACCAGAAATGCTGGTTGAACTGTTCCGCATTGAAGTGCCGGAAATTGGCGAAGAAGTCATTGAAATTAAAGCCGCTGCGCGTGATCCAGGTTCTCGTGCCAAGATCGCTGTGAAAACTAACGATAAACGTATCGACCCTGTCGGTGCTTGCGTTGGTATGCGCGGTGCGCGTGTTCAGGCGGTATCCAGTGAACTGGGTGGCGAGCGTATTGATATTGTACTGTGGGATGATAATCCAGCACAGTTCGTGATCAATGCAATGGCACCAGCGGATGTCGCTTCTATCGTGGTGGATGAAGATAATCACACCATGGATATCGCCGTAGAGGCCGGGAATCTGGCTCAGGCAATTGGCCGTAATGGCCAGAACGTGCGTCTGGCTTCACAGCTGAGTGGCTGGGAGCTGAACGTGATGACGGTCGACGACCTGCAGGCTAAACATCAGGCCGAAGCACATGCTGCCATCGACGTCTTTACCAAACACCTCGATATCGATGAAGACTTCGCTACCGTGCTGGTAGAAGAAGGCTTCTCTTCTCTGGAAGAGCTGGCATATGTGCCAATCAACGAGTTGTTAGAGATTGACGGTCTGGATGAAGAGACAGTAGAAGCGTTGCGCGACCGGGCTAAAAACGCGTTAACCACTCTGGCCCTGGCGAAGGAAGAGAGCCTTGGCGATGCCCAACCGGCAGAAGATTTACTGGGTCTGGAAGGTCTGGACCGTGAGCTGGCCTTTAAACTGGCTGCTAAAGGCGTTCGCACGCTGGAAGATCTTGCCGAGCAGGGTGTTGACGACCTGTCAGATATTGAGGGCCTGAACGACGAGAAGGCCGGTGAGCTGATTATGGCTGCACGTAATATTTGCTGGTTCGGCGACGACGCGTAATAAACTGTAGCAGGAAGGAACAGCATGACGACAGATGTAACCGTAAAATCGCTGGCCGCAGAGATTCAGACACCGGTAGAACGCCTGGTACAGCAATTTGCTGATGCAGGGATCCGGAAGTCTGAAAATGACTCTGTCACCCAGCAGGAAAAAGAAGCTTTACTTAGCCATCTGAATCGTGAACATGGTGGTGGATCTGGTAAGCTAACGTTGCAGCGTAAGACCCGCAGCACCCTGAATATCCCAAGCACCGGGGGTAAGAGTAAATCGGTGCAAATCGAAGTCCGCAAAAAACGCACCTATGTAAAAGGCGATCCGGCTGAAGCTGAACAAGCGGAAGCAGAAGCGCAGGCACAGCGTGAAGCGGAAGAACTGGCTCGTCGTGAGGCTGAAGAAAAAGCCCAGCGCGAAGCTCAAGAGAAAGCGAAGCGTGAAGCCGAAGAGCAGGCCAAGCGTGAGGCAGCTGATAAAGCCAAACGTGAAGCAGCGGAAAGAGATAAAGTGAGCAATCAACATACCGATGAAATGAGCCGGGCGACACAGTCCGACAAAGCCCGCCGTGAAGCTGAAGCAGCTGAACTGAAGCGTAAAGCTGAAGAAGAAGCGCGTCGCAAAATCGAAGAAGATGCGAAGCGTGTAGCTGAAGAAGCGCGCAAAATGGCGGAAGAAAAAGGTGAAGAGTGGGCATCGGCAAAAGAGGAAGAAGACGCCTCTGATTACCATGTGACGACTTCTTCTCATGCTCGTGCTGCAGAAGATGAAAACGATGCGCAGGTTGAAGGTGACCGTCGTAACCGTACTGCAGCCCGTCCTGCCAAAGCGCCTGTTCGTAAGAAAGGTAACAAACACGCTGAAGCTAAAACTGACCGTGAAGAAGCGCGTGCGCAAGTTCGTGGTGGTAAAGGCGGCAAGCGTAAGCCAAGCGCTCTGCAACAGGGCTTCAACAAGCCTGCGCAGGCAGTTAACCGTGACGTCATCATCGGTGAAACGATCACCGTTGCGGAACTGGCTAACAAAATGGCGGTAAAAGGTTCACAAGTCATCAAAGCGATGATGAAGATGGGTGCAATGGCAACCATCAACCAGGTTATCGACCAGGAAACTGCTCAGCTGGTTGCGGAAGAAATGGGTCACAAAGTGATTCTTCGCCGCGAAAACGAGCTGGAAGAAGCGGTAATGAGCGATCGTGATACCGATGCGGTGCTGGAGTCTCGTGCGCCAGTGGTTACTATCATGGGCCACGTTGACCACGGTAAAACGTCACTGCTGGACTACATTCGTTCAACGAAAGTGGCCTCTGGCGAAGCCGGTGGTATTACCCAGCATATCGGTGCATATCACGTCGAAACCGACAACGGTATGATCACCTTCCTGGATACCCCAGGTCACGCCGCGTTTACCGCAATGCGTGCTCGTGGTGCACAGGCGACCGATATCGTTATCCTGGTTGTTGCTGCTGACGATGGCGTGATGCCACAAACTATCGAAGCAATCCAGCACGCCAAAGCGGCGAAAGTGCCGGTTGTGGTAGCAGTCAACAAATGTGATAAACCAGAAGCCGATCCAGATCGCGTTAAGAACGAACTGACCCAGTACGGAATTATTCCGGAAGAGTGGGGCGGTGAGAACATGTTCGTTAACGTCTCTGCGAAAGCGGGTACGGGTATTGATGACCTGCTGAATGCGATTCTGCTTCAGGCAGAAGTTCTGGAACTGACTGCGGTTCGCCAGGGTATGGCAAGTGGCGTAGTGATCGAATCCTTCCTGGATAAAGGTCGTGGCCCGGTTGCTACTGTTCTGGTTCGTGAAGGTACGCTGAATAAAGGCGACATCGTACTGTGTGGCTTCGAATATGGCCGCGTGCGTGCGATGCGTGATGAACTGGGTCGTGAAGTCGCGACTGCAGGCCCATCAATCCCGGTTGAGATCCTTGGTCTGTCTGGTGTGCCAGCAGCAGGTGATGAAGCGACCGTTGTTCGTGATGAGAAGAAAGCTCGTGAAGTTGCACTGTATCGTCAGGGTAAATTCCGCGAAGTTAAGCTGGCTCGTCAGCAGAAATCTAAGCTGGAAAACATGTTTGCGAACATGACTGAAGGCGAAGTGTCTGAACTGAACATCGTACTGAAAGCCGACGTACAGGGTTCTGTGGAAGCAATCTCTGACTCCTTGCTGAAACTGTCTACCGACGAAGTGAAAGTGAAAATCGTTGGTTCCGGTGTGGGTGGTATTACTGAGACTGACGCGACTCTGGCAGCCGCATCTAGCGCGATCCTGGTTGGCTTCAACGTCCGTGCTGATGCCTCTGCGCGCCGTATTATTGACTCTGAAAGCCTGGATCTGCGTTACTACTCAGTGATCTATAACCTGATCGACGAAGTGAAAGCAGCAATGAGCGGTATGCTGGCACCAGAGTACAAACAGCAGATCATCGGTCTGGCTGCAGTACGTGACGTGTTCAAATCACCGAAATTCGGTGCTATCGCGGGCTGTATGGTGACTGAAGGTAACATCAAGCGTCACAACCCAATCCGTGTACTGCGTGACAACGTGGTTATCTACGAAGGTGAGCTGGAATCTCTGCGCCGCTTCAAAGATGACGTTAACGAAGTACGTAACGGCATGGAATGTGGTATCGGCGTGAAGAACTACAACGATGTGCGTGTTGGCGATATGATCGAAGTCTTCGAAATTATCGAAATCCAGCGTACTATCGACTAATCGTCTGGCAGATATCCAGCAGATTTCGCGTTGCAGCAGGGTCGTTAACGCAGGCTGTAGTGTGAACATTGCGGGATATTATTTGGGAGGCTTCTGGCCTCCCAAATTATTTGGAGAGAAAAATTATGGCGAAAGAATTTGGTCGCCCGCAGCGTGTATCTCAGGAGCTGCAAAAAGAGATCGCTATCATTCTGCAACGTGAGATCAAAGATCCACGTCTGGGCATGATGGTTACGGTATCCGGTGTGGAAGTGTCTCGTGACCTGGCTTATGCCAAGGTGTTTGTTACCTTCCTCAATGATAAAGATGAAGCGGCTGTAAAAGCAGGTTTACGTGCTTTAGGGGATGCATCTGGTTATATCCGCATTCTGCTGGGCAAAGCGATGCGTTTACGCATCGTGCCTGAACTGACTTTCTTCTACGACAATTCCCTGGTGGAAGGGATGCGTATGTCCAACCTGGTGAGCAACGTGATCAAAAATGACGCAGAGCGCCGTGGTCCGGTAGAAGATGATCAGGAAGAAGGTAAAGCAGAGTAATGAGTCGTCCTCGCCGTCGCGGTCGCGATATTCACGGTGTGCTTTTGCTGGATAAGCCGCAAGGATTATCCAGCAATGATGCATTGCAAAAAGTAAAACGTCTGTACAACGCTAATCGTGCGGGACATACCGGTGCACTGGATCCCCTGGCGACGGGCATGTTGCCGATCTGTCTGGGGGAAGCGACCAAATTTTCTCAGTACCTGCTGGATTCCGATAAGCGTTATCGGGTCATTGCCCGACTGGGACAACGTACCGATACCTCTGATGCCGACGGTGTGGTAGTGAGTGAGCGTCCACTAACGTTTACAGCTGAACAACTGGCTGAAGCACTGGACAGTTTCCGTGGTGAGACGCAGCAAATCCCATCAATGTATTCTGCATTGAAATATCAGGGACGTAAGCTGTACGAATATGCCCGCGAAGGTATTGAAGTTCCGCGTGAGTCACGCACGATCGTTGTGTATGAACTCCTCTTCATTCGTCACGAAGGTAATGAACTGGAACTGGAAATCCATGTTTCCAAAGGAACCTATATTCGTACCATCATCGATGACTTAGGCGAAAAGTTAGGATGTGGTGCACATGTGACGTATCTGCGTCGCTTACAAGTTGCGACTTACCCGATTGCCAAAATGGTGACGCTGGAGCAACTGAATGCCCTGGCGGAAGACGCTCATCGCAATGAACAATCACCTGCTGACTTGCTGGATCCACTGTTAATGCCGATGGACAGCCCGGCGGCAGAATACCCAGTGGTGAATTTACTGAGTGAAGTTGCCGTCTGGTTCAAACAGGGGATGCCTGTGAGAGCTTCCGGCGCACCAGCCAGCGGCCTTGTTCGCGTCACCGAAGGTGATGAGCATAAATTTATCGGCATGGCAGAAATTGCTGATGATGGTCGTGTTGCTCCCCGCCGGCTGGTTGTGGAATATTCCGACTAGTTATTTGCGCTTGAGCACGCCGAAGAGTAGAATGGCGCGGCTTTACACTGGGTTGCTGAATTAGAGATCGGCACCTGTACATTTATCTTATTAATTTGGAGTTGTCTCATGTCTCTAAGTGTTGAAACTAAAGCGCAAATCGTTGCTGATTTTGGTCGTGGTACTAACGACAGCGGTTCTACTGAAGTGCAGGTTGCTCTGCTGACTGCGCAGATTAACCATCTGCAGGGTCACTTCTCTGAACACAAGAAAGACCACCACAGCCGTCGCGGTCTGCTGCGTATGGTTTCTCAGCGTCGTAAACTGCTGGACTACCTGAAGCGTAAAGACGTTTCTCGTTACACCAGCCTGATCGAGCGTCTGGGTCTGCGTCGCTAAGTATAACAGGCTGTGCTGCTGCACAATCTGAAATAAGTTTCGCTGGAAAGGGGCCTTTATGGCCCCTTTTTTTAAGCAATCGGCAGCAATTCCAGGCAAATTATTGTATTGTTGCTGAGTGTGATCTTCCGTTGCAGAGATTCGCGCGGCTAATGAGAGGCTTTATCCCATTTGGGGTCAGGGTTGTCATTAGTCGCGAGGATGCAAAAGAGAAGATAAATAATCCACGGCGGGCTTCAACCCTGCCCAGATATTAAGGAACGAATTTTGCTGAACCCGATCGTAAAAAAATTCCAGTATGGTCAGCATACCGTCACTATTGAGACCGGTATGATGGCTCGCCAGGCAACAGCTGCTGTAATGGTTAGCATGGACGACACCGCGGTATTCGTTACCGTTGTTGGCCAGAAAAAAGCAAAACCAGGCCAGGATTTCTTCCCGCTGACCGTAAACTATCAGGAGCGTACTTATGCTGCTGGTCGTATCCCGGGTAGCTTCTTCCGTCGTGAAGGCCGTCCAAGTGAAGGCGAAACGCTGGTTTCCCGTCTGATCGACCGCCCACTGCGTCCACTGTTCCCTGAAGGATTCGTGAACGAAGTGCAGGTTATTGCTACTGTGGTTTCCGTTAACCCACTGGTTAACCCGGATATCGTCGCAATGATTGGTGCTTCTGCCGCACTGGCACTGTCTGGTATTCCATTCAATGGCCCAATTGGTGCAGCCCGTGTTGGTTATATCAATGACCAGTATGTACTGAACCCAACCAGTGATGAACTGAAAGAGAGCAAACTGGACTTGGTTGTTGCAGGTACGCAGAGTGCTGTGTTGATGGTTGAATCTGAAGCTGAACTGCTGAGCGAAGATCAGATGCTGGGCGCCGTGGTCTTTGGCCATGACCAGCAGCAGATTGTGATCAACAACATCAATGAACTGGTTGCTGAAGCGGGTAAACCACGTTGGGAATGGCAGCCTGAAGCCGTAAACGAAGCGTTACACGCTCGTATCGCTGCACTGGCTGAAACCCGCCTGAGTGATGCATACCGTATCACTGAAAAACAGGAGCGCTATGCTCAGGTTGATGTGATCAAAACTGAAGTTACCGCAGCGTTGCTGGCTGAAGATGATGCTCTGGATGCTGGTGAAATTAGCGACATCCTGCACACGCTGGAGAAGAACGTTGTTCGTAGCCGCATTCTGCGCGGTGAGCCACGTATCGATGGCCGTGAAAAAGACATGATCCGTGGTCTGGATGTGCGTACAGGCGTACTGCCGCGTACTCACGGTTCTGCTCTGTTCACTCGTGGTGAAACACAGGCTCTGGTTACTGCAACCCTGGGTACTGCACGTGATGCACAGAACCTGGACGAGTTGATGGGCGAACGTACCGACAACTTCCTGTTCCACTACAACTTCCCTCCGTACTCTGTTGGTGAAACAGGTATGGTTGGTTCACCGAAACGTCGTGAAATCGGTCACGGTCGTCTGGCGAAACGCGGCGTGCTGGCTGTCATGCCAAAAGGTGATGCGTTCCCATACACTGTGCGTGTAGTGTCTGAAATCACTGAATCAAACGGTTCTTCTTCTATGGCTTCCGTTTGTGGTGCATCGCTGGCTCTGATGGATGCTGGTGTACCAATTAAAGCTGCCGTTGCGGGTATCGCAATGGGCCTGGTAAAAGACGACAATAACTTTGTTGTTCTGTCTGACATCCTGGGTGATGAAGACCACCTGGGTGATATGGACTTCAAAGTAGCGGGTAGCCGTGAAGGTATTACTGCGCTGCAAATGGATATCAAAATTGAAGGTATTACCCGTGAAATCATGCAGGTGGCTCTGAATCAGGCAAAAGGTGCGCGTCTGCATATCCTGAGCGTGATGGAACAGGCTATCAGCACTCCTCGCGGTGATATTTCTCAGTTCGCACCACGCATCCACACGCTGAAGATCAGTGTTGATAAGATCAAAGACGTGATCGGTAAAGGTGGTTCTGTCATCCGTGCGCTGACCGAAGAAACCGGCACCACGATCGAAATCGAAGATGACGGTACGGTGAAAATTGCCGCAACTGATGGCGAGAAAGCGAAATTTGCTATCCGTCGTATCGAAGAAATCACCGCAGAGATCGAAGTAGGTCGTATTTACAACGGTAAAGTAACCCGTATCGTTGATTTCGGTGCATTCGTTGCTATCGGTGGCGGTAAAGAAGGTCTGGTGCATATTTCTCAAATCGCTGATAAGCGCGTTGAGAAAGTGACTGACTATCTGCAAATGGGCCAGGAAGTACCGGTTAAGGTTCTGGAAGTTGACCGTCAGGGCCGTGTGCGTCTGAGCATCAAAGAAGCTAGCGAGCAGGCACAGCCTGAAGCAGCAGCTCCTGCGGCACCAGAAGCAGAATAAGACAAGGCAAGACCATTGAGCTCTCCGTCCCTGGGCGGAGAGCTGTTCCATTACAGGGCAGGAGCTTTGTATACGGCAGGTGGATGACAGGATGTTCATCCCAATGTTTGTTTTTTGGGAGTGGTAAATGAAGCCATTTTTGCGCTGGTGTTTTGTTGCGACAGCTTTGACGCTGGCCGGATGCAGCAGTACCAATTGGCGTGAGAACGAAATTTTGGCGGTTCCTCTGCAACCTACGTTGCAACAGGAAGTCATTCTCGCTCGCATGGAACAAATACTTGCCAGTCGGTCATTGACCGATGATGAACGCGCACAGCTGTTATATGAGCGCGGAGTGTTGTATGATAGTCTCGGTTTGAGAGCACTGGCGCGGAATGACTTTTCACAAGCGCTATCTGTCAGACCCGATATGCCTGAAGTATTCAATTACTTAGGTATATATTTAACACAGGCAGGCAATTTTGATGCTGCCTATGAAGCGTTTGATTCTGTACTTGAGCTTGATCCAACTTACAATTACGCGCACTTAAATCGTGGTATCGCCCTTTACTATGGCGGTAGATTTAAATTAGCGCAGGATGATCTGCTGGCGTTTTATCAAGACGATCCTAACGATCCCTTCCGCAGCCTGTGGTTGTATCTCACTGAGCGTGAGATTAACGCAGACCAGGCCAAAGTATCGCTGAGACAGCGTTACGACAAAGCGGTTAAGGACCAATGGGGATGGAATATCGTGGAATTCTACCTGGGTGACATCAGTGAAAATACGCTGATGGAGCGTCTACAGGCGGAAGCAACGGATAACACTTCGCTCGCTGAACATCTCAGTGAAACTAACTTCTATTTAGGTAAGCATTACCTAAGTCTGGGGGAGAAGGACAACGCAGAAGCGTTGTTCAAGCTGACGGTTGCTAACAACGTTCATAACTTTGTTGAGCACCGCTATGCATTGTTGGAGCTGGCGCTACTCGGCCAGACACAAGACGATTTATCAGAATCCGACCAGCAATAGCTGACGAACTTTTATTGCCCTAACTTTGAAAAGTCATCATCTTCGCGGATGAGGGCATTTTTGTTTGTCGAAACCACTAATTTGAGCCGGTTCACACTTTTTGATGAAAATGACTGAAAATTTTCACGACGAGTTATGTAGACTGGCCGCCGCAATCTAAGAGGCACGTGTACTACATGACTGATATTCAAACCACTTTTTCTGACCTTGGCCTGAACGCAGATATCCTTGAAGCACTGAACGGCATGGGCTATGTGAAGCCTTCCCCAATCCAGGCAGAGTGTATTCCTCACCTGTTAGCGGGCCGTGATGTTCTGGGTATGGCGCAGACCGGGAGTGGTAAAACTGCGGCTTTCTCCCTGCCGCTGCTGAACAACATTGATCCTACTGTTAAAGCACCACAAATTCTGGTGCTGGCACCTACTCGCGAACTGGCGGTTCAGGTAGCTGAAGCAGTAACTGAATTCTCTAAACATATGCGAGGCATTAACGTTGTGGCCCTGTACGGTGGCCAGCGTTACGATGTACAGCTGCGCGCTCTGCGTCAGGGACCACAGGTTGTAGTGGGTACTCCTGGTCGTCTGCTGGATCATCTGAAACGCGGTACGCTGGATCTGTCCAGCCTGCGTGGTCTGGTACTGGACGAAGCAGATGAAATGCTGCGTATGGGCTTCATCGAAGACGTTGAAACTATCATGGCGCAGATCCCAGACGGTCATCAGACTGCTCTGTTCTCTGCAACGATGCCAGAAGCGATCCGTCGTATTACCAAACGCTTTATGAAAGATCCGCAGGAAGTGCGTATTCAGTCAAGCCTGACTACGCGTCCTGACATCAGCCAGAGCTACTGGACTGCATGGGGTCGTAAAACTGATGCACTGACTCGCTTCCTGGAAGCGGAAGACTTTGATGCAGCGATTATCTTCGTGCGTACTAAAAACGCAACGCTGGAAGTGGCCGAAGCCCTGGAGCGTAGCGGTTACAACAGTGCTGCACTGAACGGTGATATGAACCAGGCACTGCGTGAGCAGACTCTGGAACGCCTGAAAGATGGTCGTCTGGATATCCTGATCGCAACGGATGTTGCTGCACGTGGTCTGGACGTTGAACGTATCAGCCTGGTTGTTAACTACGATATCCCAATGGATGCAGAGTCTTACGTACACCGTATCGGCCGTACTGGTCGTGCTGGTCGTGCTGGTCGTGCGCTGCTGTTCGTTGAGAACCGTGAACGTCGCCTGCTGCGTAACATCGAACGCACCATGAAGCTGACTATTCCTGAAGTAGAACTGCCGAATGCAGAACTGCTGGGCCAGCGTCGGCTGACCAAGTTTGCTGAGAAAGTACAGCAGCAACTGGAAAGCAGCGATCTGGATCAGTACCGTGCTCTGCTGGCTAAACTGCAGCCGGAAGATGAACTGGATATCGAAACACTGGCCGCAGCACTGCTGAAAATGGCTCAGGGTGAACGTCCACTGATCGTTCCTGCTGATGCGCCACAGCGTCCACGTCGTGAATTCCGTGAGCGTGATGACCGTCGTGATGATCGTCGTAGCAGTGAGCGTGGTCCACGTGCAGAGCGTGACGGTGACCGTCCACGTCGTGAGCGTCGTGATGTTGGCGATATGGAAGTTTACCGCATTGAAGTGGGCCGTGATGATGGTGTTGAAGTTCGTCATATCGTTGGTGCAATTGCTAACGAAGGTGATATCAGCAGCCGTTACATCGGTAACATCAAACTGTTCGGTACTCACTCTACTATCGAGCTGCCAAAAGGTATGCCAGGCGAAGTGTTACAGCACTTTACCCGTACGCGTATTCTGAACAAACCAATGAATATGCAGCTGATTGGTGATGCACAGCCACGTAGTGATCGTGGTGGTGAACGCCGTCCTGGCGGTCGTGGTGGTTTCGGTGGTGAGCGTCGTGAAGGCGGTGCAGGTCGTCGTTTCAGCAACGAGCGTGGTGGTGAGCGTCGTTCCGGCGGTTTCAACCGTGATCGTGGTCCACGTCCGGAAGGTGGTAATGCACCATCCCGTCGTCGTGACGCGTAATTCACTGATGTGAAATAAAAAACCAGCCTGCGGGCTGGTTTTTTTATGCCGGTAATAAAAGAAAAATTACAGCGCGTTGCGGGCCTGCATCGCCAGTGCGAAAGAGTGCAATCGGGCCTGTGGATCAAAGATCTGACCGTTAACCATAATCTCATCAGCCTGAGTTTCGCGCATCAGCGTCGCCAGCCCCTGGCGTACTTTCTCCACATCACCTACCACAGACATACTGAGTGCCTGCTGGACACCGTACTGCTCTGACGGTGACCATAATTCATCAATATTCTCTACCGGCGGTGGCAGTGGACCCGGTTTACCCCGGCGCAGATTAATAAATTGCTGCTGCATCGAGGTGAACAGGAAGTGCGCTTCACGCTCACTGTCCGCAGCAATCACATTAATGCACACCATCGCGTAAGGCTGTGCCAGCCGCGCGGAAGGTTTAAAGTTTTCGCGATACAGATGCAGAGCCTGCATCAACATTTCGGGGGCGAAGTGTGAGGCAAAAGCAAATGGCAGCCCCAGCTGTGCTGCCAGTTGCGCACTGTAGAGGCTGGAACCCAGTAACCAGACCGGAATTTTCAGCCCCATTCCAGGTACAGGTTGTACCGCAGGAGCCTCACCAGTGGCATCGAACCAGCTGATCATCTCTGCGACATCAGATGGGAAGTTATCAACATGCCCACCCATATGGCGGCGCAGGGCCATCATGGTGCGCTGATCTGACCCTGGCGCCCGACCCAGCCCCAGATCGATACGGCCAGGATACAGCGATTCCAGTGTGCCGAACTGTTCAGCAATCACCAGTGGAGCATGGTTAGGCAGCATCACGCCACCTGATCCCAGGCGCAGAGTCTGCGTATTTGCTGCCAGATAGCCAATCAGTACTGAAGTCGCTGCACTGGCAATACCGGACATATTGTGATGTTCTGCCAGCCAGTAGCGATGATACCCCAGTTTTTCTGACTGCTGAGCCAGGGAAAGCGAAGTATTAAACGCATCCCGGGCAGAAGCGCCAAGAGGAATTGGAGCAAGATCGAGTACCGAAAACGGCACTGTTTTTTTGTCAGACATAAAGACTCACTTATTCTCAGATCCTGAATCGTGGATTGTTACAGACTACGGCATCTGTGGATTATGTGATTACCCGTTTGCAGCACTTTATTAAAGATAGTCTGGCAAATATCTGGCAATCCCTGTATTGAAATCAGATCATTCCCGATATTGTAGCAATAGCAGCCTTGAGTGCCGGAAGATTTCCGGCTGGGCAGCGAAGTTCCACAGAATCAGCCCCATTAAGCAAGAGAATCGCTGATTTTAGAGAGGAAGGGCACGACAGATTTTGATTTAAGGCATCGAATGACGTATTGATGGCAGGCGAATTCCCTGTTAAAACCCCATATAGTTCGGCCACTTTATTGATCCAGTCGCCTGAAGCGCCCTGCTATTGTGGCAAAATAGGCGAAACTTTTCGTAAGGAGTGATAATGGTGTTGAATCCGCTACGTAGCCAGTGTGTTCGTAAAGGCCCGCAGTTGTTGAGTCTTCCTCTGCGATTAACTCCGTTTGCACTGAAAAAACCGCTGATTCAGACGGTATTGCGCTGGCAGTTTCAGCAGGCGCTGGCAGAAGGTGAGCTGGATTTTCTTGAACAGCGCTGGTTAGGGATTGAGGTCAGCGATCTGGCATTACGCTGGTCAGTCACGGTTAATAAGGGGCAATTGCAGATTGCTGACCGTAATGATTGTGATGTCTGGTTCCGTGGTAATACCAATGATTTGCTGCTGGTGGCTTCCCGCCGTCAGGATCCGGATACCCTGTTTTTCCAGCGTCGTCTGCACATTGAAGGTGACACCGAATTAGGTCTGGAAGTGAAAAATCTAATGGACGCAATAGATCTTGAATCCATGCCGAAGCCATTGCGCATCGGTCTTATGCAACTGGCCGATTTTGTTGAAGCCGGACTGAACGAGGACGCGATTTCCCAGTCGGATCGCGCAGGTGTGTCATGTTAATTCGTACTGAAATTGGTGTTGATGCCGCGAGCATTGACAGTTTACTCCGCCGCTGTTTCCCAACCACTGCTGAAGCTGAGCTGGTCCAACAGCTACGGGAAGATGGCTTGCTAACGCTGGGTGTGGTTGCAACTGATGATGAAGGCCAGGTACTGGGCTATGCTGCTTTCAGCCCGGTAACACTCAACGGTGAAGATCGGCAGTGGGTGGGGCTGGCTCCACTGGCTGTGGATGAAAGTGTGCGTAACCAGGGACTGGGTAAACAACTGATATATGAAGCACTGGATACGCTGAATGAGTTTGGCTACGCCGCTGTAGTGGTACTGGGCGATGCGAACTTCTACGGTCGTTTTGGCTTTGTCAGTGCCATACAGCACCAGTTGCACTGCCGCTGGTCTGACAGCGAAGAGATATTCCAGGTGTATAAACTGGCAGAAGGGGCCTTTGATGGGGCCACCGGGGAAATTGGTTTCTCCGAACCGTTTAACCGCTTCTGAGTTGCTGCAACCAGAGGGTTAACGATGCAGGCTGGTGGGTAACCAGCCTGATTTTTTCCTGTTTCTTTAGCTGCTTAACCTGATATTCCAGCTTTGATGCCTGCGAACGATCCCCTGCTTCACAGTGAAATAACAACTCCAGAGGCCCTTTTCCGCGCAGCGCTTTTGCTCCTTTACCTGTCTGATGCTGGTGGAAACGTCGCATCACATCGTTAGTGATCCCGGTGTACAACATGCCGCTGGCAGTGCGTACGATATAGAGCTGCCAGCAGGAGGAAGGAGAACTGTCCATCATCATTTCCAAAGGGGAGATCCACAATAAAGATTACAGGCTTACTGTAGCCTAACCGTTCTTCAACGCAAATGGTGGATCACCTGATTACTGCTGCCACGCCAAAGCAGGGAAGGGTCCTGTAACTCACGGATAAATTTCCCATCAATCAGCACATTGACCAGAGCCACTGCTTCCTGTTGCCGAAGAGTCAACGCGGGTAACTGGTAGCCGGTCCACATCCAGATATCTTTATCACAGCAGTCACGATGTACCCGATGTAGCAGGCGGATAACCTCTGCCAGATTCGCCGGGTGCAGGGGATCGCCGCCGGAAAGAGACAACCCCTGGCGCGGAATACGGCGGTCATTGAGATCGGTAATCAACTGCTCTTCCATCTCACGGGTAAAAGGCACCCCGGAATCCAGCCGCCATGTGCTCTGGTTATAGCAGCCAGGGCAGTGATGTTCGCAACCGGCAACAAACAAAGTACAGCGTGTACCGGGGCCGTTGACGATATCGACCGGGTAATACTGATGAATATTCATCCCAGTTGGCCACTCTCAAGATGTTTTACCCGGCGTTTCACCTCTTCCTGCTTGCCCGTATTAAAGGGGCGCGCGTCCGGGCTACCGAGATAACCGCAAACCCGGCGGGTCACTGAAACCCGCTGGCTGTCGTGGTTGCCGCATTTTGGGCAGGTAAAGCCTTTACTGGTGCAGCTAAATTCCCCGGTAAAACCACATTCATAGCACTCATCAATGGGCGTATTGGTGCCGTAATAAGGTACACGGTGATAGCTGTAATCCCAGACATCCTCCAGCGCTTTCAGGTTGTGCTGCACGTTCGGGTATTCGCCGTAACAGATAAACCCGCCACTGGATAACGGTGGGTAGGCCGCTTCAAAGTCGATTTTGTCGTAAGGGTTAACCTTTTTCGCCACATCCAGGTGAAAGCTGTTGGTGTAATAGCCTTTGTCCGTCACGCCTGGGATAACACCAAATTCTGCGGCATCCAGACGGCAAAAACGGTCACAGAGGTTTTCGCTCGGTGTGCTATAGAGGCTAAAGCCGTAGCCGGTTTCCTCCGACCAGCGCTCCACCGCCTGACGTAAATGGCCGACAATCGCCAGCCCGGTAGCCTGTAGCTGCTTATCATCATACGGATGGATGGCACCGCCACTCAGCGCATTCAGCGTTTCATGGAGCCCGATATAGCCGAAGGAGATAGATGCCCGGCCCTGTTTAAAAATATTGGCAACAGGTTCATCAGCCTGCAGACGCACACCACATGCGCCTTCCATATAGAGGATAGGGGCAACCTGGGCTTTAACGTTATCCAGTCGGGCAATACGGGTCATCAATGCTTTCTTAGCCAGTAACAGACGCTGATCCAGCAGGATCCAGAAGTGTGATTCATCTCCCTGAGCTTCCAGCGCGATCCGGGGCAGATTCAGGCTGATCACGCCAATGTTGCTGCGACCATCATGGATCAGTTCGCCATTCTCTTCATAAGCAGCAAGGAAGCTGCGGCAACCCATGGGGGTTTTAAACGATCCGGTAACCTTCACCACCTGATCGTAATTGAGAATATCCGGGTACATGCGCTTGCTGGCACACTCCAGCGCCAGTTGCTTGATATCGTAATTCGCTTCGCCAGGCTGGCGGTTCAGCCCTGCTTTAATGGTAAAGACCAGCTTAGGAAACACAGCTGTTTTATGCTTTTTTCCCAGCCCATTAATGCGGTTACGCAGAATGGATTGCTGAATTAAGCGGGCAGCCCAGCTTTCGCCCAGACCAAAGCCAAAGGTAACAAAGGGAGTTTGTCCATTGGCGGTATGTAACGTGTTGACCTCATATTCCAGTGACTGAAACGCGTCATAGCACTCTTTTTCTGTGCGGCTGCGGGCGTAAGCTTCACGGTCCGGGATCTGCCATTCGTGCGCCACCTGGCGGTGTTTCTCCAGACTGGCCTCAACATAGGGAGCCAGCACTTCGTCGATGCGGTTTATTGTGGTGCCGCCATAAATATGGCTGGCGACCTGTGCGATGATCTGTGCGGTAACGGCTGTAGCAGTAGCAATAGATTTGGGCGATTCGATCCCGGCATTCCCCATGTTAAAACCGTGCATCAACATGCTGCGCAGATCGATCAGCATACAGTTGAACATCGGGAAGAAGGGCGCGTAATCCAGATCGTGATAATGGATCTCACCGCGCTGGTGTGCTGATACAACATCAGTCGGTAACAGATGCTGGCAGGCATAGTGTTTTGCCACAATACCCGCCAGCAGGTCGCGTTGAGTGGGGATCACCTTGCTGTCTTTATTCGCATTTTCATGTAACAGCGCAGTATTACTCTGCTCAATCAGGCCACGAATATCATGATTTAACTGTTGCCAGTGGCCACTGGTCATATTGTGATCATCAAAAGCCATCACATCATCCTCTGGCTGGATTACTTTGGTTGTCACTATGCCACCCCTGAAATCATCACTATATATAGTTTGTTTTAACTATATTAATCGCTATATATAGCATTCTCGTCGAGTTTAGCCGGGGGTTTATTGACCGGGAACAAAGATCTGGCGATAGCAGATGGACACTCCTAAAGCAGGAAAATAAACGGGTGAGGTTATCTTTTACCGTGAGTGGAGCCGCAGTGGTTGCATTCCTACCCGTGGAATTACTACTATTGCCGGTTGGCATAGAGCGAAAGTAGATTTGCTCGCTTCAATCAGGAATAACTGCACAATGTCGTTTATCACTTATACCGAAAATCAGGTTGCCCGCTGGCTGGGGGTACGCACCGTCGCCCGTGCACGTGATTTGGTTACCAGTGTGCAGAATATTCAATGGCAAAACACCGTGCTGACGGGAGAAGTCCTGGGACGCAAGGCGGAACCCTTTAGTGTGCTGGTGCATTTCAGCCGACCGCAGGGCAAGCTGCGCGCCAGCGGGGAATGCAGCTGTGCGGTAAAAAATAACTGTCGCCATGTTGCGGCACTGATGCTGGCGAATCTGCGAGCCGGTCAGCCACTACCGGAAACGGTGCTGGATACCATTCAGGCCGAACCTGTCCCCACTTTACAGCTTGAATCACGCGCGAAATTTATCAGCGGTTATGGTCACTATGGTCACCGTCAGAAACGGCTGGATTTTGCCTCTGTCAGCTTTGACTACGCAGGCGTTCGCGTGGAAGCGGGTAGCCGGGCGGAAAGTTTCAGCAACCGCAAAGGGCAGCACTTCCATGTGGATCGTCATGTGGAAGAAGAAAAAGCGTGGCTGGCACAGATCTGCCATGCCGGGCTGCACACCATTCCGGCTGGTCATATCTACACCCCTGCGCCATTGCCAGCGACACTCTTCGCGCCGGAAACACCGGCAGAGTGGCGTGATTTTATCAAAACGGGTTTACCCGCTTTGCGCAGACGTGGCTGGAAAGTCAGTATGGACAGCGACTTCACCTGGAATGTCACGGAAGTTGATGCCATTGAAGGGCGGGCAATCCAGGCGGAAGATGGCTGGTTCGATCTGGAACTGGCACTGAAGATCGGTCGGCAGCGTGTACGGCTGGAGCCTCTTCTCTCCGGGTTATTTGCCAGTGATCGTCGCTGGCTGGGTGGTAACCTGAACATTATTGCTGATGATGAGAAGATTGAGCTGCGGGATGCCCAGGATCGCCGGTTACTGTTTCGGGCCGCACAACTTAAACCGCTGGTGGGTAATCTGATCGATCTGTTTGATCAACAGGATCCTCAGCCACTCAGACTGGCCGCCTGGGATGTGGGGCGGTTGGGGCAACAGGATCCGCACAGTCGCTGGACATTTGACAGCGATAACGCCGTACACCAGCTGGCACAGCGACTCAGTGGTAATGAAGGTGTGCAGATGATCGCGCCACCACAGGGTCTGAAAGCGACATTGCGTGACTATCAGTTGCAGGGCGTTAGCTGGATGCAGTTTCTGCGTCAGTATCAGCTGGCCGGTGTGCTGGCCGATGATATGGGACTGGGAAAAACCATTCAGACCCTGGCGCATCTGCTGGTGGAAAAAGAGGCTGGCCGGCTGGATCGTCCGGCATTAATCATTGTCCCCACGACGCTGGTACATAACTGGTGCTGTGAGGCTCAGCGTTTTGCACCGGATTTGCGGGTGCTGGCACTGACCGGGCCTCAGCGTAAAGCCTTCTATGAACAGATGGACCAGTACGATGTGCTGATCACCACTTACTCCCTGTTATGGCGTGATCAACCGCAACTGGTGGCACAGGCTTACCATATGCTGATTCTGGATGAGGCGCAGTACGTGAAAAACAGTGCCTCGCGTGCGGCTTCGGTGATCCGCGGGCTGAAAACCCGCCATCGTTTGTGCCTGACTGGCACACCGCTGGAAAACCATCTGGGTGAATTATGGTCGCAGTTCGATTTTCTGTTACCGGGTTTCCTGGGCAGTGAGCGCGAATTCACGCAGGAGTGGCGGATTGCCATAGAACGTAATGGCGATAAAGTGCGGCGTGATTTGCTGGCAAAACGTGTGCGACCTTTTATGCTGCGCCGCCGTAAACAGGAAGTGGCAAAAGAGCTGCCACCGAAAAATACCATTGTGCGCAGCGTCACTCTTGAAGGCAGCCAGCGTGATCTGTATGACCAGGTGCGTGCGGCGATGCAGGATCGTGTGCAACTGGCTGTACAGCAACAGGGCACAGGGCGCAGTCATCTGCTGGTACTGGATGCCTTACTGAAACTGCGACAGATCTGCTGCGATCCCCGGCTGGTGACCGATGTCCGGGCAGAAAAAGTGAAGCACTCTGCCAAGCTGAAATTACTGCGTGAGATGCTGCATGAATTGCTGGCAGAAGATCGCCGTATTCTGATCTTCTCACAATTTACCTCGATGCTGACGATCATTGCGGAAGAGTTGCAGCGGGCACGTATTGATTTTGCGCTGTTAACGGGCAGCACACGGGATCGCAATGAACCGGTACGCCGTTTCCAGCAGGGTGAAGTCCCGGTATTTCTTATCAGCCTGAAAGCTGGTGGTGTTGGATTAAATCTGACGGCTGCCGATACGGTGATTCACTACGATCCCTGGTGGAATCCGGCAGCAGAAAATCAGGCAACGGATCGTGCGTATCGCCTTGGGCAGGATAAACCGGTATTCGTTTATAAGCTGATTGCGGCGGATACCATTGAAGAGAAAGTGGTGGCGTTGCAACAACATAAGGCGGAACTGGCTGGAGATATTCTGGCAGATGAACTGAGCGAACCAGCCAGTTTCAGTCAGGATGATCTGACGCAGTTATTTAGCTGAATCATTCTGGGCAACGCGGAAAAAGCAGGGCGGATTTCATCCATCCGCCCACACAATTAGCGACGTACGGCGATCGCTTCGATTTCGATCTTCACATCTTTTGGCAGACGTGCCACTTCCACACATGAACGCGCCGGGAAGCTGGCGTTATGCTCAGTAAAGAAGGCTTCATAGGTCGCATTTACGGTAGCGAAATCATTCAGATCCTTCACAAATACGGTGGTCTTCACAATATCACCCACTTTCAGCCCCGCAGCTTCCACAATGGCCTGCACGTTTTCCAGTGACTGACGTGCCTGCGCAGCAATATCATCGGCAACTGCGCCCGTTTTGGGATCCACTGGGATCTGCCCTGAGGTGATAATCATGCTGCCAAGATCCACACCCTGTACATAAGGGCCGATTGCCGCAGGGGCGTTTTCAGTACTGATTTCGCGGGACATAGTTTCTCCTGAAGATGTCTGAAATAAGTGGGCACTATTGCGCCCTCAGCGATATGTATCATATCGCTCCGGCTCTGCAAACCTTAATCCGTTGTCGCCATCACTACATGCTGCGCAAACTCTTTCTCACAGTATTTGCACTTAAACGATAACCCGGCGGGACGGGATTTGACGGCAAAGCTGGACCAGACCGGTTCATTGCGGCTGATGCAGTTGCTGTTTGGGCAGGTCAGCACACGTTCAATACGTTCCGGCAGGGTCGGCGTGCTTTTTGCCACCACGTTATAGTCATCAATGCGATTTACCGTGGCTTTGGGAGCATACAGCGCCAACTGGTTGATCTGATCTTCTGTGAGGAAGGTGTTCTCTATTTTGATCAGATCTTTGCGGCCTGTTGCACCAGAAGGCAGATTCAGGCCAATGGTGATGCGTTGATCGGTTTCCGTCAGACGGAACAGTGACAGCAGTTTAAAGCCAACCTGCGCCGGAATATGGTCAATCACCGTACCGCATTTAATTGCTTCAACCTGTAATTTATTATCTTGTGCCATGATAGTGCTCCTTACAGATCCAGTTCGCGGTTAAGTACCAGTGCCAGCAGTGCCTGGCGGGCATAGATGCCATTACCCGCCTGCTGGAAGTACCAGGCGTGCGGCGTGCTGTCCACGTCGATATCGATCTCATCAATACGTGGCAGCGGATGCAGTACTTTCATATTGTCGCGTGCGTGAGTCAGGTCGCTGGCCCGCAAAATAAATTGCGCTTTGACGTTGGCGTATTCCGATGGATCCAGACGCTCTTTCTGTACGCGGGTCATATACAGAATGTCTACCTGTGGTACCACTTCTTCAATACTGTTGTGACGGCTCCAGACGATCCCTTTTTCATCCAGCATATCGGTGATATAGGCTGGCATAGCCAGAGCATCAGGTGCGATAAAGTAGAAGCGGTTACCGTCAAATTTCGCCAGCGCCTGCGTCAGTGAGTGGACGGTACGACCGTATTTCAGGTCACCCACCATCGCCACATGCAGATTATTCAGACGCCCCTGTGTTTCCTGCAGGGTAAACAGGTCCAGCAGTGTTTGAGTCGGGTGCTGGTTTGCACCGTCACCGGCATTCAGCACCGGGATCCCGCCAGAGAACTCTGTGGCCAGACGCGCAGCACCTTCCTGTGGATGGCGCATCACAATGGCATCAACATAAGTACCCAGCACAGCAATGGTATCGGCCAGGGTTTCCCCTTTTTTACCCAGTGAGGTATTGCCACCATCCGCAAAGCCCACAACCGATGCCCCCAGACGGTGAATAGCCGTTTCAAAGGACAGACGGGTACGGGTTGAGGCTTCAAAGAAGCAACTGGCGATCACTTTATGTTTCAGCAGTTCCGGCTGAGGATGCGCTTTCAGGCTGGCGGCTGTGTGCAGCACCAGTTCCAGCTCTTCACGGTTGAGATCGTTAATAGAAATAATATGTTTGTGATATAGCGGATTGGCAATAGTCGCCATGTTCACTCTCCTCTACACGTGCCGGATACTGAAAAAGGACAAAAAAAAGCCCCTCAATGAGGGGCTTTTTTCTGATGATCGGTTTCGCAACGGAAAGAAAAACGGCATTGCCCGCCTGTATACAGACGTTGGTGAACGGTGTTGTTAATCGAGTTCTGTGGCATGGTTCCTCCCGGCAAACGGGGGGCATTATACGCATTCGAACCGGCACAGCAAGCGAAAAAAGCGTGCCGGGTAATCGTTTGCCTGGCGCCAGTTATGACAATTTCGCCAGCGTGGCAACCATCACCGCCTTGATGGTATGCAGGCGGTTTTCTGCCTGATCGAAAACAATACTGTGAGCGGACTCAAAGACCTCATCAGTCACTTCCATACCGCCATGCAAATCATACTGTTCAGCCATCTGCTGACCAAGAATGGTCTGATCATCATGGAAAGCAGGCAGACAGTGCAGGAATTTCACCTGTGGATTTCCAGTCAGTTCCAGCATCGCCATATTGACCTGATACTCGCGCAGCAAGGCAATACGTTCGCGCCAGACCTCTTTCGGTTCCCCCATCGACACCCAGACATCGGTATAGATAAAGTCTGCGCCTTTTACTCCGGCAGCGATATCTTCGGTCAGGGTAATTTTCCCCCCAGTTTGCTCTGCTGCAGCCCGGCACTCTGCCACCAGTTTTTCATCCGGCCAGCAGCCTTTTGGTGCTACCAGACGCAGATCGAGCCCGGTCAGCGCTGCGGCTTCCAGCATGGTATTGCCCATGTTATTACGTGCGTCGCCGACATAAACAAAGGTCATCTGGCTGAAAGGTTTCTCTGGCAAATGTTCCTGCATAGTCAGCAGATCAGCCAGTAATTGTGTTGGATGGAACTCGTTCGTCAGCCCGTTCCATACCGGTACACCAGCATGTTCAGCCAGGGATTCCACCAGTGCCTGGCCATGGCCCCGATACTGAATAGCATGATACATACGGCCTAAGACGCGAGCGGTGTCTTTCATCGACTCTTTATGGCCAATCTGGCTACCACTTGGGCCAAGATAAGTGACGTTAGCGCCCTGATCATATGCGGCAACTTCGAAAGAGCATCGTGTACGTGTTGAGTCTTTTTCGAAGATGAGCGCGATATTCTTATTTTTCAGGTACTGTATTTCTTCACCGTTTTTCTTTGCGGATTTTAGTGATGCTGCCAGTGCCAGCAAACTATTGATTTCGGTAGGAGTAAAATCCAGTAATCTGAGGAAATGACGCTGGTACAACTGACTCATAACGTACTCCGGATAATTTATTTTGAATTTAAATTCAATTTAACCGTATGAATATGCATTTTCAACCCCAGTGTGCAGAAACTTTTGTATAAAGGTAGTGGTGTGCAGGGCGCTGTGGGAAAATAGCCGCACGAGTCCCACATATTAAGGAACGGATCATGGCTAACGAAGCATTGCTGGAAGAGCAGCGTGAAGAAACGCGGCAGATTATTGAAGAGTTGCTGGAAGATGGCAGCGACCCTGATGCGCTCTATACCATTGAGCATCACTTTTCCTGCGACAGCTTTGACGCGCTGGAAAAGGCAGCAGTAGAAGCATTCAAGCTGGGCTATGAAGTTACCGAGCCGGAAGAGCTGGATCTGGAAGATGGCACCACCGTAATGTGCTGCGATATTCTGAGTGAAGGCGCGCTGAATGCAGAACTGATCGACCAGCAGGTTGAGCAACTGATTGATGTTGCCAGCAAATTCAATGTTGATTACGATGGCTGGGGCACTTACTTCGAAGATCCTGATGCACAGGATGAAGAAGAAGATGGTGATGAGGAAGACGAAGAAGATAACGGCGTCCGTCACTGATCCCATGTTATTTCACGCCGCAGCGTCTCTGCGGCGTGTTATTTTTTATCCCTGAAACTGACGATCCCTTTCCCCTTATCCACCATTGCGGGAAGCGGCATAATCCCGATACCTATCTGCTTGTCTGATTTGAAAGATGAACACTGAACAACTGCTTGCCCCCATCCATCATTTTTTACTGTGCCGCACACCACAAGCGTGGATCGACGAAGCACGTAAACCACAAAACCTGCCTTTGTTACTGACTGACCATCTGGTATGCGAACTGAAAGCGGCGCAGACGGCAATGTGGTTGATCCGCAAATACGTTGCAGACAAAGTCAGTGGCGATGCCCTGCTGGCATGGCTAAAGCCGTGGGAAAACTTTGTCCACAGCGAGAACGCTGATCTGGCATTTCTGGAGCAACATAAAGCGTTGTCGAAAACCATTATCAGCCGTGAAGAAGTCCCCTACGGTGATGAGCTGGTGGATAAGATGGTGCTGCTGATCAAAGAAGAACTGCATCACTTCTATCAGGTACTGGAGATAATGCAGGCTCGCAATATTCCTTATGTGAAGATCACTGCCAGCCGTTACGCCAAAGGTCTGATGCGCGAAGTGACCACTCACGAACCTCAAACATTAATTGATAAGCTGATTTGTGGCGCTTACATCGAAGCCCGCTCCTGTGAACGCTTTGCCAGTCTGGCGCCCTACCTGGATGATGAACTGGCCAGTTTTTATATCTCGTTACTGCGCTCGGAAGCCCGGCATTACCAGGATTACCTGGCACTGGCGACATTGATTGCACAACAGGATATTCGTACGCGAGTACAGAAAATTGGTGAAGTGGAAGCACAATTAATCAGTCAGCCAGATGCTGAATTACGTTTTCATAGTGGTGTACCCATCTTTACTGTATGACAGTTGTCATATGTTATTCGCGGGAAAACCGCAGCTTTTTATCAATGACAGGTTACAGGGAAGGCAAAAAGCGGGTGATTTTGCAGGTGTGGAGCAAAGGACTTTTATTGTTCTATAAACAGGATATACTAGCAAAAAATGCTCTATTAATGAGACGAGGAGGTGTGTAATGGCAAAACCATCCGCTCGAACTTACTCCCGCTATAGTCGTGATGCTGCACGACTATTAGGATTGATGCTTCGTACCGCGCGTATTGAACGTAAACTCACTATTGAAGAACTCGCTGAACGTGCTGGCGTATCACGTGGGCTTGTTTATCGCGCTGAAGAAGGGGACATGGGGTGTGCAATTGGCGCGGTATTTGAACTGGCGACTATTGTAGGCGTCCCGCTTTTTACGCCTGATCATGTATCTATGACGTTACATGCCGCAAATGTAGAGAAAACCTTATCGCTGATGCCACGCTCAGTACATCGTTCCAAAA
>Ga0157366_1000268_pt1 | contig 25454 bp, 25 predicted proteins | sample AttbisABBM1_FD_113149 | JGI IMG/M metagenome (GOLD analysis project Ga0157366, IMG submission 113149) | Fungus gardens microbial communities from leaf cutter ant in Botucatu, State of São Paulo, Brazil - Atta bisphaerica ABBM1 | ecosystem: Host-associated > Fungi > Mycelium > Unclassified ...
GACTTTAGTAAGAAAAATGAATATGATTCTATCCTTAACAATTAGAAGATGACATTTCAAGCATCAAATACCAAAGGTCACAACTTTATGGATCTTCTCAACAAGAATTCAAACCCTATTGAACTGTATACAGTCAAAGGTGGTCTATAGCTAAAATTCTTTGGCCATTCCAATTCATTGTGCACTAGAGCTATAAGAGCAATCATTAATCATGCCCCAATTGGTGAATACTGACTTAGATTCTTTCTCTGGGAAGAGTTTAAGTGTTCATGTGGTTTATACTTCATTGAGTCAAAACATCACATACTTTATGAGTGTAAATGTTTTAATAACTATTGGAATCCAAATAGGGAATTAATAGCACATTTCACTCTATTCCTAGAGTTCAATGGTAGTGCCTTTTCTTTTGGTGATAATACTACTTAGTTGGGTTACAAATATAGCTCTTTCTATTCTTTATTTCTTTACTTTTCTTTTTCTATTTCTCTTTTCTTTTTCTTTTCTCTGTTTCCTGCTCTTCATGTAGTATGTGTATCAATGTATGTAGTTACAAAGTAGCTACCAATGGTCTGCCTACATGCTCCCTGTAATAAATTACTGAATTAAAAAATAAAATAAAAATTGACTAAAGTTGATGCTAAATCTCTGGTGTCAATGGCAATGGGCTTTACTCCTCTCCTTATAACTCCTTACAAGACCATCCACTGAAATTGTGACCACATGGCTTGTAGGAGACACAACATATAAGTTGAGGCCAAGGTCATTCTGACAAGTCCATATTACCAAGCCCATTACATGAAGTTTCCACACTCTGCGCATCTCCGAGCAAACTCCGTGGACTTTTGCCTTCAAGTGTGAACCGCGTTTAACAGTATTATCAGGCTGATATGCAGTGAAGTTACAAGGGACTGTGGGAAACTGTGTTCCACTAGCTTTGAGTTGGTCAATTCAATCCCCTTCCTCTCGAACACCAAGGTTTTGTGATACTCACATGTGACAGTAATGGTCCAGACAATGACACTTGCTGCTGGCTTATTTTAGATGACTCGACTGGGTCTTTCCCATTTCATCCCAAGGACTCTCCTCTACGTCTCCGCAAAAACATCCTCTTTCAGATCTTTATGGGTGTCAACCGCGAAGATTTCCGTAGACTCGACTTTATTTACCATGGTTTTGTGTGCGTGAACAGTAATATGTGGATGACAATGTAGACTACAAATATATGATATAAGTAGGAGATGGGCAGGATTCAAGGCGTCAATAGGAAGATGGCGCCTGACTGGATTCAGAAACCGTGTTTGGGAGCCAGTATTCAAATAATTCCTTGAGAAATCTCCTATTCTTGGAGGCAATCTTTATACAACAAGCCATTAGCTTTCAGGCTCGCGTAAATGCCTGAAAAACGTCAGGTGGGGTGAAAGCGGTCAAGATTTCGAAACACGAACTGGCCAAGCAATTTGTTCATGGCGAACATGTTAATCTTGCCGACACCGAAAACGGCCCTCAAGGGCTCATTACAGATAATTTCACGTCTGTTGTCAGGGTTCTGTAGGTTATTTAATTTGATATAATCCCAAATGCCCTTCACGGCCTGAGGTCGTGAACTTGTAGGGCAATGGAGGAGATTTGACAGAGGCTCACTTAATGAAAAAAAAATGAAAAAGAAGGGCCAGGAATCATTACTTGTTAGCATACCTTAACTCGTACTCCTTCCCGAAACCACCAGCACCTCTCTTCTTCTTCTTTCTACCGTCAGCATCCCCTTCGTCATCAGAGTCAATTGTTGATGCACTCTTCTTTGCACGCCCTCCTTTCTTCGCAGTTCCCCTAGTCTGGCTTTTACCAGCCCCTCTCGTGGCTCGGCCATTAATCTCACTTGACAATTTCCTCGCAAGTTTCGCGTCACTCTCCTCTTGCACACTCTCTGCCCTCTTCTTTTTTGGAACTTTATGCACCTCTTCCATGTCTTCATCCACATTTTCTTCGTCCCCTTTCTTCCGCTTGTTTGACCGAGCGTCATCTTCACTATCCTGTTGAGCCCCACTTATCTCACTGAAAACTTGAGATATTAGGGTATCAATTTCTTCTTTGTTTACCTTAACAACCTCTGGTGTTAACGTAGGCTCCGCCTCCATAAGCAATTTTCGGACGCGTTTAGCGCTAATCGTAGTTAGGTCCACATTGGGGGCAGAGAGAACAGCACGGATGTTTGGTTCAAGCGTCGATACGTCGTAGGACATTTTCAAATCGCGAGTTTTGAGAGGCTCAAGGGGAAGGGGAAAACAAGAACTGAGTTTCCTGGGCACGTGGGGTTCCCCCATGTTTGCTTCTGAGGTATATGCCAAGTACAAGCACTGCCTCAGACGGCCCGGAAACTCTGGAGTTTGTCCGAACTCTCACATAGGACCCCGGATAACTAATGAGGAGTTCGAATCTCACTACTTGTGTCCGAAATTTTCGGTCGGTCTTATTTTTATTCAAACCTGCAAAAACTCCATGCTAAGGACATCCTATACTAGTCAGTTTTTTCCTAAATATTTGTATCATGGTTTTGAAACCAGCACGATCTTCCAGGTTCTAAGGAGATAAAGATACCCACATGAATAGACAGCCCGTTCACTTTGTTAACACGGAAAAAGTGACAAGGTGTGAGCTTTTGTGAGCTTTTGCTTTCATCAGCCAAACGTGTCCCAAATTGGTATCCGAACTACCAAGCTGGCCTTCGCTTGCGGCGGGTCCATGTATCCAGAACTTGTCCGGGCCAGCTTATAATGATCCAGGCTTTTCCGTCAGAGGGATAAACAAAATTCGCTAATTGTGATGGCATCGAAAGAAACAAGAATGTGTCATAAATACACTATTAACTATCGATCAACTATCGTAAGATTGCCCATTCACCCCTTGCAAGATCACCGGGAGGGGGGTATAATCCTCTGTTCTGTGCTGGAGCCTGCTCATGACCAGCAGGTCGCTCTTGTTGCTGCTGCCGTTGCTCTCGTCGCATTCGCTCAGTCATCCGTGTGCGGATATAGAGCAAGACGGAAACAAGGAGACATAGCGCAACAAGCATCATTGTTTCAAAGAAATCATCAACATCTTCTCCATCTTCTCCAATGCGACCATTACGTAGGGCACCCTCGAAGTAGTCCTCAGGTCCACGATAACTGTCGCGCTCCTGTTCAGCATTGCGACGTTCCCTTGCCCACTGTAAAATGATATCAAAAGATGGCTAGGAAAGAAAGAATATTAATATCTTATGAGATCTTTACCTGAACCGGATCATCTTCGCTTCTCGTATCAGGTACTGCTTGCTGCCGGCGATAGAAGTCTTCTTTCGCTTTACCCATATACCATGGTGCATCGTCGTCGTCGTGGAAGGCGTCTTGTACCTGAGCTCCAGGATCCATCTCCTTTTGCCCATCATCTATTTCCCTTGGTTCCTTTGCCTTTGCAATGAAAGCTAGAATTCATGAGCTTACCACATTGCACGTCTATACCTATACGAGAATGGGACCGACCTTTATCCTCCTCATCCGACGTCCAAAGATTCAAACCATCCTTTCCGCCTCGCACAGTATGCCAAACACTCTTTACATACAGCTTGAACAATGACAGTGTAACTGGCAGATAAGCATCGACACTGATCTCCAGAGCTGAGTCATAGTGCCTCTTCGCAAGATGATAGTCCTGCTGTACCCCGACACCATTCTCATACATCCAGCCAAGGTTCCACATCGCCAATGCACTCTGATGCGTATCAGCTGCAGATTGATAGTAAATTGCAGCCTTTTCGAGCCTGCTTCGTTCTGTTTCGTCTTCGGAGACTCCGAGTCCGTGATAAAAGTAATCTCCGACCTTAACAAGAGCATCGATGTTCCTCTGGGCCGCTGCGCGAGTCCACTGTGTAAGGGCGAGCTTAGCCGTGTCATTGGAAGGCAACATCGGCGCAAATCGCGTGAGCCGTAGCATACTTTTGTCTACCATTTTGCTCAGTGCTGACAATGTGAAGCATGATTAACATTAACAAAGTACCTTGATCGAGTATAAAGGCGAGGTTATTTTGAGATAGCTCAAAACCGCGTTCAGCAGCCATCCACCATTTAAGCATGGCAATTTCCTTGCCTAAATCAGAACCAGACATCCATGAGCGTTCAGCATCCGTCAAGAAGTCCTCATCCCAAACTCCTCTCTCTGCAACAATCTTATAGAATGAGACAGCAACCGAACAAGAGCCTGAAATGATTTCCGGGGGAAGATTATGGTTTGCTGCTTGGTTTGCTTGAATCCCAGCGAGGTAGTAATACGCTTCAAATGGTGAACCATTTCGGATTGCACTTTCGAAATAAGTTGTAGCAAGAGCGATTTCCCCTCTGTCTGCGCAAATCAGATGTTCATCCAGGAAAGAGCCAGAAAAATAAAAAGCGACCGACTATAGTGATGTTTGCCCATGTTCACTTGGGCTTCAGCCAGTTCATGACGGGACGCAATGGCAAGGTGAGTCAAGGCATCCCTCAAGCTAGCTTTGACACCCAATCCGTCGCGGTAGATAATGCCGAGTCCATTATGACATTCTCTATCGCCGTATTCCACTCCCCTCTCAAACCACAGCTTTGCTACTGCATAATCTTGTTTCACTCCTTCGCCTCTCAAATACATTCTACCTAGGTATCCAGCGCTGGCAGCAGCAAAACCGGCGGGCTTATGCTCGTCCTTGACTTGAATCGCATATGGTGGGTCCTGAGGCCAGACTTGCCTGGCTATTTGAAGAAAGTAGTGACGAGCACGAGAATAATTTCGTGGAATAGTTCCGACGCCCTCACTCCCAGATGCGATGCCACCAGGCGAAGCATATAAACTACCTTGGTAGAATATCTTGCCCAGGCGGTAAGCAAAGTCAATTTCTCCCCTGTCAGCGTTAAACTGTCATCATAGTGAGGTGTACAGCAATATGAAATATAATGAGGCACCGAACCATGTAGTAATCAATGACATCCTCCCATGTTTCCCCTGCGGCACGAGCAATACCTGCTTTAATGGCAGGCCTTTGTCCATTCAATCCCGATGAAGCAACACTTGCACCAGGTCCAAAAATTCCTCCTGTCAAATCCGAAAGTCGGGTAGGAGTCTGTGTGAGCGTTCGACCACCTGGGGGTCCGGACAGAAATCTGGCCATAGCTGAGAATAAGTCATGAATAAGATATTGATGTGTTGATGAATATGGCATGCATGCAAACCTTTCTCAGCTGCTCTCCTATACCAAAAATTTGCATTTTGGCAACTCTCCGACACTCCAATTCCGCTCCAGTAACGGTACCCCAAGGCCATTTCAGCTCCGCGATCACCTCCGTTTGCAGCAAAGGTGAAGTATAATTGTGCCTTAGCCTGGTCTACAGGAACTACATTGTGATACCCTGTCGCATAGAAGAAGGCAAGGTATGCTTGTGCGCTCTCATTCCCAGTTTGCGCCGCCACTTTAAAGAAAGATTCGTATGCTAGTTTGGGATCCGATGGGAAATGCTGTGTAGGGGGGAACTGAGTGATAGCGATGTCCAGTGAACAATCATCATTAAAAAAAATACGAAAGCACTCACTAAAGAAATTTTAGCCAAAGTATATAACGCGTCCGTGCTCCCAAGCTCAACGGAATGATGCAATAGATCGAGGACCTTTATCGCTTTTGTGCGCTGTTCGTCGTCCTTTCGCCGTGAACCAATTCCAATGGAGTCTTGACCTGATCCCAGAGAATTGCTGAGACGCCGAATGGTGTAATAATGCAGTTTCATAAGCATCCGAAGAGTGCTGCCAACGGGACCTTGGCCCTGAAGATTAGGTAGGAACGCAGATAGCATTGACTTTGAATTCGCATTTGTCATCAAGGAAGGATCAAATGTGAACGCAGGAGGGTGTGCAGTAAGCATTACAAGAGTCGACAGAGCTTGCTTATAAGCACGAGCAGCTGAGGACATGTTGAGCCCATCAAAGGATATTGAAAGCAAGGGATTTCTCAAACCTTCCGCGGCCTGATTAGATCCATGTTGTTGAGTATTACTCTAGAAGAAGGGTTTCAATTCTGGCCCAAATGTACGAAAGTTGGGACGTGCCAAAGTCTCAGCTGGTATTTCAGAGATTGATGAAGGGATCGCGGATAGAGTAGGGTCAATAATGATTGAACTTGGAGGAGGCTATTACACGGGCCGTTGAGAGGTTGAATGAGACTGATGGACGGGTTCCGTACCTCAGCAATCGTTGCAAGAGATGTCTGATCCTCTTGAGGAGTCTCTCGTGTTGCACTAGACGCAATCGCCCATGTTACAAAACCAAATGCGATCCATGAGACTTTTCGAGAGCGGAGCTTGCTCGGAACCATGATCCAAGGAAATTATTGGGTATGAAAAATCAATGGGAAGGGAACATAGAGTATCTGTTGGCTCTAGCCTGGTCTTGTTAATGAACACCACATTATACCACGTCAGATTGATCACGTGAATGTCCGATTCTTTGTACACCAGATTTGCAATGTATTTTTCTATCGCGACAACAGGCACATTCTCTCGATATAATTGATACACTAAGTCTCGAACGACACTATTCTTTGATAAAGAGAGAATGTTGCGTAAATACAACCATAGGGTTTCATGTGAAGGATAAGATAATACGAGACTTAGAGCGTGCTCCCTGAGCTCGTCCAGAAGTGTTCCTCCACCGGATTGAATTAATTTATGTGCGTCTGTGCAGTCAAGAGCCACGAGACTGCATAGCAGGTGTACAGCAGAATAATCGGAAACATGCCGATCAATCCACTGACGCAACTGCAGCATCTCCTTCCGCAGAAAACGGGTATGGTCGATACTTGTAGTAGTTTTTACAACGTGCAAAGTCCAATGATAGTGAGTCCAAGCATGATAATTCCTGGGATAAAGTTCGCATGCCTGCCTGACAAGCTGAATCTCTTTCTCCAACGTAGTGAGGGGTATTATCGGAAATAATGAGGCTTCTTCAGAGGTTCTCGAGGTTGGAGATTCCTCTTGTCCTCCATCTCCAATACACCCATATTGATGTCTAAATAGCCATCGCCGGTGATCCCAAATAATAGACTGCTTCGCAAATTCGCCAGAACCCCTGATAAACACAGCTGTAAGATTTAACTCCTCCTCCGGTTGCAGCAGCCCAGACTGGATGAATCGTTTCCGAGCGTTCAAAGCGGTTTGGTGCGCGGGATTAGCGAGCAGGAGTACAAAGGTCAATGTCAGCATTGTTGGCTGGTCTGCGCTCTTGTATAACGCTACGGCAATCATATACAAATGATAAAGAAGTTTCTGAGGTATCCCCAAGTGATCATCCACGAGGACGAAAGGAAACTCGTTGGTTGCTTGGGGTGCCCACTGCTCAAAGCTCCCAGGTAAAATTTCGATTGAGGCTCTGCACAAAATTCTGTAAGAGTGCACACGAACAGAAAAAAACTCGACTCACAAGGGTTTTTTCAGCAGTTCTGCCAGCAGGAAGAGAGCCCGCTTGTCCATACTGCAGTGCTGTTCAGAGAGTGTTTGTCTGTGCTTGGATGCTCGTTGCACCAATAGTCATCACCTCATAATTGCTTCCTTCGGCATATGCGACATCTGTCCTCTATTTTGCATCGGTCTCTGCGGCCCCGATACAGAATGCTCTCATCTTTGCCACCACTTACTTACCGAATGTCCACAAGACCACTCGACTTTTATACTGGCCCTATGGTCTGGATTGACTGCGAAATGACGGGCCTCAACCCGCGAAAGGACAAAATACTCGAAATTGCGGTGGGTGAACTTCCAGATTTTTGGCAATGCATCTGGCCAACTATATCCCTTCCAGGTTCTCATAACGAACGGAAACCTCGAGCTTGTCGATGGTGGAATTCAATACACCATCAAAACCGAAAAGAATGTCCTGGATGGGTATGTCCTTTATAGTGCCAGGTGTTCCCGTCGCGTCTCACTAATAAAGAATGGATGAATGGTGTACAAATCAACATGGCCAGGTGCCCTCGGCTATTTTCACGCGGGTCTTCATCTCTGACTGATGTTGATCTATCGACAGTCCGGTCTCACAAAGGCTTGTTTGGAGTCCAAAGACACACGAGAATACGTTACTTCCGAAATTTTTAAATACATAAAAAAATGGATACCTCAATCCAGGAATGGTGTTCTGGCAGGTAGCTCAGTTCATGCAGACCGTGCCTTTCTGGTCGAAGAAATGCCAGAGGTTATTGAACATCTACATTACCGGTTAGTATTGGCTCTTCTCCTTTCTGGACGTCCACTGATCCTCTCTGCATATAATTTACAGCATTGTCGGTATGTACGCGGTTATTTGTAGTTCTGAATTCACTTGACTGGATCTCCTTCTCCAAGATGTTTCAACCATCAAGGTAAATATATATTTGCATTATTCAACTTGATAAACATTCGTTACCCTTGCAGGAACTTGCGCGCAGATGGTTTCCAACGAAATGTTATCAGAAGTCAAATGAAACTAGCCATCGGTGCGTGTACCTCGTGCTTCATCAGAATCCGATGCCAACATTTTTGTAGCGCACTTGATGACATTCGGGGATCCATTCAAGGTAAGTCTCCCTTATCGAACAGATTTTTTGTTTACCACCTATTTTAGAACTCCGATGGTATCGCGAAAACTTGTTCATCTCTCCAGAGGGGTATGGAAGAAAATGAAGCCGTTGAGATCTCCATTACTTGCAGACTAGCTATATTTTATTGCCGGAGCTGCAGCGGGATATACTCTCCCAGTGGAAATCAGATATTTTAACTCTGGTGGACGGTAATAATCAAAACCTATTTCTTTACAACAGTATCCAACAAATCATTAGAAGTCCCAAAGAGTCCCCTTTGTTATCCTACATCAAGCAGGGTAACAGAAAAATATAAACTCGACTTACGAAAGCAGGGATACCTGCTTCCTTGCAACCCTCCATCATCTCCTTATTGCCTGTCCGGTTTGAGGTTATAAAAACGATCTCAGCGTTCCAAGACACATATGCCTCTTTTATCAGCCCCATCACGTCCGGGCGGCCGCCTTGTGGTACCGACGAGATAAGGATAGTAAGCGATTTTCAGGAAAAAACATATACCTCGTTGCTTTGAATCCCAGAGTAGATACTGACTGGGATTCAGTGTGTTATGAATGAGACCAGCAATTGTGGGGCCAAACGTTTTTTCTTGGTCCGAACCAATCCATATCAGGAACCAGTTTGGACTCTGTCAGAAAAACATTTCCGTGGAAAGACGTAAGCGAGAATTTCTTAATGGGTCATTTCTCCGTGAAGACGGAATGCGCACCTGGAGACATGTTGACAGCGCAGCACCAAGACCTGTGCCTGTACAAACTCGGATTCCGCGATTGTATAAGTACGATGTATTCGAAACACCAGCGAACTGGAACAGAGAGCAGATTCACAATGGTTAGGCTTGTATCTCTACGGAGAAAATTGAAATTTCTTTTACCTTTAGTTGCCGGGTCCAAATAGACTTGGGCGGATTTTCAACTAGACTGCGCGTGAAGTCACCTTGCACACCACAGATCAGAAAATGTTTGCTTGAATTCTTTCCTTCCCTAAGCAACGAAGAGATCAGAAGCAGAGTTGCAGAAAGGTATGAGGGCCATACGAAATTATCCCAAAAGCGTGATACTCCATGATGGAACTTCGGCTGATTCTCGCCAAAAGACCTTGCTGCATACCCCGCTCGAAACGGAGCACTGCAACCTTTGGCGAAGGCTGGACAGATGTCATACAAACAAACACCTGACAAATAGAGCAGCCTACGATTTCAACTTCCACTTCGACCTCGCGAGTGCAAGCCCACGGAATCAGGACGCTACGAAATTAGAAGGACAGCACAGTAAGGAAGCTAAAATTCGTGTGGTGAGAGCAAGAAGACTTGACACTCACAAGAGCGTCATGCCCGCCACGAACCAGAAGTCTTGCTGACGAATAATATGTATTCCGTTAGGATTCCATTGGTGTAATTCAAGGTCATAACTGTCGCCGAGGACCACAAATACCCAGGCTACGGAAGATATCAGGAAAATATTAGCTGGATCCATTAATGATTGACTTCGCACTGGATAATACCCCAATCCTGTTGCGGAGATCTTAAGTTCCGAGGTACGGACCATATTCCGCTTTGAGACTTACCATCCCGCAAAGCGATGATGTCTTTCGAAAATGCTTATTTGCAGTTAAGATCAGTGTTGGCGTCGTAAAGTCAATGACGGCGGCTTACTTGTGATGGGAGTCGCGGATCCAAGGAAAGGCAGAGGCAACGGATACTGCGACGATGAGATTGGTTAACATACCGAACACCAGTATTACATCGTGATTTGACCGATGCTGGATGAAGTTGAGGGAGACCTTGAAAATAAGCCAAAAGAAGCCAGATATCGCACAACCGGAGTGAATTCCGCCCAGGTGTTGAAGGACAGAGGTACAGCCAAGTCGGAACCACAGAGGAGGCCACTGAGAATATGTGTTCATGTTAATTTCCTAAACCATGTTAGAACCTCGGCCCACCTTAGCGAAAAGTGTATTGACAATGAGATAGAGAATTCGTCCAAATAGTTCGTTCCGAATTAGGATGGCCGTGAAGAGATTCCCAAGGACGAATACACCAGTATACTTTCGGGCATACATCCAGACATTGAGCGCTGCTAGGAGGATACCGACGAGATTGAGTGTCATTACAAACGTGAAGAATTTCCTGAGATCATATGTCAGCGAGAGGACTCGAAAGCATGTTGAAGAATACCAGCCTGTAGCTATTAAACCAAAGTTTAAACTGGATCCATCGACTGACTCGTCTCTTGGGAGGTACTTTCTTATTTTCGGGGCCAGCAATATTGGCAATAAGCGGAACTTTGGAAAGCTCTTTCTTCCCATCATTTATTGTTCTCCTTTCGAGTGCGGTTTCGAGTGCGGTCTGATCAAGGGAAAGAGAAGTGGTTGGGGGATCCGATAAGTTAGTTATAGATGGTGGTTCCGAACGCTGCGCAGTCAGTGTGAAAGGTATCAGAGACGACGAGCCCTGTTCCGAAACACCCCTCTCAACATCATTGATGTCTGAAGTAGAAGACATGATGTCAGATGTCAGGCGCGAGGTTACAAGAGGGGCGAGTACATGAAGATAGCCAGAATTGAGGTTCGGATATACCTGGTTCAGTAAGTAGAGCATGAAACTCCACCCTATAAGGAGATGTGATAAAGTTACCGCCAAAGTAACAGTAATATTCAGAGAAATTACCGAAAAACCTCGAGAAGGACATATTCATCCGAGGTCACTGCGCACGCATAGCTCTCCATGGGAAAGACGCGGCCGTACAGACAGCGAGTGAGGCTGACAGTGTGCCATCTACAGAATTGAGTGATGAGAAATTGCCATGACAAGGCTAGACATTTTGGGTTTATCCTGCAACATTTGACCTATGTAGACGACACTTGATGTGCATGATAACGAACGCCGAATCAACAAATCTCAGGCTTTGCAATATGAATGGAAGAATATGCGACGCTTTGACTCAAGCAAATGTTGCAATTCCAGTGTAGTTTTTTTCTGGAGGACGAGTAGCCATTATGCCAAGCCTGATGATACATATGACTTTCGATTGGCTTTGTGATTGTGGAAATTCTGTGGAGGAAAAACGGTTCCTCAAATGAGGATTATCATAATCTTCCTGGGGTGAAGCTTGAGGCATTTTCCAGCCTCGGCTATCGAAAAGCTGCGCTGTCCTACTGAGGATAATAAGTTAGCAGCAAACTTTCCCTTCTTAATCGTATGCAAGTACTGAAACTTGGATGCGCACAGAAGCATCAGAAATTCAAGTGAATTTAGTCTTTTGTTGCTCAGCTCATGAGAGCAGCCATAGTATATTTGAAGATATTGTAGACACAGATCAATTCCGTTGGGTGTTCGTTGCGAGGATTGCGTGTCGGACGGCTCATCTTTCGCTTCCATTACTGCAAGGCAAATGGCCCATTGTGAAGAATGACGCTTTGATGAGAAATCACAGGGTTGTACGGACCTCGACCTGGAAAGAGGAGTCATTACAATCGACCACGGGGCTAGCGATACCAATGTCGGAAGAATATTTCCTTCCGTTACATAGCCATGTGACCGAAGATGTCACGTCGGCAAAGAAGCGCCTGCTTCATCGCAGCTGGGAAGGAGCTTGAATCATGTCAGGTGTGTGAGTCCAACCGTTTTCAGCTTCTCTCGTGCTAATCTGCTGACCTGAGGAACAGGATCGAGGCGCTTGGAAAGGGAGGTGATGTTCAATATTATTACAGGAGCGGCACAGAATCGTGAGAAAATATTTCTAGTTCGTTCACGGGATCAAATAGGCAAAAGAATTAGATAAAGGCCGACTGACCATTTTCCTCCAACTCACTATCATCTATGAGGCTCCCAGGACCCAGGACCTCCTGGTTGAGGAGCATTACGAGGCCGTCTGCTCACTCGTTTCACTCCCACGTTTCCGCTCGCTACGCCTTCAATCCTTCACACACTCTCCGAGCAGTAGCTGCACCGGCAGTGGGTTCCTATGTTCCCAAGGAAGGGGAACGTGTTCTTAATTCACCGTCTGAACTTGCACGTAAAATATCTGCCAAGGTCCTCCCAAAACTTCCGCGTCCCAACGTAAAAAAAGTGGTCGTCGTTGGCAGTGGAGGCCTGAGCATTGGACAAGCTGGAGAATTCGATTACTCTGGCTCTCAGGCGCTAAAGGCGCTTCACGAAGAGGGTATTGATGCTGTTCTGATCAATCCTAACATTGCTACATGGCAGACCTCGCACCAGTTGGCTTCAGAGGTGTATTTCTTGCCAGTCACTGTTGACTATGTCGCATATGTACTCGAGAAGGAGCGACCGGATGGTATCCTCCTTACCTTTGGTGGGCAAAGCGCACTCAATGTTGGCGTCGAGCTCGATCGTATGGGTGTCCTTGAACGATTAGGAGTTCAAGTATTGGGAACACCCATTCGGACTCTCGAAGTATCAGAAGACCGTGACCTGTTTGTGCAAGCACTCAAAGGTATACATTTTCCTTGGTTTGATCGTGTGACGTTCCTAAAAATAGATCTGCTCAAGAAATTAACATTCCTGTCGCCCAATCAACAGCGGTTTCTTCGGTGAAGGATGCTCTCGCTGCAGCAGAGGAGATTGGTTATCCGGTCATCTTGCGCTCGGCTTTCACGCTTGGAGGACTTGGTTCTGGTTTTGCTAACAACCCTGATGAACTCCGTGACCTTTCTGCAAAGAGCCTCAGCTTAAGTCCCCAAGTTCTAATCGAGCGCAGCATGAAAGGCTGGAAAGAATTGGAATATGAAGTGGTTCGCGACGGTGCAGACGTATGTAACATTGATTCGTGGCCAGATCTTCCCTGTTTCATACTTGCTGTCTGTCCAGAACACGATAATCTGTTGCAACATGGAGAACTTCGACCCCCTCGGCACGCATACTGGTGACTCAATTGTTGTGGCACCTTCTCAAACACTTCCGGACGACGAATACCACATGTTGCGCAGCGCTGCTCTGAAGGTCATCAGACATCTCGGGGTCGTTGGCGAATGTAACATCCAATACGCCTTGAACCCCACCTCCCGGGAATACTGTGTTATTGAGGTCAATGCCCGGCATGTCCATTATTGTTGACGAAAGATCTCACGCTGACCGACGTGTTGATTAGTTTGAGTCGTTCCTCTGCACTGGCTTCAAAGGCTACTGGTTATCCTTTAGCCTACACCGCTGCCAAAATTTCCCTGGGTCATACTCTCCCTGAACTGCCAAATGCTGTCACTAAAACAACCACGGCATGTTTCGAGCCCTCGTTAGATTACATTGTGACGAAGATTCCCAAGTGGGATCTTGCCAAGTTCTCTTCGCATGTGAACCGTGAGGTTGGTTCTTCAATGAAATCAGTCGGTGAGGTCATGGCTATCGGCCGTACCTTCGAGGAAAGTTTGCAAAAGGCTATTCGCCAGGTCGATCCTCGTTGGAAGGGCTTTGAGGTTTATGTGGCTCCAGAGGATCTTGACAGGGCTCTATCCAAACCCACAGACATGCGACTATTTGCCATTGCATATGCCATGTACAAGAAGAGTTATACCGTTGACCAGATCCATGACCTTACTAAAATTGACAAAGTACGCACCGCAATGCAAATTTCTTGCGCCAATTGTTAACCTTCATTGTAGTGGTATTTGTACAAAATTGACAACATCGTCCAGACCCACTGTGCATTGAAAGCCGCTGGGTCTGTCCAAAATGTTGATTACGACCTCATGCTCCGCGCTAAATGTATGGGCTTTGCTGACGCTCAAATTGGTGATCTCGTCGATGCAACTGAGGACGCTATTCGTACTGCTCGTAAAGCTCTTGGTATCACACCTTTTGTCAAACGTATCGATACGCTCGCTGCTGAATATCCCGCGCACACCAATTATCTCTACACCACGTACAATGCCTCGTCGCATGATGTAGAGTTCAATGATAAAGGTACCATGGTTCTCGGAAGTGGTGTCTACCGCATTGGAAGCAGTGTTGAGTTCGACTGGTGTGCCGTCACCTGTGCGAGGAAGCTTAGAGATATGGGCAAAAAGACAATCATGGTGAACTACAACCCGGAAACCGTGTCAACGGATTTTGATGAGGCCGATCGACTCTATTTCGAGGAGCTCGGTTACGAACGCGTGATGGATATCTATGAACTTGAGGGTGCTCAGGGTGCCATTGTTAGCGTTGGTGGTATGTCGTTGAGTCATACTCGACGAGCGATGAGAGTAATGATTTATGTTCCCAGGTCAACTGCCGCAGAATATTGCCTTGCGTCTCAAGAACTCTGGCATCAGCGTCCTAGGCACTGATCCCAAACAAATTGACATGGCTGAGGATCGTCATAAGTTCTCATCAGTGCTCGATTCCATTGGTGTTGATCAGCCCGAATGGTCTGAAGTCAGCTCTCTCGAAGCTGCGAAGGCCTTTGCCAATAAGGTTTCGTGAGTATCATGCTGTATATTCACTTATATCGTCGGCTCACCATAATCACCCAGTTATCCTGTTCTCATTCGTCCTTCTTACGTCTTGTCTGGTGCTGCTATGAACGTTGTCTATGCTGAGGAAGAACTCGAGGAGAAGCTCTCTAAGGCTGCTGATGTTTCACCTCTCCATCCTGTCGTTATCACCAAGTTCATCGTCGGTGCCCAGGAAATTGATGTCGACGCTGTCGCCCACCAAGGCAAACTTCTCGTTCATGCTGTATCTGAGCACGTTGAAAACGCTGGAGTTCATTCTGGTGATGCCACCCTTGTACTCCCTCCCTTCTCGCTCAATGACAACGACATGTATCGCCTAAAGACCATCGCTGAGAAGGTCGCAACTGGTTTCAAAATTTCTGGTCCCTACAATATGCAGATCATCAGGAGACCCGCCGAAGATGACGCCGAGGCCGAACTCAAGGTGATTGAGTGCAATCTCCGTGCTTCTCGATCGTTCCCCTTTGTTTCCAAGGTCCTTGGCCACAATTTCATTGAAACTGCTACAGCCGCTATTACCGGCCATCAGGTCCCTTCCCCTGTTGATTTAATGGCGCAGAAACGCGATTACACTTCAATCAAAGTGGCGCAATTCTCCTGGACTCGTCTAGGCGGTGCTGATCCTTTTCTCGGTGTCGGTAAGTGGAGTCGATCTTCGAATGAATCCTGTTCTTATATCGTTACAGAAATGGCTAGCACTGGTGAAGTTGCCTCCTTTGGCAAGGACATCCATGAAGCCTACTGGGCCTCTCTCCTTAGCACTACTGGTTTCAAGGTTCCTAAAGTTAATTCTGGTGTCCTCATTGGTGGTGATGTGACCAAGTCGGAAATGACTGCCATTGCTAAACAGCTCCAGAATCTCGGCTTCAAGCTTTATTGTTCCTCTCCTGCGGTCGAAGAATACCTTAATACCATTCCGTACGTTACCGCCAAGCGTATCACCTTCCCTACGTCCGACAAACGCAAACTCCGTGAAGTGTTCGATGAATTCGATATCCAGTGTGTCATCAATATTGCCCGTTCACGTGGTCAGTCTTTCACTGATGAGGATTATGTCGCTCGCCGGTAAGTCATGTTCCTCGCAGCCAATATGGATGTTGGCGCTGACTACCGGATCCATGTAATAGGAATGCTGTTGACTTTGGCCTTCCCCTCTTGAACAATGCTCAGACTGCCAAATTGTTTGTGGAGGCATTGGCAAAGAAGATACCCCAGGGAGGTCTGAGAGGTTACACAGAAGGCCGTGTCCCCTCCGAAGTTCGCTCTTGGCGCGAATTTGTTGGCTCACGGGCATAAAAATTATTTTACTAATATTAGAAACGGAGGGGAGTAGATCTGAGTGCACTCATGTACGTTTTATTTTCGAAGCTATTTCTCTGAACAGGCAGAATTTTGGTAGTGGTGATATGTACAAACACAACTCTCGAGTTATTTAATGATTTCATTGATCACAAGTAAATCATCAGCCGCAATTTAACACATCCAAATCCTCGAGCGAACAGAGCTGATTCAAATCCAGCTCTGTGGGTGCACCTGAGCGGGACTTCTCAGCCCTCTCACGCACCCGGTTCACCGAAAATTTTTCGACGAGATCGGGTTCCAATTTGTCTTCGATAATATCTGTGACTAAGCGACCAAGCACTGGAAGGAACTACAGACAAGCAGATCAGTGACGGGGGACAAAAAGGTCTTTTCTTCACTCTAGCCACTAAAAACTTACTTTATATGCATGACCACTTCCAGCAGTGGCGAGAATAAGGTTGCCGACGCCTGGATATCTGCTAATGACCCAGTTGCCGTCGGAGGCATCATTGTACCTGGAGTGATGAAACAAAACATCATTTGTGAATGCAGGAAGTAATCATTGGAAGAAAAAGAAAATTCTCTCCGGAAATTAAATATGGGGACAGGATACTCGGTGATATAATAACGAAAACACACCCACCAACAGAGACGAGTGGCGCTAAAGGGTTTCTGGGAAAGATCTGGGTAAATTGCACGTAAACCTTTACGAAGTTCTTGTAACGCTTGCTTGGGTATCGCCAAACCAGTATCAGGATCCGATGTTATAGTACGGGGTGTTGATATTTTGGAGTTCATCATAGTATGTGTAAACCCTGGGCTATGGATGGCCACCTTGAGGACGTTCTTAGCGGTGGGCTACGAAGGAGCTCTATCAACCATTCCGCGGGGATATGAACAGACAGCGTACAGGGAAGACATAGAATCCAGAGGCGAAGTCTAGAACCACAGGGCAATATTTGTACTGCTCTCCCTCTAGTTCTGTAAGCTGTATCATTGCAACGCATTGACTACGTCACCCCTGGAATCAGAATGAAACCGTCATTTGAGCCAACGTCAGCTTACCCGGTGGCTAGACATGTATATTGAAGGCCTAGGTCAGGGAACGTCGAGGGTGACCAAGAACCGGTAGCGATCACCACCAGCTCAGCCTCGTATGAATTGCCATTGGTGCATAATACGCCTGTCACCCTTCCATCTTTTTGTTGGACGCTGCAAACGGATTTTCCAGCATGAATTATCCCTCCAAGAATTTGAACTTTCGATAACAAAATGCGAATGCCTTGGCCGGCATCTGCCCAACCGCCGTCGCGATTAATGTAACCCGTGCAACGCAAATACGGCCAGCTCGTTTCCCCAAATGACCCAACAGGAACACCAAACGGGAATGCCGAACGAATAGTGCCTGGATCAGGGAGAGGTACCAATCTACATCCAAGCTTCAGGTCATTTAGATATGCGTCGTCGGCGTACGAGGATGAACCAGACGTAGGGGCAGCGTCACTGCCGCCGCCTCTGGCTTCTGGTACTTCTGATTTGTCCTCCGCAAAGTTATTATGGTCCAGAACAAGCACACTAGATCTTACGAGAGGAAAAGGGGAGGGGAAAATGGATAATGGAAAGCCGATTGCAGGTTACACATTGAGGAGAGACAAGCACGATGTAAGCGCAGACCAGTCGAGAGTGGCTCTCGGATCTTGAGAAAAACGTACTCGTGATAAGTATCGCCCCAAAATCTTCTGTCCTTCCAAGCATTGATAGCTTCACGAGCCAGTTCAGCATAGAACTTATCGTTATACGAAGATCGAACGACTACAAAGGCCGGAATCATGAATAGATAAATCATACACACCTCAATGTCGCTGAGTGGACACTCACTGCGGTTGATGTCATTACTTGATGCGTCGGGAGCAGGTAGCACAGTCGAACGGTCGAGTATGGTGATATTCGTGTAACCACGTATCAAGAGGTGATAAGCAGTCGACAACCCAAAACAACCAGCCCCAATGATAATCACTCGTTGGTGCTGGTTCTTGAAGTGCTCCTGTTGCAGATTAGTCTGCATGGTGTCCGAAACGTTGAACACCTCGTTTACCGAGCTTCCATTACATTACCACACACCATGTATAGAAATGCCATTACTTTTATACCTCTAAATTCCTTTAGGGGATCATCCAGTCTTCATTGAACGGCGACACTGCATCATGAACATAAGGGTACTGCAGATATGATACAGGCCGATTTCAATTATTGAATCACCAGTACACCATTTCCTGAAATCATACATGACCCTTCCAGATGAAACTGAATCCAAACTGCATCTTGCTCCTGGTCAAACCACATAGAATTACTGAAAGAAGAAATCACTACATGATATGTTCTATGTCTGCTCATATTCCAGATGAATGCCCAAGTACTTCTTTATTCCCCATCAGTCGGACCATCGCCAATTTAAAGTTTGTGGGTCGCAATTCATGTCGGTACACCTTGGTCTGGCAGACGCTCTATCGCGTATTTCCGGTTGATGATATACATCAACGGAACACCGGGAATTTGTCGTATGCGTCGTCTGAGTTCACGATCACAAGTTGCAACAATATAACATTTATGTGATGTGACTCGTTGAACAAGGCAGTCGTCAGCATAGGTACCTCGATGACAACAAGTGAGTCGTTCAAATCTCGGGTCGCGCGCTACGCTATCATCAAAATCAGTTTAGCTCATCTCCGTTAATGAAGGCTTAACCGAAGTGCAAGGCGATATTTCGAACCTAGTTTCTCGAGCTCGGCAAAAACGCAATCAGTAACACACGGGATACCTGTTGAACAGGTGAATGAACATGAAACAGTCCAATTCTAAGAATTCTCATACATTTGGCATAGAGACAGTCCATCATTCCACTAACCAGTTCTAATTTATTTTGTAGGCTGAAGTTGATAAAATTAGTGTCAATGAGAACCCGGTATGGCGGGACAAGAGCAGCGTTGTGAGCAAGGAAAAGCGAAGAAGCAGTTTGTGGCCTGGCACAAGTTGATTAATGAAGTGTCCAAATGACAGTGGTATGGGAACTAACAATCTGCGAACTGCCTTCTCTTTAACCTCCTTCTCCTTTTCGTTTTGTTTTGCCTTATTTTCTTTTCTAGGTTGGCATGGAATGGGTGACTTGGAACCAGTCAGGAAACATGAAGAACGCATACAGGCGTATGTCATTTGGATTCAGTAAGCGTTTAACTTGAGCAAATTTTCTGGTCTTCTTTGCTTTCCCCTACCACCGGATTTCGTCAAAAGTTACGATACTGATGATTAAGGTGATCTACCATGTCGAAGGGTGTGTGGATGATACGGAAGGGGTTATGGACAAGGGGTTATGACTCCCAGTGAAAAAATGATGAACATTACTAAGCCTGATCAGTTAATCAGACATTGCGTAGCCCCAAGGTTCCTGCAACGAAGCTGCAACGAGGCCGTACACTCGCAAGAATCGCACAAAACAAGGCCTGAATGGTCTGTGGCGAAAGGGATTACAAGAAGATATGTGTACTGTTCATCCACTCCTTCCTATGACACATAGGGTAAAGCGGAAATAAAGCAGTGTAGATTGTAGATTTTGTCATCCATGAAATGTGACATGATTAACGTATCATTGTCAAGCACAGCCGATAGCGCTCGGATGAAATTGACTAAGTTCATTTCTATGTCGCACAGCATAAGGGAGTCGAGAAATCATTTCCTCCGCTAAAGAGGAGTGAAGACATCATCGGAGTTTTGCCCTTACAGTTACAGTTACAGTTACATAGCCATGTACTTGGTTCATGCCTTGCCACACTTTCATACCGTGCATGAGTTATTATCACTAGTACATCACCATAAGCGTTGGATAAGTTTTGTCTTAAAAGGCACCGTGAATAAGAAACGGAAAAACTATACGCATTCTGTCCGTTGATCAGCTACGAGCAAGGTGTTACTTCGTATGGAAAAGACAATCTGGATCGATGGCAAAAACACAGCAAAAATACAGCATCTTGACAATGTAACTGGGTTGGTAATCAGGGCCGGTCTTAAACAATGTTACGCTTTACCTTTTTATAGCCTACCTGAAACTCCTTTTCTGTATATATATATGCATCCCTTGTTGTTGTAGTGTTCCTCACTCTTCTGCCTCATCGATACCTGTGCTATGATAATCCAGTCGATAGCACATATCCCTTCCACCTCTATCTCCTGTGCACCATCTGAAAAGCCATCCTTTCATCAAGAGGTTTCATGCACGACTTCTCCCTATATCTCACTGAAGAGTGCAGAATCGAAATCTGCTCTTCTTAAATCATTCGTACAGTCCTTTAAGGAGCTTGAATCATACAAGTAAGTACAGATTCTACATCAGATACTGTCTTATTCTTATCTACATAACCTTCCAGGCAGGGCAAACCTATTATTATAGATGGCCAAAGTCTTTCCATTCCCGCGGTAACTGCGGCTGCTCGATATGGTGTATCTGTGTCATTGGATAACTCATTGGGCACTCAAGATAAAATAGCTGCAAGTCGTCAAGTGATAACCGACAAGGTCGACTCGGGGTTGAGTGTATACGGTGTCTCGACAGGTTTCGGTGGAAGCGCAGATACTCGCACTGATCAGCCTATACTACTTGGACAGGCTCTTCTACAACACCAACACTCCGGTGTTCTGCCCTCATCACAACAGCCCCCTGATGTCCTCCCACTCTGTGATCCCTTCAACTCTGTGATGCCAGAGTCTTGGATACGTGGTGCAATCCTCATCAGGATGAACTCGCTCATTCGAGGCCATTCTGGCGTTCGATACGAGTTGATTTCAAAGATGAACGAGCTGCTCCGTACCAATATTACACCTCTTGTCCCCTTGCGTGGCACTATCTCAGCGTCTGGAGGTAAGTAGCATCGGTCAAATTTTCTTATACTCAATCTTACCAATCTTATTGAAGACTTATCACCCTTGTCTTATATCGCTGGCACAATAGTTGGCAACCCTTCCATCCGTTGTTTTGATGGTCCTTCTGTCTTTGGTTGTCGCAAGATCGTCTCTTCGCGTGAGGCGTTGACTTTGCATGGTATTGAGCCAATTCCATTAGCCTCCAAAGAGCACCTTGGTATTCTCAATGGGACCGCATTCTCTACTTCTGTTGCTGCCCTCGTTCTCAATGATGCCGTTCACATGGCTCTGCTCACTCAAGTGTGTACGGCAATGGGTACCGAGGCTCTTACTGGTACCCGGGGATCTTTTGACCCATTCATCCATAACGATTGTCGTCCCCATCCTGGACAGGCAAGTGCTGCTTTTATCTGTTCTGTCTCTCGACGGTCTAATTCATTACTTAGATCGAGGTTGCGAAGAACATATGGGACCTCCTTGACGGCAGTACATTTGCACAGACACATGAAACAGAGCATACTATAGCTGAAGATGAGGGTACTCTTCGACAAGATCGCTACCCTCTACGCACCGCCCCTCAGTTCCTCGGCCCTCAGATCGAAGATCTACTTGAGTCCCTAAGAATCATCACCATCGAGTGCAACTCAAGTAGGTATCATCTCAATTTTGTTGAGCACCTGCCCTAATTATTCTTCTAGCGACTGATAATCCTCTTGTTGATGGCAGAACCGGAAAAATCCATCACGGTGGCAATTTCCAAGCGATGGCTGTGACTAATGTAATGGAAAAGACTAGATTGAACCTGCACCACATGGGCAAGCTTCTTTTCGCTCAGTGTGCTGAGCTGATCGATCCCTCTATGAACCGTGGCTTGCCTCCTTCTCTCGCAGCTACTGATCCTTCCCTCAATTACCACTGCAAAGGTATCGATATTGGCACTGCTGCCTACGTCGCCGAACTCGGTTATCTGGCAAATCCCGTCTCCACCCACATTCAATCAGCAGAGATGCATAATCAGGCAGTCAAGTCAATACTCTTCCAATCATCTCATTTTATTTCTGCTGACCTCCATCCCAGCTCTTTGGCGTTGATATCTGGTCGTCAAACTATCAGTGCTTTGGAGACACTCTCAATTCTCATCTCATCTTACCTTTACACTCTCTGCCAAGCTTTGGACTTGCGTGCAATGCAGTCGGAGTTCCTTTCCGGCTTATATAAAATCGTGTCTGAAGAATTGGAGAGCTCCTTCGCAGATTTCTTCAAGGCCGGCGAGAAAGTTTCTGAAACTATTACATCCGAAGTCTTCAAGATTATGCACGATACCCACGATTCGACCAGCACTATGGATGCCCAAGAGCGCATGGAAAAAATCGCTGCCTCAAGTACCGCTGTCCTTCTGAATTATATCACAGGACCTACCTTCGAGCACTCGAAGAATATTGGATTTGTGGTTAATGTCATTCCTATCTTTCACTCTCACGTTGCCGCCAGGGCCTACATTCTTCTCGATGCTCTTCGACATGATTACCTTTCCGGCAAGCGTGGCCCTGCACCTGCCAGCAAATACTTGAGTCGTACTCGACCGGTTTACGAGTTCGTGCGAAAGAAACTCGGCATTAGGATGCACGGTTCCGAGAATTACGATCTATTCAAGAACGGCTTGGGTGTTGATGATGTTACTATCGGTCAGAACGTTTCTTTGATTTACGAAGCCATCCGTGATGGCAAATTACAATCCGTCATTGTCAACCTCTTTTTGTGATACCCTTCTTCATTAAAATATTGTACATACCCACTATTTTTATCTGCATTACCCTATTGGTTTTCATCTTGGGTAGCTTAACTCTATCCCTAATGTTGTCAATGGTAGTTGAACTCTATCCTTAATATTGTCAATAGTAGTTTCCAATAAAGTAATCTGTAAGAGTGTAGGGCACTGGCGAAACATTACGTTGTCATCAATGAGTTCTGAGCTAAAGTATAATAAACTTGATCTGCTGATTGCCGATCATAGCAAGTATCTAATGAAGATCAGATGGACATTGTAGTAGTCTACAGTCAACTCTGAGATAACCCATGGTATATAGGAGAAAGTCTAGGCTATGGGTCTTAACAGAATATGGGATATGAGAGAGAGCTGAATGTTATGAACTCAATCATTGTCTCGTGTTTGTTACAATTGATGATGCCTCATGTTCTACAGACATTAACCTCATATATTATATGTATTGGACATGTGTTAGGGCTTGTTTCATCATTTTGTTTCATATTTACTGTGCCTTGTATTTCCCTCATGTTGTATCAGTCAGTGTCTCATATAATAGTGGAGGCTGTTAGGGCAACTGAGCTGAGTCCACAGGGTTATGTTAGGGCAACTAGGCAAAGTCCATAAAGTTTAGTGGAGTTTGCAATCTTCAGGAAGTCCTAAGTATATTGATACAACCAATAAGTACAAGTAGCACTCACCTTCAGAAAGTTCTAAGAGAACAGAATGAGAATTTCTGGGAGTGGCAACTATTATAAATATTACTAGAGTCCATTCCAATCTGATGGAACAGTGCTGACATAAGTGAAGAATGATGACAGCCAGATGGTTAGAAACTTCTAATGAAAACATCTAGAAATCTACTGAAAGAGGAAGGAAGGAAATTTACAACGGATATACTGGAGGGATTTGATGATGAAGGTTGACAACATACTTGCAGGAATCTACAGGGTTTGGTAGATTAGCCTAAGAAAGACTATAGGGTCTAGCAGGGGTAGAGAAGTGCTGACTTATGGGAAGCAAAAATACTGTGGAGTTCAGTGAGGTCAGACAAAGTTTGGATACTAGAACTTTATACAAAGGCAAGTTTTCTTACAGGTTATGCAGAGTTTGCAATCTTTGAGGCAATCTAAGATTATATTACAGCAACTAGTAGCCAAATACTACCTACCTTCAAGAAAACCTAAGAGAATGGAATGAGGTTCTCCAAAAGTGGATAATGTTCTAAATTGTCAAGTGTAGTTCATACCAGGGATGAAAGTCTGCAAGATGGACTCAGAGATGTGCAAACTTGTAGAATGACCTTGGCTTCAGCTTATGTGTTACACTGTCTGTCTACCATGTGGTCACAATTCCCAATGAAAGAAAGAAGTTCAAAATAGAAGTGAGTACTGATTGGTGTGTTGCTGTTGAATATTAGAGATCAAGTTCAATAGAAGTTATCTTCATCAATTATCAGACTAGTGAATTACAGTGTAATTACTAGTCTTATATATAAGAAGATACTATAGAAGATGCTTAGGGTTTTAGAAGTATAGCTCTTATTGCCCTAAGTGGAGGTTTCAGTGTTGAGACACTGATAGGAGTACAACTCTACCATGGAAGACTAAGTTGAATAGGAGTATCTCTATCATGGAAGACAGAATCTCTGGATTGTTATATCACCATCACATGGGCATGTTGCAAGGAAGATGGCTGCCATAGAAGGCAGGCTTTTAGATTAGATGTTGACAAGGAGTATCACTATGGGAATGTGTTTTCTAGATGGGTGGACTTGGTATATGACATAAATATTCTACTATCTATTATAACTTAGTATTGAGCTAATCATCAGAATGATGGTATGCAAATAGTTAGAAACCTAAGTTAAAATATTTGAAAAGTTATCCAAAAAGGCAGAGTATATTTGGAGTAGCAGAAGACAGTAACTTGGTAGTTTAAAAAGTCTTCTGAAAAAGCAAGATATAAGCATAGGGTTTGAGTTTTATGATAGTAAAGACTATAAGTTTAACAGTAGTGTTCAAGATTGTAATGAAGCCTGTAGCAAAACCTATGAGATATGGGAAAGTAGTAAAGTCTATAGTAAAGTCTATAGGATACTATTATAATCTACAAGCCTATCTTTCACAGTGGCCACCTTTCTTGCAACACACCCTTGCAGCAGTAATGCAACAATTCAGAGATTCCATCTTTCATGATAGGGATACTCCTATTTGACTTGGTCTTCCATAACAGAGTCATACTTCTGTCAGTGTCTCAACACTGAAATCTCCACTCAGAATGATAGGGGCTATACCACTGAAACCATGAGCATCTCCTATGCTATCTTCTTGTATATAGGACTAGTAGTTACACTGTTACAAACTTAAGACCTTAGAGTTAGTCAAAAGAGTGAACCTTATA
>Ga0157366_1000277_pt1 | contig 24815 bp, 15 predicted proteins | sample AttbisABBM1_FD_113149 | JGI IMG/M metagenome (GOLD analysis project Ga0157366, IMG submission 113149) | Fungus gardens microbial communities from leaf cutter ant in Botucatu, State of São Paulo, Brazil - Atta bisphaerica ABBM1 | ecosystem: Host-associated > Fungi > Mycelium > Unclassified ...
GTGCGATAGTCCTCGGCACTCTTGCCGGTGCGCAGCTCCATGGGCGGATTGCGTTCAAGATTCGCCTGGCTGGTGCAACCGGCCAGGGCAGCGGCCAGGAAGGCCAGGGTTTTGGTTCTCATCGGCGGCTCCTCGCAAGCTCTTTGCGCCATTTTAGCCGCAGCTGGCTTACGCCAGCCTTAACCGCCGCACATCCTTGGTTTACAAGGGCTTTCCCATGGCTATAATGGCGTCCCCTTGCCGGTATAGCTCAGCTGGTAGAGCAACTGACTTGTAATCAGTAGGTCCCGGGTTCGACTCCTGGTGCCGGCACCATCTCTCTAGATGCCTCTCGCAGGTATCCAGCTCCCTCCGCTTTCCTCAGCTTTCGCTGTCAGCCATCACACCCAGAATACCAGTAGTCGTGATCCTCACTCATCACGTCTGGACCGCTCTGTATCATCATGGATACCCATGAACAGGTGGTATCCCAGGATGAACGAAATCACTACGCGCTCCATTTCCCCCTACAAGGAAGTCTGTTTCATTCAATCCATCTTCCCCGATGGATCAGTCGTTCGTGGCTCCGGCACTATCACGGGCAACAATGATGTTCTCACAGCACTGCACGTGATCTACGACGCCGAGTACGGTGGCAAGGCGGTCAGTGTCACCGTTACGCCGGGCGCCTTCGTCAACGCCAATGTCGGTTCGTTTTCCGCGCCGTTGGGCACCTACTCCGCTAACAGTTGGACCGGAATTTCCGGCAACTGGGATACCAATAACGATGGGTTGTTGAGCGCCAGCGAGTCGGGTCGTGATCTCGCCGTGGTAACTCTGGATGTGAACATCTCATCCTTGACCGGTGCACTGGCCATCTCATCGCAAACAGGCAACTTCCTGGCGACCGTCGATGGTTATCCCGCCCGTGGTACGGGTCTGATGGAGGACTCGGGCATCGCGGTCTATTACGACCAGTATCCCATCTACCGAATCGATGTTGGTCTTGGAGCCGGCGCATCCGGCGGTCCCATGCTGCAGACCGTCAATGGCGTACCAGTCGTGCGAGGCGTGCTGTCGGCAGGAGACGCTGCAGATACCTATTCGATCTATGCTGCTCTCACCAAGGACAATGCCACCTGGGTCAACTCGACCAGTGCCGCCAATGACGGACTGATCGACGCGAGCACTGCGTATCGCTCGATCGGCCTGGGTATCTCCAGCGGCAGCGACAATGACGATACCTTCATCCAAGCGCGCCTGTCCTACGATAGCAGTAACAGCACCACGGTCTATGGCTACAAGGGCGCCGATCAGATCTGGATGCGCGGTTACTCCACCAGCTACAGCATTCAAAGTGTCAATGGCGATACCAGCACTCTGTTTGTCACGGATGCCGTGACTGGCCAGAAGCTTTATCTGCATGACGTCAATGCACTGGTCTTTCAGGACAAGACCACCTATATCATGGATGCAGACCAGGCGCAGATCGCCCGCCTTTACACGGTCTTCGATCGCGTTCCCGATTTTGATGGTTTGAAGTACTGGACCAATCTGCATGCTTCAGGAACTTCGTTCACCGATATTGCCCAGACCTTCGCCCAAACTCAGGAGTTTGCAACCCGCTACAACTCGGTCAGCAATTCCGGCTTTGCGGAACAGCTCTACAGCACCATCCTGGGTCGTAACGGCGATGCGAGCGGGGTCTCCTTCTGGACCAGTCAGCTTGATCACGGCATGTCACGGGGGGAGGCCATGGTTCAATTCACCAATTCGGTGGAGAACCAGCAACTGACCCAAAGCGCCTCTGGGTTCATCCAGATCGTAGGGGACACCGCCTGGACCAACCACGACCTGGTGAGCGAAAAAGGCGTAGTCTTTGGTAGCAAGTTCTCCGACTCTTTCAACGAAAGCCAACTCTGGTTCGACAGCAGCCTTAGCTCCCACCTGTTTGGCTATCAAGGCGGCGATACGCTCCATTTGCAGAGCAACGCGGCCAATTACACCCGTACGGTCAACGGCGATACCCTAGTGGTGACAAATACCACGACGCATCAAAGCATGTACCTGCAAGACGTGAACATGCTGAGCTTCCAGGACAAGAACGTTTTCGTGCTCACCGAAGCTCAAGCCAGCGTTGCGCGACTCTATACGATCTTCGACCGCGTACCGGACTTCGACGGACTCAACTACTGGTATGGTCAGATGGCCCACGGCATGACCTTCAAGGACATTGCCAATACCTTTGCCCAGACCAATGAGTTCGCAACCCTTTACAGCGCCGTGGATAACCGCTCTTTCGCCACTCAGTTATATACGACGGTTCTTGGCCGTGCGGCGGACGCCCAAGGGCTGGATTACTGGACTGGACGCCTGGATCACGGGATGGGGCGTGGTGAGGCCATGGTGCAGTTCACTGATTCCGTCGAAAACCAGCATTTGACGGCTGGCACTGACGGTTTCATCCAAATCGTGGGCCAGACTGACTGGGCGTAAAACGAAAACGCCCTGTGCGATCCTTTCGTACAGGGCGTTCTTTGCTGTAATCGGCATCCCTGCCTTTCCAGCGATTCAGGATGCAAACACCACATTTGTCTGTCCTGCTTCTGCTGCCTTTTCTAACCCTTGGCGACCTCTCCTTCCTTGACGCCAGTCTTGCGCTCTTCACCGGGCGTAGGCACCGCCAGCCAACCGTTGATCTTCTGGATATCGGTATCGCGGAAGCCACCACTCCAACGCAGCAGCACCAGCTGGTTGGTGACGAAGTCATATTGCGCCTGCAGATAATCACGTCGTGCGCTGTATTCCTGCTGCACCGCGTTGAGCACATCCACGGCGGTCGCCACGCCCAGGCTGAGCGATCGCTCACTGGCGGCGCGGGACTTGACCGCCGAGTCCAGGGCATTACGCGACGAACCGATCTTGGCCAGGTCCGCAGCGCTCTTCATGTAGGCAGTGCGCGTTTCCTTAACCACCTGACGGCGGATCGATTCGTACTCCTGCTCCGCGGCATCGCGCGAGCCATAGGAGCTGGCGACGCGAGCGCTGGTCGAGCCGCCGCTGTAGAGCGGGATCTGCACGCTGATGGTGGCTGAGTAGGTGTTGATCGCGGAGGAAGCGATGACGTTGTCATAGGCGAAGTCGCTGCGCTGCGCGCCCAGGTTGAAACTCAAGGTTGGCAGATGACCGGCCTTGGCCTCGGAGATACCATAGTTGGCGGCATCCACGGCGCGCTGCTTGGCCTCCAGTGCAGGGTTGTTCGCCACTGCCGAATTAACCCACTGCTCTTCGTCACCTTGCGGCATGGCCAATTGGGCTTTTTCGTTGAGGCGTTTGAGCGGCTGATAGACCGGACGGCCGATCAGCTCGCCCAATGCCTCGCGGGTCACCTGGATCTGGTTGCGTGCTTCGATCTCCTGGGTTTTCAAGCTGTCCACCTTGGCGGAGATCTGCAGGACGTCGGTGACGGTGCTCATCTGCTTGTCAAACAGCGCCTGGGCACGATCCAGGTTGCGCTGCGTCGCCTTGCGCTCGGCGGTGACCAGCTCGAGCGTGTCTTCGGCCGCCAAGGCGGCGAAATAGCGCTGGACGAGGTCCGCGGCCGACTGGGTCTTGGCATCCTCGTATTGGGCACGGTACTGCTCGGTCAGTTGCTCATAGCGCTTGAAGCCGCGCCAGGCGGCAGCGTTGTAGAGCGCCTGGCTCAGGGTCAGGTTGTAGCTCTCGCCGTTGTAGTTGAGAGTCTGCATACCCTCCTCGCGCCGAACCCGACTGGTCGAAGCCCCACCGCTCAACTGCGGCAGCACCTGGCCGAAGGCGGCGCGCTCCTGGCCCTCCAGATTCTTCACCTGGGCCTCGGCACCCCGAATACGGGGGTCCGACACCGCGCTGTCCTGATAGAGCTTCCAGAGGTCTACGTAATCCTGTGACCTAGGCGCGACGGGCGTCTGAGCCTGTACCCAGCCAGAGCAGCCCAACACGGCCACCAGTGCAAGAAACTTGGCGTTCATCTCTGCTCTACTCCTCGATCATCGAGCGAGCCATGGCATTGCGCGCTGGCTTGAGCAGGTATTGCAGCATGGTGCGCGAACCGGTGTTGATCAGCACGTCGGCAGGCATGCCTGCCACTAGCTCCCGATGCCCGAGATCCTTCTTGCCCTGTTCGGTCAGCTTTACCCGGCCCAGGTAGTAAGGCGTGCCATCACGTTCATTGGTGATGCGGTCGGCCGACACATAGACCAGTTCGCCCTCGATGATGGGCGTGGTGGCATTGCTGAAGGCACTGAAACGAACCTCGGCCTTGGTCCCCAGTTCTACCCGGTCGATGTCCTTGGGTTCGATATGCACCTCGACGATGAGCTTGGCCGCATCCGGCACGATATCGAGCAGATTGGTGCCGGATTGCACGACGCCCCCGATGGTATGCACCGCCAAGTTCATCACCATGCCGCTGACCGGTGCCTTGACCTCGGTCCGGTTGTACTTGTCCTGCAACGCTCCTACCCGTTCACGAGCCTCATAAATTCGCGACTGGGTATCAGCCAGACGACTCGCCACGTCAGATTTGAATTTCTGGGTAGTCTGCAGGATCTGCAGCCGCGTCTCGCCGATCTGGACCTTGGCCCGGGCGATAGCCGAACGCTGATCGGCGATCTCTGCCTGCAGACGGGAGAGATTGCGTTCTTGGTCACGCAGACGCTCGTTGCTGACGAAGCCCTCTTTTAACAAGCCGGTGAGATCCTTGATCTCGCTGGCATAGGATTTCGCCAGGCTCTCCTTGCTAGCGATGACCTCGTTATAACCCCGAATCTGCTGTTCGAGCTCTGCGGCGCGATTCTTCAGAACGTCGATCTCACCACGGCGCGCATCGCGGCCTGCTATGAAGATTTGCCGTTCACTGGCGCGCGCCTCTTGGACGCGCTTATCCGCGGTGGGAAAGTCACTCGCGCCAAAGGTGATGTCATTGGCGTCGTCACGCTCGGCGATGAGCCGGGCCTCCTGCGCCTGGGCGGCGATCAGCTGACCACGGGTCGCCTCCAGTTCCGAACCCGCCTGGGTGCTGTCCAGCACGATCAGCACGTCCCCGGCCTTGACGTCGTCGCCGTCGTGTACCCGCACCTCGCGGACGATACCGCCTTCCAGGTGTTGGACCGACTTGCGGTAGCTGTCTACCGCCACCACGCCTGTGGCGAACGCCGCGCTATTGAGCGGCGCCAGTGCTGCCCAGCCGCCGCCAATACCGAACACTAAGAAAATAGTAATGAAGCCCAGCCGACGCACAGGAGCGTCATTCACCTTGAGGCCTGCTGCTTCGGCCTCCTGATAGACGTTCTTCATACCGGTGATCCTCCCGTGTTACCGGGTTTGGGTGGCAAAGGCGCCACCGGGGCGGAGTTCGGTACCGCCTGAGGTCCGCCCGCCTGCTGTGCTTTGAGCTGAGCGAGCACCTGATCACGGGCGCCAGACATCACGATTTGGCCTTCGCTCAGCACCATAAGATTATCCACATAGGCCAGCACACTAACTCTGTGGGTAATAATGAAGAGCGTTGTACCCTTCTCCTTAAGCTTAATCAGTGCCTCTCCAAGCGCACGCTCTCCAGCATCGTCTAAGTTTGAATTAGGCTCATCAAGAATAATCAGCTTGGGATCGCCATAAAGCGCTCGAGCAAGGCCTATGCGCTGCCGTTGGCCACCCGAAAGCACACCACTATGGGCGCCGATTACGGTGTCATAACCTTGTGGCAAACGGAGAATCATCTCATGGACGCCAGCCATCTTTGCCGCGTCGACTACTTTTCCAGCATCCACCACACCAAAGCGCGCAATGTTTTCAGCAATAGAGCCTTCAAATAATTCGATATCTTGAGGTAGATAGCCCAAGTGAGGGCCTACAGCTGCTCGGTCCAAATGAAACATATCTGCTCCGTCCAGCCGGACTTTTCCACTTTGCGCGGGCCAAATGCCTAATAACGCACGCGCTAATGTAGATTTACCGGCGGCGCTGGCACCTAGAATACCAACAGAAGCGCTAGGCGGTGCACGAAAGCTAACCCCTTTTAGTACGGGCACATGTGCGCCGGGAGGAGTGACAACAATTTGCTCTACAGAAAGTTCGCCCTTTGGTGCAGGCAGGTCCATCCGTTCAGGGTTGGCAGCAATTTGAGTTAGCAACTCATTGAGTCGGGAATATTGACCACGTGCAGAAACAAATCCTCGCCAGTTCCCTATCATTTGGTCAATTGGAGCGAGAGCGCGTCCAACAAGAATCGACGCCGCAGTCATCACACCGGGAGTAATTTCATTATTAATAACCAGATAGGCGCCAAGACCAAGCATAAAGGACTGTAGCAAAGTACGCCATGTTCTTGAGATATTTGACCAAGCACCACCATGTTCACTAGCCCTACTTTGTAGAGCCAAAACCCTATAATTTAAAGCCTTCCATCGACGCTGAAGATTGGGAAGCATACCCATTGCGAAAATTACTTCAGAGTTTCTCAAGCTTTTATCTACAAGTGAAACAGAGGCGAAATTTTCTTTATTAGCCTGCTGCAACTTTTTACTTGTAAAAAACTCGTTAGCAAAAGCCAACACTACTGAAACCAAGGCTCCTACAACAGTGAGACAGCCAAACCAAAAGTTAAAATAGAACATTAAAGCTATATAGAGAGGAAGCCAAGGAGCATCAAAAAAAGCAAAAAGTCCGCTTCCAGTTAGAAAGCCGCGCAGCCCCAGCAAATCTGACATCGGTTGACTAGACCCCCCCAAGCCTGGAAGAAATAATGCCTTTTTAAAGCTAGCATCGAAAACTCGTTCGCCGAGCATCAAATCCAAACGATTTGAAATCCTAATCATTAACCGCGACCGGACCCACTCTAAAAACCCATAGGTCACCATCAACAAAACTACAACTAGAGTAAGCATAACTAGAGTAGTTAAACTTCTGCTACTAATGACCCGATCATAAACCTCAAGCATGTAGAACGAAGGAACAAGCAGCAGAATATTAATGAAAAAACTAAAAACCCCAACCGTTAAAAAACTATGCCTACACGCGATCAGCGCAGCCTCTAACTCTGTTCTTTCTTTCCTCTTCATCATCAATCTCTGAACTCAAATTGCAGTATAATAAACTATTAAGCCCGACCAACCGAATGATAAAGCCATCCCCTAGTACGCATCAAACCCATGTCATAAAGATTTCTACCGTCGAGAATTATTTTCTGTCTAACTAAGTTCTCAAGCGATTCAAAATCTGGGCTTCGAAACTCTTTCCATTCTGTAAGTATTAATATAGCATCAGCGCTATCTGCAGCCTCATAGCTACTACTGCATATTTTTACTCTTTTTTCAGAGCCATAAAGCGCGCGCGCATTATTTGCTGCAACAGGGTCATAGGCAGATATACTTGCCCCGAGCTCAAGTAGGGCTCTAATTACTACTTCGCTCGGCGCTTCTCTTAAGTCGTCTGTGTTTGGTTTAAAAGCAAGTCCCCAGATGCAAAAATTTAGCCCTGACAAATCCACGCCAAAGATAGATATAGCTTTATGAGTTAACAAACTTTTCTGGCGGTCATTTGCTTCTTGAACAGCTTTTAAAATATTGAGATCTATACCAACATTTGAAGCAGAGCTTACGAGTGCTCTTACATCCTTTGGGAAACATGAGCCGCCGTACCCACACCCTGCATAAAGAAAGTTCAAGCCAATTCTCTTATCACTGCCGATACCAAGGCGTATAGCCTCAATATCAGCACCGACAGCTTCTGAAAAATGGGATAATTCATTCATGAAGCTGATTCTTGTAGCCAGCATTGCATTAGCAGCATACTTAGTCAATTCTGCAGATTTAACGCTCATAAAAATCAAACGATCATGATTCCTCAAGAATGGAGAATACAATTCCTTTAGTGACTCAGAACTGACCTTCTCATCTGAGCCTATAATGACTCTGTCAGGCCGCATAAAGTCATCAATAGCGGCACCTTCTTTCAAAAACTCTGGATTTGAAGCAACATAAAAATCTAGCTTTTTGTTAGCCGAAACCAAAACACCTGAGATAGCTTTGGATATCTCTTCGCACGTCCCAACTGGAACAGTGCTCTTGCTAACAACGACCTTAGCCTCGCTCATACAATGCGCGATCGTTCTAGCAACATTCAAAACATGCTCTAGATCAGCACTTCCATCTTCTTTAGGCGGAGTTCCAACAGCAATAAATTGAACATACCCGTGATCGACGGCAACTTTAGCATCTGATACAAAACTCAGTCTTCCCGCCTCTAAATTTCGAGCAACCATGTTTTCCAAGCCAGGCTCATAGATGGGTAGTATTCCTCGCTTAAGACCCTTGAGCTTTTGTTCGTCTATATCAAAACAAACGACACTATTACCCATTTCTGCAAAGCAGGCAGCGGTAACCAGCCCTACATATCCCGCACCAAAAACTGTTATTTTCATTACAAAATCTACTCAAAAATTCGGGCGGGTTTTACGCTTCATCCATTTATCAGCTTGAGACCCAATATCAATTGCAATACCGCCGCGTTTTTTTATTTCAATCGCATAGAATTTTGCGAGAACGCCACCAGCAATGAGAAAAGGCACCTTATTCCAATTTCTACTTCTTATTTCAGTAAGAGCATCGTTGAAACCATCAGGAAAATGATCACCTGTAATTGCTTTTTCACCTAACAAATGCCTACGAGAAGGCTCACTTGGTATACCAATGAATGTTAGCAATGTATCCGGCAATATAGTTTCTAAATAGTCTTTTAGGTCAGGCTGACAAGAAATTACTCCGATCTCTTTCGCCTTCCCAAGAAAATCCATAAATTCTTGAGAATTTCCGAGATCGTAATGGATCATGCAGCTACAGACTTTGGAGTTCTTCGAGGTATTCTTCAGCACTATTCGCACAGAATTTAAGGTGCTGGGACAGCCACGTAGATTCCCATGTTTGTATTCATGCTTCACCCAAGACAGAGGAGATACCCCTATCATATCGACATGCTTCAGCTCATCTACCAACTGCCTTGTGAACTTATAGAAATCAGGTATTTTGCTGCGCTGACCTTTGCCAAACCAGTCATACCAAAATTCTTCTCTATTTCTTTTATATAAAGCACCATAACGAATTTCTTCGACGAGATCGTGCTGTAACCAACTTCCTTCCCCATCACTAATTCGAACAATTGCGTAGCCTACGTTAGCATCTACTGCCCTATATAGCTCCTGCACTACTTGGCTAGCACTTTGAAAGGCGCCTCGATCTTCAAACATATCTTTATAAAGCTTTTCAATTGCAGGAATTGAAAACTCTCTTATAAATTTCAAAAGCTGAACAGAACACTCGGCTAGCCAAGTAAACTGATAATTGCAGTTATCTATTTTTGATATGATCTCGACTAGCTTTTCGTCTAACCCTTTGGAGCAAACAATTCCCAAAAGTCGCTCTAATAGCGCAGCCGAACTTCTATTCAGCTCGAAAGATTCCAAATAGCACATGAAAGCTTTATCAAGCTCTTCTTTGGTAGAGTACAAAACGCCAAGCTCATAGAGTGGCTGCCAATGTGACGGAAACATTCTGTGTGTAAATAGAAGCACGGTTTCGGCTTCCAGCAATTTCCCTTGATTGCGGGTATCTACACCTAAGCGAAGTAAATCCATCACATCAGCAGATGACATCTCAGAAATAGACGAATGGCCAATATCTAATCCCATAATTTAAACTCCAACTAAAATCCAGGTCTAGTTTTCTTGCCCATCCATTTATCAGCTTGTGAGCCTATATCTATTGCAATGCCACCCTTCTTCTTTATATTCAGCGCGTATTGTTTTCCTAATATGCCACCCGCGACTAGCACTGGAACACCAGAAAAATCTTTATTTAAAATAAATTCGTTTACCTGAGAAAAATATTCTGGATAGTGTTTTCCTTTGAGCGCACCTTCTCCGAGCAAATGAGCTCGCGACGGCTCTCCTGGGACAGCAATCACAGTGACTTTAGGACCATTTAGCTTTTCAGACAAAAAATCCTTCATTTCAAGATGGCAGCTAACTACTAATAGCTCTTTACTCGCCGACAAAAAGTCTAAAAAGTTCTCCGACTGTCCTAGGTCATAGTGCATAAGCTGACTGCAATATTTGACACTTTCATTTGTCAGCTCAGCCGCCATCCTTACTGCATTGAACGTTCCAGAGCACCCTCTTAAGCTTGCAAAATGGTACTCATGCTCCACCCAAGTCAACGGAGGAACTCCCACTACGTCAGCTTGAACAAGCTGCCTACTTAAATTATAAATAGTATTATAGAAAGCTGAGTATTCTGCAGGGTCTATGTGCCCAAACCAAATGTTCCAAAATTCTTTCCTATTCCTTTCAAATAGCGATCCATATTTAGATTCACATAGGGCGTTGTGATAGCCCCAAGCACCTTCACCATCGCCCAGCCTCAAGAAGGCGAAACCTTGGTGGCTTTTTTGAGAATTTTTGAACAGATCTAATAAATCAGCTTCGCTAAGAAAGTCATCTTCAACGCCAATGTTTTTTTTATAATAGCGCCTCACATAACCAATATCGTAGCTTTTGACAAAATCAGAAAATTCTTTTATTACTGACAAGCTTTTTATCGATTCATAGTTTTCTAGACTGGAGCTCGCAATGAAGTTGAGGAGCTCGTCCTCTGAGCCTTTTGATGCGTAGAGCGAACCCAGCAATTCTTTAATAGTTATATTTGAACCATCTATCTTTATTGCTTTTTCAAAACATCTAATCGCATCAGTGAATTCAGCGTTATCATAGTGCATCACTCCAAGCTCATACCATATTTGCCATTCGCTAGAAAAAAGATGCGAAGCCGCATTGAGTACCGCATGAGCTTCCGGAAGATTTCCCGAGTTTCGAAATTGGACGCCGAGCTCTAGCAGTGTCTGATAATCCAGATTTAATAAATCATTTATAGTTAATTTAGCTGCTTCTATGCTCATTGAATTAGCTCTCCATCAAAAAGCTTTCATAGCACCCTTCTAGATCTACTAGCTGATCTTTAGCATAATAGATAGGAGCAGGCGCGGCCGTACCTTTGTACTTTTCCGGATAGTTATCAATCTGGTTTATCACCATCTGCAAAGCGTCTACGTTAGGCGATATCCTGAAGCCACTTATGCCCTCAACAACCTCCTCTCCTATACCACCTAAATTACTTGCAACTATCCAGCAACCACAAGCTGCCGCCTCTCGGGTAACTAAACCAAAGCTTTCTGGCCAAATTGATGGAGCAAAAAGCACATCGATTTCTTTGTAAAGCCTAGAAACTTCTTCCTGTTTGACGCGTCCAATAACCCGAACGCGTACTTCACCCCAGCGTTCAAAGTGCTCAGAACCTTCGTCTTTGCCGTGATCCACAACAAGTATTTCTACATTTTTAGGTTGCCCATTCAATACAGCTGTTTTGAAAATATCAAAACCTTTATGAGCGCTTACGTTACCTACATGTCCTAAAATAACCTTGTCGCTATAAGACGTGTTCTTCTCTTCCCATCGGACAGCTTCAGATATGCCATTCCTAATAACTATTGGCCGCTCAACACCGTTTAGCTCATAAATATCGGCGAAAGCATTTGAGACAGTAAACGTCTTATTGGAATCCGATACAAGGGACATCAGATACTGTCGTCGAGACATGGATTGGCCTAAGGTAGCCCAAGAAGGAGTTAGATATTGACTATATCGATCTCCATGTCCAAGTGGATAAACATTGTCCTTTTCGTCAACCAAAAACTGATAGTCTGATATCCACCAAGCATCGTGCAACGTTATGAAGTAGGGATATCCTTTATCCCTAGTTGCTTCCACTATTGAAGCTGTCATTCGCTGGACGCAATGGAAATGCACAAGATCAGGCTTCTCATTGTCAAGAAACTCAGAGAACAAACCATACATGTCCTCGTCCTTCTCGTGCCAATCCATGTTTGGTCTAAATTTTATCGTCGATCTATAAACTCGAACGCCATCAATAAATTGCACATTGAGGCGGTATGGTTCTCTACAATTGACATCGGAGGTGAAAACGCAAACCTCGTATTTATCACCAAAATAACTCATTAAGCCTCTGACGTTGTCACAGACTACTCTAGTTGCCCCGCCAATGTTTTGCGGCTCATAAAAGACATTTACAATAGCAATTTTTTTCTTTTGTCGCGGAAAGCATTTTTCGCTAAGAATTTCGGAAATATTTTTAGCCTGACTATTAAGACCATACTCATCAATCACTCTTAGATAAGCAGATTTACCCATCTCCCACCGCGCAGCAGGGTCGATTACTAGCGTCCTCAGCGATCGATACCAGTCGTCAGAGTTAGCAGCGACAAGGCCATCTAAACCGGGCCTTATTACGTCTTTAAAATTCTCAGTTCCACTGACCACAGATGGAATTCCAAAACACGCAGCTTCGGTCCACTTAAGTTCACTTTTACAGTCTGTAATAGAGTCTGAGCAAAGCACAGATATATTTATATCAGCATGAGCCAAATAAGAGAAATAGACATCAACAGATGAAGCTTCCAACTCTACCAGTTGAGAGTTGAATTTATGACAGAATGCCTTGGGTAATCTAAGGTGCCCCATGACAACAAGCCTAACAGACTTAAATTCCGCCAATATTTTTTCAATTGCCGGCAGCGCCAACTCTATGAAGTCTGAGTTATGGGCCTTAGTCCCACTCCCGTAAAATATATCAACGGTCTTCTTTTCTAGCTTCCTACTTGGCAAATTAGGGCTCTTCGAGTCTAGGCCGTTCCTATGAATAAAAGACTTCCTCTGGCGAACTAATTCCGCGAGCCTGTCAGCTAAGGGCCTTGTAGAGGCTATGCCCAGATCGCAAAACCCGATAGCCGCATTAAATAATGCCATCCCCTTCACAAGTTCAATATACAATGAAGAGTCGACGTAGCCACCATAACTTTCTATCGCTGGCGGATAATCCTTGTCAAAGATATAGTCATCTATCTCGTAATAACTTTTCGTACCAACAGCTGCTGCCTGCGCCATGACTTTTAAAACCTTTGGCACAGCGGGAACTCTATAGAAAATAATCTGGCTATTGGTAGCCACATCTATGGAATGCTTCTCCAAATTAGTCCAGTCTACTTTGGACACAGACCATCCAGCTAACTCGAGCTGCTCTACCTTTTGTTCTATACGATAGCGAACACATTGCTCAATATGAAAGTCGCCCACTATCAAAACTCTTCTGTTTAAATCAAGCGAATTCGCTTTGATTGGAACTTCCTTTTGTAGGAAAAAAGAGGCAAATTTGTATAGCTCGTATACTTTGGAGGCATAGCAGTTTGCTGCAACTATGAGCGTTTCTCTTTCGCCCATATCGGCCAAAACTTGTGCTTTACCTTGATACTCATTCCATAAATGGTCGGCAATCTCATCTATTTTATCTTCGTAAAAGGTATGCTCTGGGAATCGCGCAAGACCTTTTAGCAGTACTTGGGAAGCTTCTTCATACTGCGACAGCTTTAAATTTACCTCGCTAAGATTGTTGTACAGCCAAGGCGATACGCCACCTAAAGCTAGTGCCTTACGATAATATTCGCCTGCAGCAGCATAATGCTTATCATCAAAAAGCATATTACCCATGAGCTCCAGGCACTTTGCTTCTGGATGAAAATGCAAAGAAACTTTTAAAACCTGTAACGCTCTATTCCGCTCCCCCCGAGTTAGAAAATTTCTGCCTAACTCCATATAAAATAGCGCGTTCTCTTTCTTATCTTCAGATATAGATATCGGCGTACTATTTTCGCCGTTGAGAACCTTGATGAAGTCGCCGATGGTGATTTCCATTCCCTGGAGCTCGTTCATTCGGACAATATCTTTGGCTCTGACATGCTCAGAAAGATAGCTAGCGGCTCCTTTGTCGAGCGCCCAGCTATGCAGATTGCTAAAGCGCCCCTCATCTCGACCGAAGTTCAAAAAATGCGTTAGGGCCTCACTTGCATTTCCCACCTTGTTTAATGTCAAGTCAGGATAGAGGGCCTGATAAAATTGATAATCGAGGCCCGCTCCTCGCCAAGACATTTGCAGGTCATTTACAACAGCTAGAAAACTTGGATCCTTGTTTACTTTGAGTAGATGAGTCAGGTGTTCATCATCGAAACTAGCTATCTGCGGATCTACGCCTTTGAAGTAACTAATAATTAATTCAAGCTCATCAGCACTAAATTCGTTAAATCCGTGGGTTTCCACAGAGGAAATTTTCATTTTTAACTTTCCAAAATTCGAGAAAATTCCAAGCTTGGATGACAGATAGATGAAAGTCCGCCATAAGGGCCAATGGCCCAATCTTGGTTAAGACTTGAGCTATAAAACGGATCGAATCTGTATTCGATACCCCATTTTTCTAGCAAGAAAAGCTGCTCTCTCTTAGCTCGCGCAGCCTTGTCCGCCGTGGAGTCCTTACCCCGACTCGCCGATTCCGCATGGATCAACTCGGCGAATGGCGTCCAGAGGATCTTCAGGCCGAGCTCATTGATGCGCAGGCACATGTCCACATCGTTGAAGGCGACGGGGTGGCGTACCTCGTCCATGCCCTCGATCTGCAGATAAAGGTCGCGGCGCAGAATCAAGCAGGCGGTGGTGCAGGCGCTCTGACGACGAGCGAGATGGTTGAAGCCCAGATAGCCGGGATCGTTGCGCAGCCAGTTGTTGCCCGTATGGGCGGCCAGGCCGTTGATGCCGATGACGACCCCGGCGTGCTGGACCATATCGTTCTTCCACAGCAGCTTGGCGCCTACCGCTCCAACATCAGGCCTTACGGCCAGACTCATCATTTCCTTGAGCCAGTCGGGATGAAGAATCTCGATGTCGTTGTTGACCAGCCCTATGTATTCCCCCGTGGCAAACTCGACACCGACATTGTTCAGGGTGGCGTAGTTGAAGGGATAGGGGTGCGGCAGGATGCGTACGCCGCGGGTCTTGAGTTCGTCGAAGTACTCCAGGGTCTGTGGATCGCTAGTCTGGTTGTCGACGATGATGAGTTCCAGGTCCGGATAGTCGGTCTGGGTCAGCAGACCTTCCATGCAGGCATGCAGGAGCTTGTAGGCATCCCGGGTGGGAATGATCAGGCTGACCTTGGGCAGTCGCTCGGGCAATGGCCAGTGGGTGCGTAGCGCACCGGGCAATTTGGACTGGCGGCTCAGACGGGTACCGGGACGCAGCTTGGTCACCAGCCAGGTCAAGCGCTCCAGACGCTGTGGCTTACCGGCATCGCAGGCGGCCGGCGTTGCGGGACTGTTGGCACTGCGATGGCTGAGCACCTGGGTCACGCGGGCGACACCCAGGTTGTCTTGCTCGGTGGCCAGGATAAGGGCGGCGAGTACACCTTCGTGATCGCGTGGCAGCTCGGGCGCTGCATTCAGCAGGCGGACGGCGCGCTGGATGATGTCGCGGCCAAACAGGGCGCCGGCGGTAAATAGATCGGCGCCCAGGTAGAGGTCCAGATCCCAGCTCGGTTTGAACCAGGGGTTGCTACGCTGGCCATCCGCTCCGTCCTGATCGCTATCAGCGAAAGCCCAGGCCGCTTGCTTGCCTGCCTCTTTCGGTTGCAGAGCCAGCGCCAGTTGATCGAGGGCGTGGGGCAGCAGGCGGCTGTCCAGTGGCTGCAGCAGCACGGCTTCGGCCCCCTCCTCCAGCAGCAGCTGCAGGGAGGTAGACACATCAGCGCGATCGGCGACGGCCTGGGTGAAGGGTCGCAGGCGTTGTTGGCTCAGGCTGTCCAAGCAAGCCTGCCGCTCGGTTTCATCGGCGTCCCCATGGAGCAGCACGGCGATCCGGCTACCGGCCACGGCTTCTGGGTATTGAGGTGCGCGCTGGTAATGAGCGAACCATTGAGGATAGTGGCCGAAGCCGGCACTACGCGGGCAGCGCTGATCGTAATCGCGCGCCAGGCGAATGAGCAGGTCGCGGGGTGCCGGATCGGCCTGCTCCGGCCAGTGAGCGGCTACCAGTGCGCCGAGCCCATCGGCGTGGCAACAGACGGTGATGGGGCTACCCTGCAAGGGGCGGCCCTGGTCGTCTTCGATATGCACTTCGCGACGCTCGCCGTCCCCGAATTGCCAGGGCAGCTCCAGGCTGTAGCCATGGTCGGCATCGGCACGATAGATGAGGGCGGGATGGTGCAGATCCGCCAGACAACGGGCGGCGATCTGATCGCCCAGGCGTGCCCTCACCTCGACGTGACGCCCCGGAGTGATGTCATCCCAGACCCAGCCGCCCACGGCCAGACCACCGCCATACCAGACCTGACTACCCGGTACCTGAGCCTCGGCCTTGCGCGGCTTCTCGTTGGGCAGCTCCAGGGGTTCACCGATCCACGAGCCTTCGTTGGCCAACCGCACGGCGATACGCCGAGCTCCACTGAGCCAGGCCGGCTGCAGCTGGAGAGCGAAGCCATGAAAGCCGTCGCCGGCCAGCGGATCGTGCTGATAGGTGTCCGCACGTACCAAGGCTACGGAAGCCCCATCGATGACGACCTCCAGTGCCAGACGCAGATCGGGCTGCGCAGGATCGAAGGCCCAGCCCTCCAGTACATTGCCGTGAAGGCCTTGGATCTGACCTTGCACAGTGACCAGGGCGGGAGCTTGAGAGAGTTCAGTCATGGAGAAACCTGTCGGGAAGGGCGTCGCCTAGCAGTGCATTCAGGGGCGCGGGCAGCAGACTGAGGGGATGGGCGCCCGCTTCGATCGCGACCGCACCCGCGGGTGCATAGAGGGGCAAAGCGGTATGCCGGGCAATCTGAGGGGCAAGCCAGGCACTGGCCGGTGCGGCCTCGAGACTCAAGGCCAGGGTACAACCAGCCAGGGCAGGTATCCGGGACCGGGAGACACCGGGTAGCTCGATCAAGGGGCTTACATTACCGCTGGCGAGCAGGCTCTTTTCCCAGTGCGTGCGCTCGAGAAGCAGGAACCGGCAGGCCAGGCCCTGCCGCCGGCTCAGGCGAACCAGTTGCAACCAGGCCTGGGCCAGGCGTGGATCCGCCAGGGAATCGGCGATCAGGATATTGCCAAGGCGTTGAGCTGGTGGCTGGTCGAGCGACGCAAAAGGTACGCCCGCTGCCACAGGGACCTGGGGATTGCTCATCAGCAACGCGGTGGTGAGCGCGGCGAAGGTCACACGCTGCTCGCCGGCAGCCTCGCGGAAGCCAGTGACCGGGGAGGAGGTACCAGCGACCGGATCGATCAGGCGATAGGGTACGCCGATCCGTGCGGCCAGGGTCTGCAGCAAGGTGGGACAGCGCTCCGGCTGAATGTAGTCCAGAGCGCTCGGCCGCAACCGCTGCAGGTCTGCAATCAGCTGCTCCAAATCTTCGGGTAGACGATAGTCCAGGAGCACCGGCAACCCCTGGCCATGAACCTGAAGGCTGACCTTCAGCTCGGCATCCGTCTGCCGAAAGGCCAGTACAAAGACAGGTCCGTCGTCGCCCAGCGCTGTAAGAAGATCCAGTCGATCTGTTGCGATGATGGCTGCGCCAGTTTTGGCTGTCGCCAGCTGTGCGCTGAGCTCAGCAAGTCGCCCGCGTTGCAGGCGCTGGCGGTAGGGCTTGAGCGGATCGTGACGATAGAAGCGCTCGAAGGCGCGCTCTGCACCAGGATAACGCTGGCGTAGAATGGCGTTGTTGAAGGCCACCCGCTCGAGCTTTTCCGCACCAAAGGAAACACCGCCACGATGCGCAACGAAGGCCCGCTGTGCTGCCACGTGCCGCCAGCCCTGGGCCTTGGCCCTCAGGCACCAATCGGTTTCTTCGCCATAACCTCGCTTGAGCTGGATCTCGTCAAGCAGGCCGACCTGCTCCAATGCGCGACGCTTGATGTAGAAGCAGAAGCCACAACCCACCTCGATCTCGGGCGGCGCCGACAGGTCGCTGGCCGCCTGGCGATGCAGGGCACGCTGTTCGTCCAGCGTGGGCATGACGTGGCTCTTGCGGCTTTCCGGAAAGCTGAGCAGCTCGCCGTTGTTGCTGAAAGGGGTGGCAGTGGCTACATCGGCTGCGGAGTAGGCTGCCTCGCGCAGCCTGTCCAGCCAGTCATCGCAGACGCGCGCATCAGCATTCAACCACACCACATCGCGCCCAGGATGCAGCGCCATACCCCGATTCATGTTGCGGATGAAGCCCAGGTTGGCCGGGCTGCGATGGAGTTCTATCCGGCCCGCCTCGGCCAGTTCGCGCAGCGCCTGACTCAACTCCGGCTCGGGGCTTTCGTCATCCAGCACCACCACGTTCATCGGGGTCCGGTTGGCGTCCAGGCTATCGAGCACGCCCTGGATACAGGCGAGCGATGCCTCACGTCCGCGGTAGATGGGAATGAGCACATCCACGAGCGGTTCGATGGACGCTACCGGGGTTTCAGCAGGTATGGGCCGCAAAGGCTCGACGGCCGCCAGGGGACTGCCCAGAACCTCACTGCCATCCGCCCAACACAGGCGCACACGTCCGAGGGGAGCAGGCAGACGGATGCGAATGCCACCATGACGCCCGCCATTGACCGCCTTGGCGAGCAAGGGACTGGGCAGGTTGGCGACGATGGTCTGTTGGCGATCGCCCAGTTTCAAGGTGAGCTTGACCGGGGTCTGCGGATGCCGGGTATCCAGCGCCCAACCACGAATTTCCTGGCTGGCCGGATCGAATTCGACGTGTCCCCAGCGCCGTGGCGACAGCTGCTGCAACAGCACGGCCAGTTCGTCGGCGCTATTGACGTAGGGCAGCTGCTCGACCAGCTGCGCGGGTTTGACGCCCGGTAGCGCGATGAGCGCACGCAAACGCAATAGCCGAACTGCAGGGGTATTACGGGCAGGATTAGCCGGGTCAGCGAGAAAATCGTAGGCGGCTTGAGCCTCGCCCTTTTGCAGAAGCACATGAGCGAGCAACGCAGCCGTTTCACCCTGCCGGGCCAGACTGGTATTGGCTTCGGCCAAGGCCAGGAAAGCCTGATCCAGCGCGCCTCTGTTGAGCGCCGCAAGACCGGCGGAGACCAACGCTACTGGGCGCTGGTCGGGAATCTGAAGTGCCAGTTCGAGACGACGTTGAGCCTCTTCTGGCTGTCCGGCCTGGAGCAGAGCCTGATAATGCTCCATGAGTGTCGATTGGCTCATGGGCATCGGTCTCCGCGAAAAGCCAGGTGGATCAGAGTACTACCGTTTTAAAAAAGACTTCCGGCCCTAAGGCCGGAAGTCTTGTCTCAGGTCAGCGAAGTGCTGTTAGACCTGACCGGTGACCACGATGACGCCGGTGTCGTGGTTCTGAGCTTCCACCGAACCCACGATGCCTACGGCAACGTCTGCACGGGTGTGGCCGGTAGCCAGCTGCTGAGCCCAGTACACCAGACCATCGGTGTCCGCAGCACGACCCAGGGCGCCTTGGTAGAGGCTCTGGATGAAGGCACCGTCGCTCAGCGGAGTGGTGTGAGCAGCGTTGTACTCAACCGAGTTCAGGAACTGATTGGCGATGCTGGTGGTGCTTACACCAGCCTGAGCCTGACCGACCCAGAACTGAGTACCCGAAGCATCTGCATCGCGGCCGAGAACAGCTTCGTACAGACGGATGGCGGTAGCTTCGCTCTGGTTGCTAACGATGGCCAGGGTGTCGTTGCCGGTAACGCTGGCGACGAACTGAACGTTGGTCAGAGTTGCTTGACCGCTGGTGGCACTGTTCAGCACAACGCTGCCGTTGGAGACGGAAACGCTGTAGTTGGCCAGGTTGCTGACGTTGACGACGTCATAGCCGGAGCCGCCGTTGATGGTGTCGATGCCGTTGCCAGCGTAGATCACATCGTTGCCGGCACCAGTGTTGACGGTGTTGGTACCGCCGTTCAGGACTACGGTGTCATTGCCACCAGCGGTGGTGATGGTGTCGTTGCCTGCGCCAGCATCAACGTGGGTGTTGACGTTGTCGGTGATGGTGATGGTGTCGTTGCCCGAGCCGCTTACGACGACGCGAGTGGCAGCAGTGCCTTCAACGGCAGCAGTCGGAGTCACGGCAGCGGAGTTGCCGATGGTCGCGGTGACGTTGGCCGAGGTATTGAACAGAATGGCCGAGCTGTTGGCGACAACCGAAGGAATGGTGACGGTCACGTTGGAACCGGCAGCACCCAGATCGCTGAAGAACACGACTTCAGGAGCAACGACCTGACCGGTGGTGGGGTCGAAGTTCACCGACAGATTGGTACCAGTCGAGGTGGCAACCGGCAGGGTGGTAGCGGTATCCAGCTTCAGAATGGTCGAAATGGCATCGACGGTGCTGCTGCTCAGAGCGGTGTTGGAGGTCAGGGTGGTGTTCAGAGCAGAAGCGGTAATGGCGGCATCGTATTGCATGAAAAGAATCTCCTAGGTCGCGCGTCTAGTTCGTGACTTGCGCGGAATGAAGCGGGGCTTGGGTGAGATCTTCCCTGGGAGACTGGTAGCGGGCAGCGTTCATCTCGATGCGGGGGGTGATCGATACATGTAGAGCAACTAGCTTGGCCTGCCCTTGTTGGGCAGTAACTTCCTGGCCGTCCACGAGGTCCTGCGGAGGGCATCCGGCAAAGACCGCCTGGGCGTCCAGAACGTATTCAGCGCGGCGCGGCCCAACCAGAGCCATGGCCACCGCGGTAATAGGTGCGCGCTTGCCGCGCGAACCCGAAAAATTGCCGCTTAGAACGGCGGGCTGCAGGACATCTGCAACCTTGCAGCTATAGGCAACGTCCACGCCCTGAGGCTTGTTGGGCCAGACGATGGCGAAACCCTCCAGACGGGCTTCTTGTTCGACGTTACCGACCCATTCGCTGGCCGTGACATCGCCTTGGGCCTGAACATGGCCAATCAGCTTGAGCACTATAGGATTGCCGTTACGCTCGACTCGTGCGGCGGTCGCCAAAGCCTTGTTGGCCACAACCGGAGCATTGCGCTGCTGTTCGGAGCGAATGATGTCAGCGGAGGTATCGATCCGATCGACACGCAGATCGACCTGGCGCACCGGTAGGTCGGCACGCTGGTATTCGGTGATAAGCAGGGTTCCGGCGCCGTTCTTGACGCGCACGATCAGCGTGTCGCCAAGACGGGAAAGGGTATTGCGGACAACCGTTTCGCCAGGAAAGAAGTCGACCGAGCTCTTGCCGATGGGGGCAGGCTGGAGACTGATAAGGCAAGGCTCCTCGGCGATCTCCTGGGATGCGTATCGAACGATATACATACCGGGCTCGAGGGTGAGCAGCCGAGTCTTGAAGGTGAAGGGTGAATCGTCCATTTGATCCATAATGCCCGTGACCGATTTCCTTAACAGTCCCGGATAGATGCATCCGAGCCTTGGTCAAGTGCTAACCCTATCACACTTCTTATGTGACGGCGCCAGCTTCTTGACGAGGTCAGAATAGAAGAATTTCATTAAATCTCAACGTCAAATCGCAGGCGAGCACTACCGTTCGGTAGAAAAGTTCAATAGCTTTGATAGCAAAAAGCCATAAAAAAGGGTGCGCCGGCCCACAAGTCTGGAATCCCTAGCATCAGAACGCGAAACTGCATACTAGACACCTGTGCTAGGGTGCGTTTCTTTTGAGTTCAGATCGATCGTGCGCATTTTGCATGTCTTCAAGACCTATCTACCTGACACCCACGGTGGAATCGAACACGTCATTCGGCAGATGTGCCTGGCTACAAGAGGCTTCGGAATCGATCACCGAATCCTGACGCTCAGCAAGCAGCCTGTCCCGGAACGTCTGGAGGTGGATGGCATTCCTGTCCGCCGCGTCAAACAGGATGTCGACTTGGCCTCGACGGGTCTTTCCTTGACCGCTTTTCGAGCCTTCGCCGAGGAGGCCCGCGCCGCCGACCTGGTGCATTTTCATTTTCCCTGGCCGTTCATGGACGTATTGCAGCTGTTGACGCGACCCGGCAAACCCTATGTGGTGAGCTATCACTCGGACATCGTCAAGCAACGCCATCTGCTCAAGCTGTATGCGCCCCTGATGCAACGCTTCCTTAGCAACGCGACCTGCGTCATAGCGGCCACCGAACCCTATCGCCAGTCCAGTCCGACCCTGCAGCGTCTAGGTACGAAGGTCCGGGTGATTCCCTATGGCCTCGATCCTGCCAGCTATCCAGAAGCTGATCCGCAGCGGCTCGCGAGCTGGCGCCAGCGCCTCGGACCGCGCTATCTGCTATTTGTAGGGGTGTTGCGCTATTACAAAGGTCTGCATCTGTTGCTCGAAGCGCTCCGGGGGCTGGATTACCCCCTGGCGATCGTGGGTGCCGGCCCGGAAGGTGACGCGCTGCGGGCGCAATGCGAGAGGCTCGGCCTCAGAAACTGCCATTTCCTGGGACGTCAGAGCGAAGAAGACCTGGCGGCGCTCTATGCGGGTTGCGAGAGCTTCGTTTTCCCCTCGCATCTGCGCTCCGAAGCCTTCGGCATGGCGCTGCTGGAAGCGGCCATGTACGGCAAGCCCATGCTCAGTTGCGAGATCGGCTCGGGCATGAGTGAGATCAACCTCGACGGGCAGACAGGGATCGGTGTGCCACCGGAGCCTGCGGCTTTGCGCGAGGGGCTGATGACACTGTGGGAGGATGCCGAGCTACGGACCCGCTACGGACAAGCCGCACGGGCACGCTTCGAGACGCGTTTTCGCAGCGAGATCATGGCCAGCAAGCTCATCGAGGTCTATCGCGACGCCCTAGCCTGAGCTCGCTAGCCTAACGACCTTGCAGGGCGAGGCGATACACCTCTAGCGTCCGAGCGGCGCAGGCGTCCCAGGTGTAGTCACGAGCCCGGAGCTCGCCCTCTTCCACTCGCTGGCTCACAGCCAGAGGATCATCGAGGACTTCGAGCATGGCCTGGGTTATGGCCTTGAAGTCCCGTGGATCAGCCTGCAGCGCTGCCTCGCCGACCACTTCCGGCAAGGAAGTGGTGTTGGAACAGATCACGGGGCAACGCGCGGCGAAAGCTTCGATAGCCGGTAGTCCGAAGCCTTCGAACAACGACATGAACACCAGGGCCGCCGCACTCTGCAGCAAGGCGATGACTTCATCCTGGGGCAGATACTCCAGCCATTTGCCTTCGCCCCTGGCCTCCAGCGCACGCAGTTCTTCGACCAAGGCCTCGGCACGCCAGCCATTGCGCCCGACGACGACCAGGGGATGCCGCTTGCGCAGCGCCTCGGGTAGCTGGGCATGAGCCGCAAGGACAGCCGCAAGGTTCTTGCGCGGCTGCAGGGTGCCGACAAAGAGGAAGAAGCCTGGCTCCAGGCCATGCTTGTGCAGTGCCTCCTGGCGCGCGGCGTCGGATTGCCGGCTGAAGTAGTGCCAGTCCACGCCGAGTGGCGTGACATGGACCCGGTCTTCCGCAATGCCCAGCAGCCTGACGATATCTCTCTTGCTGTACTCCGAGATGGTGATGACCTGATCTGCCCAACCTACGCTCTGGTTGAACAGCCAGTTCTTCAGTCTGCGCAGTTTGAGCGTGACCCACTCGGGGTGTATCTGTGGAATCAAATCCATCACGCTAGCCACCATCGCCACATTCTTGAGCCGAGGGATGTGATGATCAGGCGCATGGAAGATGTCGACTTCGCTCGCCAGTCGCTGGTCAACCTTGTGATCAGCGCCGAGCAGCGCGTTCTTCAGGACGAACTTGGGAAAGTGCGGCGCCAGACTCACAGGTACACCACAACCCAGGGTGGGCGTATCCACCCCGAAGGTGTAGGGCCTGACCTGAAGGTCCGGGCAGGACTCAAGCGCCTGGGACAGCGATTGAGTATAGATACCGATTCCATCGAGATGTCCCTTGGTCGTCCCGGAAGACCATACCGTCGTCCCCAGCCCAACCTTCAACGTCGTCAACGACTACCTCCCAAGGATACGTACAGATCCTCGAGGGTCTGCTCCAGCGAAATCAGCGCTCTATCTCCTACGATCTCGCGCAGGCGTACATCGCTGCCACGGAGCGTTGGAATCTCGTTAGCCCGAACGAAAGCCGGATTGACCCGGACCTCTATCGAGTAACCGGCAATACGCTCCATCATCTCGATGATGGTGCGTAGCGCCGTTGCCCTACCTGAGCAGACATTGACGGGACTGGAGCGATGGTCGCTGTCCAGCAGCCCCAAGTAAGCCTGCGCAAGGTCACGAACATCGGAGAAGTCCCGACTCACGTCCAGATTACCCAACTCGATCACGCGTTCGCCGCGGGCAAAATGGCCCACGATCTTGGGGATGAGAAAGCGCTCGTCCTGGCCTGGCCCGGTGTAGTTGAATGGCCGAGTGACGACGATGGGCAGACGGTCGTACCAGGTAGCGACCATATGCTCCATGGCCAGTTTACTGCAGGCGTAGTGATTGACCGGCGCCGGGCAGACCGACTCATCGATCACTTCGATGCCCGGAGTTCCATAGATGTTGGCGCTACTGGCAATCAGCACCCGCTGAGGTTGACGCTCCAGAGCGCCCAGCGCCTCAAGCAAATTCAAGGTGCCGAACAGGTTCACCCGGTAAAAGGCTTCCTGATCGGCATGCCCGACAAAGGCCAGCGCCGCCAGATGAACGACCCAGTCCGGTTGCACCTGACCTACGGCAGCGATGACCGCTGCCTTGTCGGTAAGATCGCATGCCAGGGTGACATCCGCATCGGTAGTACCACTACCGAATCCGACTACCTTGAATCCCCGCGCCTTGAGCGCCTGGATCAGATAGCGTCCCGTAAAGCCCGATGCGCCTGTGACCAGAGCGGTTGGCATGCCTATCCCCTTAGTTAGAACGAGAAGCCTTGTTCGTTGCGACGCAGGTCAGCCTCGACCATCATCTGGCA
>Ga0157366_1000278_pt1 | contig 24745 bp, 29 predicted proteins | sample AttbisABBM1_FD_113149 | JGI IMG/M metagenome (GOLD analysis project Ga0157366, IMG submission 113149) | Fungus gardens microbial communities from leaf cutter ant in Botucatu, State of São Paulo, Brazil - Atta bisphaerica ABBM1 | ecosystem: Host-associated > Fungi > Mycelium > Unclassified ...
ATACCTCAAAATAGGCAATAAGATCTTTATGAGAGTTCAATTCTTCAAGACTATATAGTTTCTCTCTGAAAAATATCTTGATCTTATAAAATCATTGCTCAACTTAGGACTTTGTTGTTTATTCTTTGCTTTTTAAAGTTTATATACTTCATATATCTGGTCTTCTATGTCTCCATACTTAAACCAACTACTTCTAACACTTTCTCTGAGAGAACTTAATCTATTCTAGTACTAGTTATTATCAATGGGAAACTCAAGTATGAAATCTCATAAATAGTAGACTCCAAAATCAACTAAAGAAGGGCTTGTAATTGTTGTAGTAGCCACTGACCAAAATAGTCAATAGTGTACTAAGTAATCTTATAAAGTGAAAAAGCTTGTTGTTAGATGCAGTTTATACTTTGTTATCTAAGATCCAATGAGGGTTTCTTGGAAGTCTAAAAGTGGATTAATAAGTGTTATCTAAGCACAAAAAATATGGAATTCAGAATGACCTTTAGCTTTAGCTTATGTGCTATACCTCTATAAGTTATACTAGTTACACATTTTAAATAAGATATTTAGAGACATGATATAGTAGCAAGTCCACTAGAAGATAGAAGATATGTTGTTACCAACACTGAAAGTTGGTGGTAGTTTTGGTTTATTTTTAAGATAAGACTTATAGTGTAAAATACTAGCTGATATACTAAGTATACTATCTAGAGTAGTTATCTAGAATGGAAACTGCTAAGTATTACTCTAGTTTCTAGTGATTCTTAGATATCAGGGATGAAGATATATAAAGTTGACAAGAGTCTAGTAAGAACATCTAAGATGAAATGGAAAGATTTGATCTGCACTGAAAGAAATTAGAGAGTATAAATGAGGTAAGTTAGTGAGTTAAAATGAATATAGCTAAATCAGAATATAACACTTGTGAGAATTATAAGAGAACTCAACAAGAAGTTCCTAATATATTACTATATTAATGGTATATGGTCCATACTAGTAATAAATAATCTTACTCTCAAGTCTATATATTAGCCATAAGTATATTATAAGTACACTATGAAATAAATATGCTGTAAATATATACTATCCTTCTAGTTCTTTCTATAATGTTCTATGTTTATGATATCATATCATACAATCATGGTTACATGCCTCTTCATTATTCAAGAAATAAAAGAGAAAAAAATCAAATTAAGAATAGATAAAGGAAAATAAAAATAAAGACACCAAAAATGAATTTGAGTAGCTTCTTGCCACTGAACTCACTCATACTATGGATTTGGTTACTGACTTTCATAGTGCTTACTTTGTGAAGTCTAGACTTTTCTCTCTATCTTAATTAATCGCTGCAAGTCTAATCCTAGCCTCCATACTCTTTTAACAGAGTTTTTCCTCATTCTTTTCTCTCTATTCTCTTATCTTAGTTTTTCTTCATAATAATTCTAATTAATTTTTTCTTTTACTTAATTCACTTTTAAAATTCAGACAACACAAAATTTATTAGTAAAGTAATCACAAAAAACTAATTAACAAGAGACAGGAGAAAACATTTATATTTCTTTATTCTCCTCCTCTTTCTTAGATCTAACCTCCACAGACTTTCTTTAGTGGCTTCTATTTACCACTCTTTTTACTTCTTTCTCTTTATCTTTCTTCTCAGTCTCTTCTAGCCTTCATCTTGCTTTAAAGCTATCCAAGAACCTCCTCAACTTCTCTGTAAGGTGATTTTATCCTTCAATCAAGTTCCAAAGTATCTCTTTATTCTCTGAAGTTGCAACCACATAGCAAGTAGACAGCACAGCATATAAGCTAAAGCTAAGATCATTCACAAATGTTGGATGAGGCATGACATCACAGGACAAACTTTCTATTTTTATTCTTGATTATGATCGCACCGGTTAACAGTCTGACGGACTGCCGGTCAACACTTGGACAACTATACAGGTTATGCCACTGCTTGGGCTATAACTGTATAGTTTATATATTTTACTATTTTTTTTTATAAAAGGACTTCAGATTAGAATACCAAACCTCAGTCATTCACATACCTTCGTGTCCGAACTGAGTACGTGTTTCCAATAACAAAGCCCACAGCTTTTTGCTCTTTAAACAAGCGAGTTTTCATACTTGGTCCAGACCCCACACAAGCCTACAGAATTTTGCTCACAAGTATGAACCATGCCTGACAGTCATTCAAGGAGCAACCAACTGTTGCTACACTATCTATAAAGGCCATGCACATAGTTTCTTCAAATGCTATAAAAAACAATTTGGCTCAGGATACTCCTTACTGAATTAGAACATTTGCAAGTCACTGTAACTATTGATATCAAGCATATTCATATTTTACAAAACAAGTTCCTCGCAAAGCCTTTGTCAAATTTAGACAAAGACTTGGTGTCATCTCAATATCTTACTGAGTGGGAGTGTTGAGAAGGACATTTTTGATATCTCATTTCTATCAGTCACTTGTTGATTGGACCTGTATGTCTGTTAGTATATAGCTTGCAATATACCTTTCTATTTTTGAACTTCAGTCTATCAAGCATGTTATGAATCTTTTCAAGTAGCTATTTTGCCCAGTTCACCAAGTTTTTACAAAGTTGTAGTATTCATAGTTACTAGTCACACGAGCAGACTGTGAATCATTTCCATTAGACTCAGTCTGGTTCATATATCTATATCTTTTATTCAAACACAGAACTTGAGGTTTCGTAACAGAGCACGTCGTCTGTCCACTGCTTATCTCTCATTTTGCACTTAATTGCTCATACCTTGTCGGTTGCCGGAATCGTCATACAGTTTGACTCAATCTTCACCATCTCGTGGCCCGACCCTAGAAGTAAACAACATCTATGACACTGACAATAGTGCGGACAGAGATCCCTCCTCTTCGAGGCCGAGTAAGGCGAGGTCCTTCAAAGGCGACAACTATTGGTCTACACACCTCTCGGGTCCCAAGTACGTAGACCACGGAGCTCAAAAATCGCTGTTTAGGGCTCTTATTTAAGAACGACTATGACTGTGCGCTATGTGATACGACAGGGAAATGAGCCAAAAATAGGTGTTTTGTGCAGAGATGAAGGAGCCTCGGGGAAGGGCAAATGTGGCGAAGACATCGCTATGCACGCAAACACCCGAATTTTGGAATGTATCTTGGGTCAAGGCCGCCACTAGAACATTCGCTGGCCCGAGGGTCCGTTACCACTCGATGAAAGCGACAAGACAGCGCATGGAAATCGAACGTAGTCCAGTCTGGAGGAGTAGGGTACTTGTGGCCTGGGAGCAGAAAACGGAAGATTTCATGCCCGATGGTTGTGCTGATATGGATATATTAAGCACGCACCTCATGGAGAGATAGTCGTATGGACTTTCGGGTTCGTTGTATCGATTCTGAGGGAAATACTAATTACCCTGGCCGATACGAAGGAGCGAACTTGATTACCCATGGCTGCACCCCGATTGGGCAGGCGTCGTGACGTGACAATGTCACGTCAGGTCGTTGACGATACGAGGCCACCTTCCTCTTCCCCTTCTCTCCACATTATCCTCTATTCTCCTTCGCTCCTGCCGTCGTCCTAGCCATCTTGAAGATGGCTCTCAGACAATCCTGTATCAAATATCAATACGTAGCAACACCCTCTGGTCCAAAGATCTTACCCGTGGACGAACCGTCTTCCAAGGATGAGGAGAGCCCAGCAGATTACAATGTCGGCGGTTATCTCCCTGTCAAGATTGGTGAGGGGTTTAAGCATGGTCGTTATCGTGTTGTCAGAAAGCTTGGGTGTGTCATATATCTTCTTGAGTTTGTTTGCTTCGGCTTTGACGTGTATTTCTGTTTTAAGTTGGGGTCACTTTTCGACTGTGTGGCTTGTGAAGGACACTCAGTAAGTGTGGACAGAAAAACATGTAATTGAGTAAGTTCAACGGAATTTTTTGTGATAGTATGCAACGCCATTCCGCTCTCAAAGTTGTTAAATCTGCGGGACGCTACGCCGAGACAGCAAGAGACGAGATCAAGTTGTTGACTCACGTATCTTCCTTTTCTCCTTCTCACTCTGGACGTCAGCATGTCGTTTCCTTTTTCGACTCCTTCTCCCACCACGGACCTGAATCCTCCCATGTTTGTATCGTATTTGAACCACTCGGCGAGAACCTTTTAGCTCTTATAGAAAGAAACAAGAAGAAGGGTGTTCCCAAAGCGCTCGTCAAAGTGATCACAAAGCAAATTTTGCTTGGACTCCAGTACCTTCATGACGAATGTGACCTCGTGCATACGGACATCAAACCAGAAAATATATGTGAGTGTTCCTTGTGTTTCTTTTTCACCAACGACGCCCACTTGCCTTGACAAGCGCTGGCTGTCTGCCTATGCTATGTTCCACTTGTACCTCATCGCTGATCACTCCCATGTTCCTCTCGCCCATTTTTAGTAATATCAATTCCGGACATTGAAGCACACATCCACAATGAACTGGCACAGGCTTCTTCTCCAACGTCTCGCCGAGTAGGTGTTCCACACCCTACCAAGTCCCGTGCCGGTGTGTCAATACCATATAATCCGTCACGAGCGCGTAGACAGGTACAAATCTTCAACTCTCAACCGCTTTCGAGCCCGAAGAGTAGTTGGGGTAGGAGTGTGAACCGAACCAGTGTGGGTGGTTGTCTGAATGAAAGCGATAGTGGAAATAGTGCACCTGGCAGTTACTTTGCCCAGATGCATATTTCGCGGCTGACGGGTTCGACGTCAGTCCCGCATTGTGGACCTAGCGGGACTGTGACCAGCTTCAACTCCAGCATCCCCAAGGTTTCCAGTGGTCTTTCCTCATACAGCACTTGTGCCGATGGCGTTGTTCGGAGAACAGAGAAGAAATGCTCTGCTGTTTCAAAGTTACCGAAGGCTCCTGCACCTCCAGGGCGATTGGACGTCGTTTCACCCTCCACATCGTCCTCTTCATCTTTGGTGTCTTTCACTCTGGCATCTACTACCATTGGTTCCAGTAGTATGACGAGTACGCCTCCCACTTCTTTATCCAACTCCATCGGTAATGTTGTTGCTGGTTTTATGGGTTTGGCTAAGGTGGCAACCGAGGTCAACTCGCGGCTCGCTGGCTCCGGTCATTTTGAAAATGAGCCGGGAACTGAGAACGTGGGATCACTCGTGAAAAGGGCAAAGAAGAAGGAACGAGAGATGCCTGAGAGTGACACTCAAAATGCAGCAGCATCTTCATGGAAGTTCAACCTCGGTTTGTCATCGTCCTGGAAAGAGAGAGTATCCTCATCCTTTGCCTCTTTCCGATCAACGGCATCAGCGGATACTAAACTACACTCATCTACTGGGCTAGATCGTCATATACGTCAATCTAACGGCATATCACCATCAAGTTTCTGGAAGGACCCGGGCACCGCACCTCTTGCTCCTGCAATTGTAGTCTCAGCTACTGCCAGGGCTGATGGTTCTCAAGACCCCAGTGAAACCTTCCCTCTATCTGATGTTATGCTTCCTTTGACTAAGAGTGAAGAGATAGCTGCTTCCGGCAGCTCATCAGTCACCGCGACCCCTGCATGGCCATCGCCTACAGGAACACCATTACCTGTGGAGTCAAAGAAGGCGAAATCCGATGTGACTTCTCTACCCACGCAAACTGTATCTGGAGCCAAGCGCACATTGCCCCGTCCTTCGCCTCCTAAACAAATATCTCAGCTCTCTGCGCATATGCATACCCATCATCCCCCGTCGTCTGGCCAATGCGAGTGTTTTGAGCATCAACCCAGGCGAACTACCAAGTCACGCACCTTAGCTCGTATTCTTTATCCTCAAGAATCTCCTAATCCCACCCATACCCCCATTAGTGATACCTCTATCCCCGCTGCACTGACTCCATCTGCACCACCCCCAACACCCGTCGCTTCACCGACTGTTTCCCACTTTTTCCCATACATCCACAATTTGGACCATGGCTCCATGCCACCAGAATACATTGTCCCTCCCATATCCGTGAAGATCGCGGATCTGGGTAATGCGACGCCGTCAACAAAGCACTTCACTGAGGATATTCAAACTCGTCAATATCGGGCACCAGAAGCCATTATTGGACGTCGCGACTGGGATGCTAGAGTGGATATATGGAGCGTAGCATGTGTGGTGGGTAATTCTTGAATCATTTCCGGCTGCAGCTTATCGGTTGCGTAGGTTTTTGAGCTTCTAACGGCAGAGTATCTTTTTGATCCCCAAGGTCAAGGCGAGCTCTTCACGAAGGACGATGATCATGTGGCTCAAATTATTGAGTTGTTGGGTGACTTCCCTCTACAGCTAAAGATGGGTGGCAGATATAGTCGAGAGTTATTCGATCACACTGGTATGTTATCTTCGTGTAGTCTCCAGGCATCATGTCTCGACTCATTCGGTGACGTGTTTTTATAGGCTCCCTTCGGTATATCCGCACATTGAAACCGTGGCCACTCACACGAGTCATGGTTGAGAAGTACTCGTACTCTGAAGCAGACTCTATGGATTTATGTTCCTTTTTGGAGCCAATGCTAGTTATTGATTGGCGAGAACGCAAAGGCGCCCGAGACTTCATTAACCATCCTTGGCTAATACCCACTGAAGCAGATGGAGTTGTGACGGAGTGGTGATTTCCAGGTTGCTTCTTGACGCCGGTTTTACCCGTGGTTGTGCATCCCTCCGGCACTGGTAATTTGTCAAGCATTTCCCCTCTCACATCTTCGGCTCCACGATGTAGCCACACTGAGATGTTCAACCGTTCGTCTTGAGTTCTGTTATACTCTCATATCACGTTTTACCTTATTTCTACTATGTGCCATTATGGAACTATGGCTTGTCATTCTCTCTTTTTATTTTGATGTCTTCTTGCTTTTTGGCTCTTTTCTCCCGATGTTTTTATACGCTTCTATCTTCACTTTGACTTCATATTCTTTTGTCTAAGCCATGCAACCTTCTTTCTTTGGCAACTTCGTGCCGTCCTACATCCTGTAGACATGTCCTCCGTTGTCCATCCTTATCGAATAATGCCAGGGTTTCTGCCCTTCTCCCTTCCTGTATGTGTATGTTCCGAGGCTTCCGATTTTTTGCCCCGTTCATTTTAATTCTTGCCTTGCTCTTGTTGCCTTCTGTTTGATCTCCCTTTTGGCTCCATTTGGGCCGCTGCAGCTTTTTCTGTGCGTTTCACTTCACCCTCGCAATACTTTAGGTTACTGTAGACTAAATTCAGAATACATCTAAGTATTACCTCCGAAGTAATATCTGACAACCTGGTATCCAATGTTTGACGGTTTGCGAAATAATCAACCCTCACATGTCTAGAAATTCAATTCTAGTTCTAGCAAAGACTCCATGTTCTCCTGACATATAGACTCATCGTTCAAACATTGAATCAATGGAAATGGAAAAGGGGGAAGCAGGCTAGGATGATATCGGGAGTAGTTGTACGGCTGTTGACTGGGACAAATACGAGTTGATAAGAAATTGGTTGATCCGAAAATACTCATGTAGATTTGTATTCGTGTACAGCATGCAGGAACAGAAACACTGACGAGCCCCCGTTGATAAACAGTACTGATCTTGAACAGTCATGAATTCTGACTGACTGACTATTCGACTTCCGTTTTTTCACGCCGCCCGCTGTTGAGTTAGCAAATAAGACTCGGTTATTTAAGTTCCGATTCTAAAGATATCGATATCCGGAGTTAGTCAGGAGCACTGTTTTTGTGACTCTGCCATCAGTTCTAGACCATTGTCTCAACCCGGCAGGCATCTGAATTCGGAGTTTCGAAAAAGGAACCCAGGTCATTTCAGATTCACCCCAAATATCCAAGCAACCCTTCCCCCTGGTGGTGATTGACTAGTGGGACCCGCACGACCTTGCCACTTTCACTAAAACTCGACGAGTCTTGGCATGTCGGCCGATAGTTGCTTTCACCATTTCAGGCAGCGAACTGCGAAGCCAGCGACTGACCAAAGTTGGGATGGTTGTAGATGCCACGGAAAGCCACCCAGTGATTTTTTAAAAACCTTGTGGTAGTATAAGAATAATATAGATCTCTCCACGTAAATAACTCCATCCATGTGCCTTTCGCGCTGAAAGCGGCGAAATTCAAAAATTGCCCTATCTGTCACTATAAGGTCCGACAACTCGGAATATTTATATCAACTCAAAACAAGAGTTCGGGTAGTTCAGAAAAAGGGGTAACATTGAGGAGCAACACTACAACAAAGTTACGAAAGTCATCAGACCACCTATTAAACAAGAATATACATCAAGTAAATCATTGCTCCCCGGGCATAATATGCTTGGATCCCGAGAAAAGTTAAAAGGGATAACAGTATATAAACGTCAACGCATCCTCATGTCTAACGGTCCTGCGCGCTGAGCCGGTATGGAAAGAGAGAACAATAATTACAGTGTTTCTCAATATCTTTCGTCTCTTCTATACCAAGTCCTCAAAGAGCGTCATATTAGAAAGAGCGAGTCAGAGAAAGAGTGGATAGAAAAAAGAGGTTTGTGGCAACGTCAGATTGGTCATATGAATCTAAAAGATGGCGAAGAGGCCAGCAAAGACAATAGCGAGAGACGTGATGAGAGCAGAGCCGAAATGAAGCTTTTCGACTGTGCCAGAGCCCTGGATGATACCACCAGTAGCAGAGCTAGCATTCAAACCTGATTCACTTGAATTAAAAGGTGTCATAGATAGACATGGAAGCAACACTCGCACCGAAGCCAGTAGGAATAGGATTGGTTGTATTGTCATTGGTCTCAACATAGGTGTCGGCGATCGACTTTTTGAGACAGGCATAGACAGGCTCGATTGTTAACCCACGCGCCATGGCATCAGGCAAGATGTAACCAGTAGCAACTTCAACTGTTTGCTGGAAAAGGTCGTGCTCTAAAACAATGAAACCACTGTCTCTGGTAGAGACATTGTTCATTATCCCCATCCAGTTTGACAAAACTTGCTGGACAGTGGTCGCCCCACTATGAATATCAAAATCTGGGAGTGGTACATCAGCATCAAATCTCATGACAAATTGGGTTGCTATTTACCATCAGTATCGAATGTCTGCGTAGGGGTTATGCGTGTCCACATCACAGGAGTCAAGTCCATAGCAGTCGCAATCGCACGTACACGATCACTGAAGTGTTCCGAGAGAGAGATCATGAGCAAGTCAACCACCTCACAGGTACATAAAAACCTCACTCGATATCACCAAATGGCGGCCTCATCATGTTTGGAGTCACGCCAAGGACGTCATGCATAATCTTTTTGGTCCATCCAAATTCAGCAATAATCTGTTCATTGGATAAGGTCGTGAGGGGAGGGTGACTCCAAGTGTGAACGGCAACTTGATGTTGTTTCAAGTATTCACTTTGAAGAATAGTAGGGAAGGAAAGGGCACGAGAGCCGACGACGAAGAAGGTAGACTTGAGATTTACCGAATCAAGGTAGTCAAGCAGCTGGGTAGTGTAAAATCCTGGGCCATCATCATAAGTCAAACCCCAGGTCTTGGGGTCAGGACACTCGGTAATATCAGTGTCACGAGTACAACCACCACAAGTCCACCAGCAGCGGTTGGTGTCCTGAACCGCCTCGGGATTGGCAGGACAACCACCTAATGGTGAGAAAGTCAGTTACTGTTGGGGAATTTTTATAACCGACCAACCTGCCACCGTTGCATTGAAGCTGGGGATTTCAATACCAGTGGCCTGGACTTGTTTGATCCACTCTTGAACTTCAGGAGAGTCGATGGGTGGTATCTTGTCGAGAGCGGGATACTTTGTGGGATCCAATGTCGCAACTGGAAGGTTTACGTAAGATGTCACAGGCCATGCCGAACAGGTAATAAAAACAACGCACCATTTGGCAAGGGTGGAGCATTTGAAAGGAAGGAAGGTTGCACACCGGGAGCAGGAGTGCTAGCAAGGGCCTCGGTAGTAGCACTAGGGGCGTTTCCATTAATGCTAGCGAGGGGAACGGCAGTGGGGTTGGTTGAGAGGAGCGAGACAGATAGGGTAACAGAGGACGCAGCCGCGGTACCCAGCGGGACAGAGGTTGAAGATGAGGCAACAGGACTGCTGGGAGATGAGGCAGCGAATACCTGACGAGCATGGGCACTGTGAGCACGGACAGAGTCGTCTGCGTGGGCAGCGATGAACGGGGCAGCGACGACGACGACGGCGGTGGCGAGCGCAAGTCTCATGGCTGATAGAAGAAAAGAAAGAAATGTGGCTGCAATTTTGATTCGGCCCTTCTTTGTTGTATATATTCAATTCTATTTTTAGGAGACCGCGTGAGACCGCTCCATATTATCTACACACGGAATAATCTACACACGGCGTTTCTTTGGTCTCGGTTTTTCAAGGTCAATCTCCTCTGCGTCGTCGTCATCGTCATCATCGTCATCGTCATCATCATCATCCTCGTCCTCGCTGTCTAGCTCCTCTCCTCCCAAATTGCCAAGAAAGTACTCAATGGCATCCGGGAACACTTCGGTTGCTATCGTCACCCCGATCTGACCATCACAATCAATTTAGTTTTCCATTACGAATTTTGGAAAAGTCACCCACATCCATCGGATCACTCTCCTGTTCGAAAAAATTGAAAAAGCTACCGGGTTCGGCAATTGAAGACTCGTCGTCAGGATCTATCTCCCGTGGATACAACTTTGTCAGATTTTTGTCGTCGCTCCTCCAATCAATCTTCATGTGCTGCATAGGAAACAGACAATCCCGTGTAGTCAGCAGTCAGCCGTCAGGGATCCGAGCTCATAATAATGAAAAATACAATACGCGACAATCCCGCGTACATCAGGTAGAAAATGTTTAAAACTCACACTCAACTGGATATCTCGGTCCCACGAGAAATCGACCATCGTTTCAGTGACCCCATTCTCGTCCGGTTTATCATCGCTTGCTGTAGGTGGTGCTACATATTTGTAATCTTTACTGAGCACGCTGTTGGAGAAGTAAGGGTTTTGCCCAAAGTGCTATTCAAAGAAGTGATGCGTCCAGAACTGTGTCACCAGTGCACAACCGAATAGCACCCACGAATTCAAGCTTGAAAGCACGGGGTTCCAATTGATCATGTTCAACCCATACGTCCTCCAAATAAGCGAGCGCAGACTGGTCTGCGCTGTGTGCTATATGAAGGGTGAGATGGTTATGGCGCATCAAGGCCACAGGCCAGAATTTCGGAATCGCTCGGAGGATTTCACGGCGCTTTTTGAAGGCGGGACTGAGTTTCTGGTATCTTATACTTTCTAAAGTGTAGTCGAGTCGTCATGCCAAGGAACAGGGAGCGAACATTCTACCACGCACCTAATGAGACTTCAATGCGAGCTATCTCGCGTTGGAAGGTCTCCAGCTTTTTGGCCTCCTCGTCCCCGATCTCGACTCCTTCGAAGATGTTTTTCTCATCTTCGTCCCCAGCGGATCCACGTTTCATTCCCTTGGTTATTGACGTTGAGTGAGATAGAGAGAAGAGAGGAAGAGTTCTGCTTAGCTAGAAGAAATTTGTGATTATGTACTACCTATATCAAGTAAACTTCCTCCCACAGGTCCCAACGTCTCATACCTGTCTCATGTCTCATGCCTAATGTGCCGTACCCCAACTTCAACGAACCAGCACACATACATCCTAATAACATCACAAATGGACACAGAACAACGGACTAGATTTCAAGACAATCAGCAAGCACTGAATATGTAGATTACACCATCAATCTACACGTTTCTTCGACGGTTCCAGCTCCTCAATGCGCCCATTTACAGTCCTCTTCCCATTACTTTTAACCCCCATTCCATGTCTTCCAGAGCGGAATCCAGGCCCATTATAATGAATTATATCAGTCAATGAATTGAGCCGTGGCCACGAAACATAGTCAATTCCATTGACCATCATGAAAAGGATTGAGACCGCAAAGAGCCAGAACCAAAGAAGGAAATAATAGAATAGTGAATAGTCTGTTAATTCACACGATTACGTCAGAGAACTGTCATTTTCCAACAATGTGATCCCAACCTGATGTACGAGGTAACGTCAAACCAGCGATGATCATGAATAACGAGAACGACGCGACAAGCGGCACCTGGCAGAAAGAGAGGACATTATTTCAAAATGGATCTCTCCAAAGCGTAGCACGTAACGAGGTTCCACATACCGATCGAGTGATGAGTGGACGAACATCAGTAATTAGGAACAACGACACCGACGGTGACCTTTTAGCCACCCACTGTCCAGTGACCAAGTCGAATCCATCCTAAGAGCATAAATTTCCCCAAATTCATATTTTATGCTGGTTAATCTTGCCATTGTTACACACACCTGTCTCGCGCCGTCAAAGAAATTGTTCCTAATATACCGCATTGTGGATTTGACTCCATCCTCGAGGAGCCCCTTTCTAGTTCTCTTACCTGTCCTTGTAAAGTCGGACTTCAGGGCCGCTGAGCCTCCGTAGGCTGTGGCAATGGCATCGGCATGCTCCGCCCACACTGATATGAAAGCCAGTTAGACCATCTCAAATGTCGGAAGGAAAGACTTACTCTCTCTAAAGTCTTTACTGAAAGACTCGTAGTCATCTACACCCGCGTTCCCAGACAGGACACCCAACTCCCTTAGCTGTTGGTTCAGAGTCCATTTGGCGATGGTAGCCTGAACCACATTTGTCCGATCTAGGTTATCCATACAATTCGTCCGTACTGTGCCCATCTGCACCTTGATCGGCTTCTCTTCATCGATACCGAGATGGAAGTACCTGAGCAATACGCATCACACCGTCAGTTGTGTGGTCAATATGACAATTGATCCCACAACAGTTTCTTACCCTTGTCGCTCCAGGTCTTCCTTGATTTTCTCAAGAAGGATTGAAACTCGATCCCAGTGCATCTTACTGCACTCGGTGTGGAAATCAAAGTACTCGTAACGCACACTTGGCAAGTTCACCTTGTGGTCATTGAGCCAGGATAAGTTTGACGAATTAGAGAAAGAACAACATACTTCTGCAACAAAGCGCTCATAAGCCTCCTTTACAGGTTTTTCATATCCCTTCTGATTGACAAGGTTGACCAAAGCCTGCTTTCCATACGTATCAACTTGCTCTTGCAAATGGCGCCTCATGACATCAGCCTAGAACCAGCATCAACCCAGAAGGGCGGGGCAAGCCATCAACACTTCCTCATACACCATTTTATCGTATTAAAAAAAACTCACTGTCTCCTGCAAATCCATGATCTGCAAATCAGGTCTATACCTCAACGTGTTGATCTCCGCCCAGAACACCGGGACACTTCCACGAATTTGAACAAAGCTCAATTTGGCTACAATATTCGTATCTCCTACACCTAGCATAGGACTTTCAAGTAGAACAATTTGTTCCGTTTCATTAAAGTTGGCAACATGACCATCTTTGTCGATTCCTCGACGGAAGTAGCGTGTTCCCGCACGGAACCGGCTGCGTCTGCTGATGAGGCAAAGATACATGTGTCTACCGTGCAGCAGGGTCGGTCGCAGGTCGAATGCTATAGGACGGAATGAATCAGCTGAGCTGGTGTTCTGATTTAATGCAAAAACTCACTTCCATACATGATTGGAAGGATGAATGGACTGAACTACAAAAGATGCTTTCAGTGATTAAAATCAACCGCTCGTGAAAAAGGTACTTACATCTTGCTGTGAATTTGTCAAGTCAATAAGCTTTGACTGGAGGTATCTGTTCCAAAAGAACCTATCATCCACCTATTCAATGCAACATGATCAACATAATAAATTCACCAAGTCTCCCCAACAGCTCCTTACCGTTTCCCAAAAGGCCTTCTGTCCGTCTTTCTCCCTCATTTCCCATTGCAGCTGCAATCGTCGCGTTAAATCCCACTGATAGGAGAACAGGAAATTTCCCGCGTGCAAATGTGATCTGACAAGCGCCAACAAGTGTGCCTCCACAGGGTGGGGTGGATTATGCGACGAAATAGTCGGGTTTACCGGTAAAATGTCGAAGCTAGTCGCACGGTATATGCCGTGGTCCATCAAGCGGCCTGAAAGCTCGCGGCCATTGATGACAATGATATATTCAGCTATAAGGAGTCAACATGAGCGGAAGTTACAAACCATGAGGCATGCGCACGTACAGAGTGACAATGATATTATTCCAACGATGCCAAAGAGAGGTTTGCCCGACCGATGTGCAGTGGAGGGTATAGGTGTTGTAGAATCTGTATCTAGGAGGTCTGTTCCAACTTCCAGAACGAACAAGAAAATAACTTGCTGTTCAGTATAATTTCACCAGAAGCGCGGTGAACCACCAAAGTCTGTGAGTCTGAGCCGTCAGGGACAAATATATATGTGTCATTGCCTTCGGTGAATCTAACGAGTGAACATTCAGCGTGATTACACGAGAAAAATGAGAAAAAAGAAAGACAAACAGACTAAGGCGTTGGTGGAGGAACCTCATGGGTGGTGGCAAGGTGGAATCAAATATTGATGGCGAGACTTTTTTTGTGACTGATCCCTTACATCCACCATGAAACTCACCCCAGAGCTCCTTGCGCAGACTGTCTCGAGTCTTAATCCCGTCAAAGAACGTCAACTGGACCTTCGAGGTGCGTACAAAGCATCCAGTCATTTTCACGGCATTGACCCACGTCTAGGTTACAAAATCCCAACAATCGAGAACTTGGGTGTAACAAAAGCATGTATTTGCTCATCCTGGAATAAAGGACTGTATCAGCTCACACAGGGACATAGGATCAGCACGATGCGATAGATTTCACAGATAACAGTATCATTACATTAGGCAATCTGCCTCTCCTCAAGCGTCTGCGCACGCTCCTCCTCGCCAACAACCGAATATCCGCAATCTCAACCTCCCTTCATCTCTCCGCGCCCAACCTCACTACCCTTGTACTCAGCAATAATGCGCTCGTAGAACTCGGCGACCTCGAGCCTTTGAAAGATCTCAAGCGTCTGGAATATCTCTCATTACAAGGAAACCCGGTCGCTGAGAGAAAATATTATCGGGAGTGGCTAGCATGGCGAATTCCCAGCTTGCGGGTACTCGATTATCAGCGAGTTCGCGACAAGGTACGCGGGTTATCTCGTCCCCGGTCACGAAAGAGTCTTATTGAGTCCGGCCCATGATTGTGTAGGAACGTAAAGCTGGCAAGGCACTTTTCCTAACAATTGATGGCGTACCAAACGCACTCGCGTCAACACTATCTACCACCGTGTCGTCCAACGCAGGAAAGGCCGTGTTGACGATAGACGAGCCGAAAGTTGCACCAGGGATCATGGGCAAAGCTGGTTATCTCATGTCCAAAGAAGATCAAGAGCGCGTCAAATTAGCCATTACAAAAGCTACATCGATGGAAGAGATCAGACGTCTTGAAAGGAGTTTGCGAGATGGCTACTTGCCAGAGATGGAATCAATAGGAGCATGATCCAAAAAATTCAAACCAAGTGTGTCGTGTGTGCTCTTATCTCAGGGTGTGTTTGTTTGTTGTTCGTACATTTGCATTCCTTCTTGAGGGGCGTCGTACATATTGACGGACAGGTGTTTGCATATTCCGTAAAAAGAAAGAAATCAAATCAAATCAGACCACTACTCTGGAAGACGTGTTCGATGAATGGCTCCGATGTATTCCAGATCACATCTAGTATCCCTTAATGCCTGCTTTACCAATCCATAATCCATGGAAACCCAATGCGATGACGGCAATCAAATTAGCCAACGAACTTATTCCATGGAGCGAACCAAATCGACGGTTGAGAGCCTTCATCTCGGTGGAAGCCTATCCCGTGAATAAACGTTTATTCCAAAACTCCTGAGCTGGCTTTGAAAAGCATACCGCAGGATCATTATACTGCTTGTTTTCCTCCTTCTCGAGTTTATGGCGTGCAAACATTGTTCTAAACATGAGCCATTAATTATTTTCCATGCGGAACCAGAGTCGTTCTCACCTGCTTGTCATGGGTCCAATAATGAAGTAGTTCGCGCCCTGTGCGATCAAAACACTCCCAAGTAAATAGACTTGGGCAACGTCCGCAATCCAGGGCTTAGTAATATACGTTGTGACATCCGGATGGGAGTAAATCCACTTGGTTAAGAGTGCACTAGAAAGAACTATGGTTTGGACAAAATAGACGGGAAAGATTTTGTGCTGCAAAGCCCCAAACTGCTGACGCGCTGTTCAAATTTTTTTTAACCCAAATTCAGCATAGACACTATGTTATAGTACTCACGAAGTGTCTTGAATGCAATAATCCCTGGACGTTCCACATCAACAGAGCTCTAATATAATATATAATCTTTATTCATCTCACCTGCAAAGAAAGTGACCCAGACGGCTGCAGTACACTCAATCAGTCATCTCTAACAAAACAAAGTTGCTGAAATCTGCTTACCCATTCCAAATGCCCAAGCATATCCGAGTAAATACAAGCCATCTGAGTTCACCAGACTAACGATAGAGCTTAGAGTCAAGGGTTCAGCACGAGACATTTCGATAGAACGCAATTAGTGCTCGGAAGAAGATCAAGGTAAGAACCAAGGTTGATAAGGAGTTGTGACCACTTCTTATGTCAGTGTGAATGACACCTAGAACCAAGGATCAAAGGTATCGCGGAGCGTTATGTATATGACATCCAATAAAATATAACTCTATTCGCCGGACGAACAAGAACTACTACTTGTCTATGATTGTATTTCATCCGACAACAAGCTTAGAATCACCCTCAGTGAACTCATAGGTTGGGACCTCGAGATTAAGCTGAAAAAGATAAGCATAAGTATCGTCCACTGAAAGCATATAACGCATAACCCTTACGGGAGCGGGACCCTTGCGAGCACGACCAGCTAGTCAGAATAGTCAGTCAACACATTTTCCCGATAGCCAAAAAATGGAATCTCACAGATATCATAATGTGAACCATGGCATGGGCAGAACCTACAGCCCAAAGCGTCATGATAATCCTCCAATGTTGATCAAAAGTAGACGCACCATCCACCAAAATCACCAGCCTCACCAATGGGTACACAACCCAAGTGCGTGCATACGCCAAGCATAATAAGCCATTCAGGCTTCTTGACACGATCTTCATCGGCTTCAGGATGTCTCAGAGACTTCCAATCCACAGCACGAGCCTCTTCCACCTCTCCTTGAGTCCTATGTCTAATAAATACCGGCTTTCCTCTCCATTTGATGATGACATTCTTGCCCTCTGGAATCTGCGACAAGTCAACTTCAATCTTGGCCATTGCCAAAACATCAGCAGAGGCAGACATTGATTGTAAAAACTCGGAAATGGATGACTTTGCAGCAGAAGCGGAGAGAACACCGAGAGCGCCAACCATAAAGTAGGAGCGAGTACGGTTGCTGTCGACGTCGGTGCGGTATTTTGAATAGTCTGGGGCCTCGGGCGCGTCCTGCCTCACAATAGAAGTGTGGATGAAGCGTTGTTGGGAAAGAGTAGAAGGGTATGCTAAAAGAGTGACAGACAGAAAGATCAGCCCTGTCCCAGAACTGACTGAAAATTCTACACACTAGTAGTGACAGTCCTGCTCACAAGACCAGCAGCTGGAGAAAAGTCAATACCGCCAGACCACCTCGGCTGGGTATCAGAACGGGCGGCAGATCCACCATGACCGTGGTCGTGTTCTGACGCTGGGGCTCGTACTGTCAGGTTGAGACGGGATGCAAAGGGAATGCCGCTGGCGAGCGTGCGGACGGTAGGAGCGAGCGTGGTGGCTCTTATCGAGGCCTGAAAAGTAGCCATGGGGAATACAAGTTTATGTACTGAGCAAACCTTGACCGGAGTTTTCCCTCCCGCTTCCGTTCTGTCCCGGTCACAAGCCTACAATTTATTCTAATCAAGTGAGCTGCAGGTGCTGCTTCAAGCACGCATCCACTCGACTTGTATCAAACAGAGGGCGAACTACACGACCAGAATTCTGCACTAAAAGACGGACATTCGTAGTGTAATCCGTAATTATTCCATCAGCCTTCCAGTCCAACAGCTGCTGTGCAATGTTGAGGTCGTCAACCTACAATTTGTACTCACATCAATGTCTGTGTGCACAACAGCGAATCAGAACAACTTAACAGTCCAAGGAATAACCTGAATCCCAATCTTATGTGCCTGGTCAATCATAGCTTTGGTAGTCATGGGTATATATCCTGGCTGAGTAGGGTCCTGGACAGGAGAACTGTTGTTCACTGCGGCAGGCGAGAGTATTGTGGCACCAATCGACCCAGCGGCATTGGCTATTCGCTCGCCAATGGTCGCTCCAGCAAATTCATCCAGACTATGACCAGCAAGCCAAAGTGGCGCAAGGTCCGGGGATGATGTAGACCTGGACAAGAGATCACTTCAACAGCCGTCCCATAGAGCAGAAAGGATTGGTATATGCACGAATCGACAAGAGCCGCTCGAGGTAATCGAGGCTCTAATTCCATCATTCCAATGAGCGTACGCCAGTCGAAACTCTCATACTATGATCCAGTTGTTAAGCCGTCGAATCGTGAGATCAAGTTAAATCCTACAGTTATCTGATCAAGGGGATAACCACTTTTCGCGAACTCGGCATGTTGAGCAGTGACAAAATCCTCTGGGGGACGAGTGGTACCGTTAAACTGAGGATTGACCTTTGATTCGATATTAAATAGAACCTGGCGACCTGGATCAGCGCAACGGACAAAATCAAAAACTTCTGCCAGTGTAGATATTTTCGTTCCAGGAACAGTCAGTTGCATAGCTTGATTAGGGTGGTTTCAACAATAAATTAAAGCTGAGATCGAAGGCAGGAGGCTCACGGAAATCAAGCTGACGCAAGGAACCACAGTCCAAAGTCTTGATCTGTGCCAAAGTAAGGTTGGCAATGAACTTGTTCACATAAGGGAAGGCAGAGTCATTGGGTTCCTAGATGAGAAGGTCAAAGCATCAATTTATGTACACAAAAGAATCAGGGTACAAACTCACAACAGGCTGAGTATCTTGACATTTGGTGGGAAGAATCTGTTCATCATGCCAGACCACCACCACACCATCCTAACGTAGTGGATAAGTCAACTCAGGTCTAGAAACAAAGCGTCATTATCAGTTACTTTGGTCAAGCCGTTGTCCATTTCGAGCGTAGTAACACCGTTAGCCAGCCCCCTGTACATCATACTTGAGAAACAGCACATTTTGACATTGCAATAATTGCATTCCACCTTGCAAAAGCAGGAAGGGTGTTCTCTATCTCGTCTCCACGTCCCCCTCGATGACCCTTTCAAGTGATTTTAGATCTCAAGGCGTTGATATATCGGCTGCCTCACCTGAACATCATAGAATTTGGTGGGCGTTAAGTTCGAAGGCGCGCCGAGAACGATGGAGGCTTGAACAAGGGAAAATAACCAATTCGAAATCAACGCCATCCCAAACTGTGAGATGGCTGACAAGGAAATAACCTAGCACATAACTCGTACATTGCACTGCTTAAGTACCTTTTGATTCTGAAGGCCACGCCATGTGAATTGTTCACATGGCAAGAATACCGCTCGAGAGATCCACGTACGAATAGACCAGTCCAGACACCAACTTAGTAACACACGGTATGGTACTGGGACCCACGCGAAACGTTTCTAGGGAAAAATCTGTGATGGTCTCGAGAAAAAAGGATGTTCAGAATGCTCATGTGTAGTCGTATGAGAGCATGCTGACCTAGCAGACAGGAAGGCAGTATACAAATGGCTGAATCTTTCGTGTCTACAGAGTACATCAAGTTCAAGCTGCCAAGCAGACCTGCAGGGAAACCTGGATGTATGATGGGCATATCCTCGTCATCCTGTTTTCTTGGCTTTGTCCATAGTGTTTTCCATTTCCATCTTACTATTCACATTTTGCAGCCCCAGGTTGCGCCAGTCATCCCGTTCCATGAGGCCCCTCGAAAGAGAGTGAGGGGAACGTCGTTGAGAAAAGGCTTCTCTCACTTACTTCTGCATCCTACAATCAAGATAATCTCTATTTAAAGCGCGACAAGGTGTTGAATTGTTTGAATTCTCCTTCAAGCATTCCATATACATTGTCATCACAGCCTTGCACTCTCCTAACGAGTGTTGAAGACTACAGCCACATTCAGACAGCAGAGCCACAAACCATAGTGATCCAGAGGAAAAGAACCACGATCAGGAGGAGAGGGAGTCAATCCAATGTTGATGGATGGTGGTCGACCAAAAGACATGACAAAGTCGATCGCGATTCGGCATTTCTGAGTTTAGACAATCCGTGAGAAACGTTTTATACATGCTATTAACCAACATTCGAATGAACAGAAACGAAAACGAAAACAGACACAAGCCGACGAAAAGTTTGTTTATTGACTTGTTACTCCGAGTCGCTCTCTTCATCAGACGAATTCTCGCTCGTGCGTTGAGCTGAGGTGCCTGGGGTGTTTGTATCGACAGCTAGATTAATTCCAGCGTCCTTGACGGCTTGACTCAGTGCTTCTCGTTGCTGGGCGGTCGCAGCAGCAGCATAGCGGCTACCTCTGAGCATCACGATTTCCTTTAGCCAACCATTCTCTCTTCTCAAATCTGCTACTTCTTTTTCCAGTTCCTCTGCTCTTCCCGATAGATCTGACACTGAACGTTCCAGGTTGATTGTCTTTTGCTTTCTCTTGATGCGAAACCGAGCTGGGGAAAACTGGTCATCTACTGGAAGTCGGGGTGTATTTGAGGCTTACCTGATGCTGCTGTATTACGCTTGCGCTTTTCCTCCACTACGCGCTCCTCGTCATTGGGATCATCTGGCTCCACCAACGAATGTGTGGAAAAAGTAGGTGAGCTCTGGGGAATAGATGCAGATCGTGGCCGAGTCAATTGGGAAGGCGACGTTCTCTGGTCCCTTTGTAGAGAGAGCTGGGGCGCTGGCTGGGGTAGTGGGGCGCTCTGTGACGTACCCGGAAACGGTATTGAAGGAACCAGCTGCGCTGGGAGTAGATGGGTGTACTCGGGGGGAGCACCTTGAAGTTGGTTCCATGCAAATAGGGGCGGTAAGAAGTTGGTATGAAATGCAGCGGGTAGAACGTGTGTGTGTGAGTAGAAATCTCGGTTCAGTAGTTGGGCAAGGGAGTTGTCGAGGGCTGTGGTAGGTCCAGAGGCAGCTGGAAACTGGGCCAATAAATAAAAGTGAGCCATAGAGATATTTACTTACCGTGTCGTGGTCGTCTGTGTGTGGTAGTTCTGTATTGGCAGACATGTATTCATGAGATGGGACATTTTCTGAGGGTTAGAGAGCTGTGATTCGCCATCAGCAGACAAGATGGCGTTAGTTGCAATGAGATACACGTCACTGTATCACTGTATCATTGTATCACTTACATCACTGTCACTGTTACTGTTACGCGCCCATTAACATAGTGTATTCGTCTGCGTCCACAATGGTATGTTATGTTATGTTATTGTAGTGTTGTTGTGTTATCTCTCCCATTCATGCGCACAGATCATCCGCATCAGGTCCAAGGACGGCAACTTTCGCTTCGACCTCAAACCCTCAGACCACGCATCCGTCCTCCAGGAAAAGGCATGTCTTCCCTCTCTTCCATACTCCCTCCTGACTCTCTCCGACTTTTGTAGTTTCTCTCGACGGCCCCCGACGCTGACCCAGCCAGTATCACCATATCCAATCAGCCCCGGGGAAACGAGTTCAAGCTTGCACTCCTCAGAGACAGGACACTGTCAGACCTCGGCATCAAGTGTGTTGCTCGTCCTCTTCCTTCCTCTCCATCCCACTCATGTCTTTCTTCCAGACACGGTGATCTGGTCTTCGTGTCATACCAGTCCAGCCCAACGCTTCCCGACAGCACTACACCACCTATTGCCTCAGCAAGCTCAGATACTCTCAAGGAAGATCCTGTAGACGAGTACTGGCGCACACGAGATGCAAAAATTCCAAGGAGCAAAGACGCTCAATTCTGCAAGCACGGGCCCAAAGGCATGTGCGATTACTGCATGCCTCTTGAGCCATATGATGCCGCATATCACAAAGAGAACAACATCAAGTATCTCTCTTACCACGCATATTTGCGAAAGATCACACCTAACCAGACTGCCTCGGCACAGTCTTTCCTCCCACCTCTGAACCCTCTCTCCTACAAGGTCAAGGTTCCTTGTCCCACTGGGAATCATCCCAGCTGGCCTGCCGGTATCTGTACAGGATGTCAGCCCTCCACAATAACGCTGCAGTCGCAACCTTTCCGTATGGTCGACCATCTGGAGATCGCCTCCATGGAGATAATCGATCGCTTCCTCGGAGCATGGCGCAAGTCCGGTCTGCAACGATTTGGCTGGCTTCTCGGTCGATACCAACCTTATGACAAGGTCCCAATGGGTGTCAAAGCTGTAGTGGAGGCAATCTACGAACCGTTGCAACAAGGTGAACTCGATGGGTTGATCCTTGCATGGCCATGGGAAGACGAAAGTCGAATCCGTGAGATATCCGCTGCCGCTTCCGAGCCCTTGACCATTGTGGGTTATATCTTTACTGACCTTACACCTACACCCGACGACAGAACCAAAAACATCTACAAACGGCATGCGCAGTCTTTCTATCTCTCATCTCTTGAAGTCGTCTTCGCTGCGAAATTGCAAAAAGACAGTCCCACCAACTCCAGATCGTCGCCGACAGGTCAATACGGTTCGCGTCTCGTAACAGCAGTCTTAACAGCAACAGAGGATGGTCAAGTTGATATCGCCGCATACCAAGCATCAGAACAAGCTGTGGCCATGGTAGATGCTGATATGATTGAAGCTAGTGTCGACCCTGGTATCGTACGCATAAAGGAGGAAGACAGGAGTGAGGATTCCGCCAGATATATCCCTGATGTATTCTTCTCATACAAGAACGAATACGGGTTGGAGGTGAAGAAGAGCGCGAAACCGTGTTTCCCGGTAGAGTACCTCTTAGTGAACGTACGTGACTCTGAGTACAATTTACTTTTTGTCTCTCATCGACATTCTACGTATAGGTCACACATGGCTTCCCCCAGAACCCATCTCCGCTTTTCCGCTCGACACAGTTCAAGATTGAGAACCGACCAGGTTTAGAAGATCAGACTATCGAAAACGTCCTGTCTCAACTCCGTAACCTTGGTGCACTCGACATCCATGATAGTCGGACTGCCAAGCCGGGAGATGCACATAAGCGCATTGAGTTGGCGAAATGGCTGAGTGATTGGCATTTGGTTATGTTTTTGTCAACGACTCAGTTGATTTCCGAAGTATGTTTGACGCCCACCCATAAAGGGGGGAGAGGAGAGCTTAACTGTTTTTTTTTGGATTTAGAAGGACCTCAAGCTCATTATGCAGATTGTGACCCATCCTCAGTTGCTAGAAGATGTCTCGCTTCTTGATCCGGTACTTAACTCGACTAGTTGGCAAACGTTAATGGCGTTCACGCGTGATAGTGCTCGTAAGTCATCATTATGGTCTGAATTGGAGTTGATGAATGAAATGGATTCATCTTCCACAGCTGCATGGCCTACCACCGATTCTTCGGGACCCGGGGATAGTTCTCATGGGATGGATAGTGACGAAATATCTCCTGAAATACTTGAGCAGATTGCTGCAGCAGAGATTGCTACTGGTGGTGGTGGTGGTGGTGGTGGTGGTGGCAGCAGCAGCGGTGGGAGTTCAGCCAGAGTCAGGATTTGCCCACACTGTACTTTTGAGAACACTCATGGTGGACACGATTGTGAAATCTGTGGCCTTCCTTTGTAGTTGTATTTGTTTGACGTAGCTCTTTGACGACTCGTTGTCACAGAATTAAAAAGTAGATGTTTGGAGTGTATATAGAACGCTCTAGCTAAATACCGGCCAGCTATAGATCTTGTGCATGCTATAAATAGGGTACCATGTCATGTACAAACTGTCAAGCACCAGGTATCATCTGATGATACCTACATACATTTAAGCCTATTGAAACAAGACAAGAAGAAGAGAGACCGAGATCGGAAAAATATATAAAAACCCTGCTCGCTCCAGCGTGGCACCACCTCTCTCCCCAAAACACGCACTCCATTCCATCATTGGCTGAAAATCCACCAAACAGCGAATCCAAGACCAAATAAAATACCGAGTGCACGAGCAACGATGACGACAACCAAAGCTTTGCGAATGGCAGCATAGAACGTGCTCAAGGCAGATCCTGACCAATTCAATCTGTCGTTATACGAATGAGATCCGCTCTTTTCAACTAGGGCCGTGACTGAAATACCCACCGACGGTCATTCACACCTCCTGCATGCAAACTCGCTTCCCATCCACGTATAACTTCGCGATATCGTTTGCCAAATACCCTGCAAGAAGAAACAGATGTAAATCAGTGTCAACATACATACGGAAAAAAAAACAACGCAATGGCACCCACCAAATCCAGAAATTGACATCAGGATAAGAGAATTTAGGAAAAACACTAGTAAGACTGGGAGCAACATACTCCACACGGAAATCTTCTACGACATCTTGGTACGGGAGTTGCATGTATTGCGATAATAGTGATTCAGTACCTTCTTTGGACTTGGGTGGTAAGTCACTGCGAGAGGATTGTGGTAGGATCATATACGACATAAGGTCTAAAATCATGCCCAGCGACAGTCCCCATAGCTTGAGCGTTTCTGGCGACAAACCCTTTTCAATGACGTCTTGTGTACTCGTAGGTTTCCTTTTCGGCTTTTCAGAGGATGGAGGGGAAGTAGAGGATGGAG
>Ga0157366_1000279_pt1 | contig 24731 bp, 30 predicted proteins | sample AttbisABBM1_FD_113149 | JGI IMG/M metagenome (GOLD analysis project Ga0157366, IMG submission 113149) | Fungus gardens microbial communities from leaf cutter ant in Botucatu, State of São Paulo, Brazil - Atta bisphaerica ABBM1 | ecosystem: Host-associated > Fungi > Mycelium > Unclassified ...
CGAAACAATCTGGACAGCAGAGAGATGAGTTATGAATATTTACCCAGTCTTTACGAGTTTGAGTGTTCGTCGACGAGGGAAAACACACTGATATGCACCTTCATCAGCTCCCGCCAGGAGAACGCCCAATGTCTTGTTTATCTCATCTAACATAGCGGGATAACGATCACCGATATTTCTCGCCATCACACCACGGACAACTTGGATGTGACAATCATCGGTTTCTAGCCCTAAACCAATTGTATGATTGAGTCCCCTTGATTTTGTAGGGTTAATATCACGCGTCGACAAGAGGTAGAAGAACATAAACCTGGTCGAGAGCAGCAAGGAAAGATATTTGTTTATCACTAGCTTTTTTTCATATCCTCCAGAAGTTCAGGTGCAGCCACAACTACAAGCCAAAAGAAAGGTGTCGGTATTTTGAAAAGTCTTCATATTTGACAACGTAAGCAGCACAATACATGCACACCTTTGAATAACCTTCTTGGATCATTTGCGATCCATAGCGCATTGCTTGATAAGCCCCTAACCACGAGGTGAATACCCCAGATGGTCCTACCGTAGGTATTCTGTCGAGCTGTCGTCCTCTTCGTAAGTTAAGCGTGGTCTTAGCATTGAACATGATTCGTACAGCCGAGCTTCTCCTGTGTATGAATGCTAGCGAGCCCAAGTGCTGCCGGGTAAGCGATGTTAGCAAAAAGCATGTTATCTTAAGTACTGTATTAGAGTCCAACACAACATTGATACATGTCAAGTCACAACTGCGAGCCTTTCATTAGCATGTTACCCTTACACGACATCAATACTTTGTAGACCTATCAATGCTGTCTAGGTCACCTTAGGGGTATACCCTACCCTAGTAGGCTTTCAAGCCATTATAATTGAGGGAAGGAATATAGAAGGAAAACTTGCACAAAGATTCAGTAATGGATAATAGAACCTCGTTGGAAAATTCCAATTTCTTTTTTGCGATCGGAGTTCAAATATAGTATTACATAAAACAAACTAATGAATGTGCTATTGTGAGCGGAACGATACTCAGGACAGAAGAATCAATTTGAGAAGAAATTCAAATTCGCGACAGAAAAGTTACTATGGTATCTCTATGCAAATGCAGCCTGATCCACTTTACTAGACTCACTAGCACCGTAGTTTTGGTCATTCACAAATGAACGTGTGCATTGTGCCATCGTAACAGAACTGTCATTCACATCAACATTAACGATTACACACAAAGCTGCAAAACTTACGCTCGTGAGATGGGATCTGTCTGATAGAAATTAGGAATAGGCTTCTTGAAAGCAGCACCGCCAATTTTGGCACCTGCTGTCTTGTTTTGGATCGCCTTGATACCCGCCAATGCAATCTCAGATGATGTCTTCTCCGTGATATCATATCTCACAAGCGCTGGCGAGATCTCCCACATCCTGTCCCTCAGCTCTAATAGATCATTATACGGTAGCGCAGTGCCTATCACCTCCGAGAGCGCACGAATGATCTTCCAGTCTTCACGAGCAGCGCCAGGTGGACTGACAGCCGCACGACCTTGCTGTACACGACCCTCAGTGTTCACCCACGTTGTTCCTTTTTCGGTATATGCTGAAGCTGGCAGGCAAACATCTGCTAGTTGAGCACCGATGTCACCATGATGGCCCTGATAAACAACAAATGCATTGGAAGGGATTGACTTAGGATCAACTTCGTCAGCATTAAGGAGGTAGATAAATTTGGGTTTCGTTTGTGAAGCAGCACGAGAGGGCGTGAAGCCAATCTCGTAGGACGCTGCACGGGAGGCTGCTCTCTGTAAAATGCTAAAGCCGTTCCAATCGGGGGTGATGAGGCGACCCTTCTCCTTCTCCACAAGTTTGGCGAGGGTGTTATAAACACCAGCGGCATCAGAATGTTCTGAAAGAGCGCTACCGACAATGATCAAAGGTCTTTTCGCCTCCCTCCATTTCTTGGTGAAAGCGCTCTCAGGCGCTTTACCTGAAGCGAATTTTTCCAAGGCATGGACGTCTCCGCCAAGATACTCGTAGCCATAGTTAGTATCAACACGTTCACCAATCAAACCAACCTCGAGAGGTGTGTGCAGCCAACTCTTGCGTATACGAGAGTTGAGTACGGCAGCTTCGTGTCTGGGGTTGGTACCGACCAAAAGGATAGCATCAGCCTCTTCAACACCAGAGATAGTTGCATTAAAGAGGTAGTTGGAGCGCACATCAACGCCATGCACAGGCGGTAGATGGCCGTTGGTCTGATCAAGGATGAGGTTGTCAGAGTCGAGGCGATTCATGAGATCTTTGAGAGAAACCAGCGATTCCGTATCCGCGAGATGGCCAGCGACAGCCTGAATTTCGTTCCCTGTGGCCCCAGATGTCTTAAGACCCTCGGCTATAGCAGTCAACGCCTCCTCCCAAGTGGCAGCAGCGAATCGATTGCCTTGTTTGACTAACGGTGTTGTTAGACGTTGGAATTTGAGCCCATCATACGAATATCGCGTCTTGTCACTGATCCACTCCTCGTTGACATCGTCATTTGTCTTGGGTTGTATCCGCATAACCTGAACACCACGAGAATCAATACGAATATTTGAACCAACGGCATCCATAGCGTCGATGCTTTCAGTGTTCTTCAACTCCCATGGACGGGCATTGTACGCGTACGGTTTGCTCGTAAGAGCACCGACAGGACATAGATCGACAATGTTCCCGGAAAGTTCGGAATTCATCGTCTTCTCGACATAAGTGCCAATTTGCATGTCATTACCCCGGCCAGAGGTACCGAGTTCCTCAACACCAGCAACTTCGTTAGCAAAACGCACACACCGTGTACATTGAATACATCGATTCATAGAGGTCTTGACAAGGGGACCAAGATCCTTGTTTTCAACAGCACGCTTGCCAGTAATTTCATGGAAGCGTGAGCGATCAGCACCATATCGCATAGACTGGTCCTGAAGATCACATTCTCCACCTTGGTCGCAGATAGGGCAGTCAAGGGGATGGTTAGCCAGAAGAAACTCCATGACACCCTCTCTGCGTTCAAGCCGTAAGATGAGGAGGAAATAGCAAGGAAAGAATAACAAGTCACCTCGCTTCATGTACAAGGGGGGTGTTGGTGAAAACCTTCGAACCAGGCATAGCGGGCATCGCACTGCCAATTCATTCATTGAGTTGTCAGATGCGAGAAAACGAACACGCACCAAGATGCCACGGGTTTTGGAGATCTCTCAACCTCAACTAAACACATACGACAATTTCCAGCGATTGCGAGCCTGTCCAGGACGTCGGCAGGAGACAGGTAAGATGGATCGGTGAAACGGACCTATCATGGTAACAGAACCTTCACGCAGGAACCTTCAGCTGTTTTCGAATAATTAAAAGACAAAACCCGCCTTGGTATTGTTGCACCAGCAGCTTCGCATGCTTGTATCAGAGCAGAACCTTGAGAGAGAGATATCTGAAAAGAAAAAGAGAATGTGACTGAATAGACTCACCTTGAGGAACCGTAACCTCTTTCCCATCTACCGTTAATGTTATATCTGCATTGCGTACTGAAGAAGACGCGAAGGAACGTCGGCCTGCGGATTTCGGTCAACAACATGATTTAAAAGTAGGCGCCCCCAACACACACCAGTGTTTGCAGCCTTTCCGAGAATTCCCGTCGAGGAAGGCCTAGACACAGTGGAGACTATGCGCAGCATCTGAGTCTCTGCTGCTGCCGTGAAGGAGACGATGGTGGTAGAAAGGAGACGATGGCTAGAAAACAGTTGTAACTGGCGAATTTCGGGATTCGACTGTTGATCACGCCTTTGTCACCGTCCAACCACTGTGCTCCAATTTCACATTCTCACGCATATAGCGGAGCTCAAAAGAAGTTGATATTTGATTTGACAGATATTTCACTAATGATTTCCACGAGAGTTTAGATAAGTCTGCACGAAGATAAGTCTGCACGAAGATATCTGATCTACAGGATTTCAGATGATACTCAGACCACTTCAAACTCAGTCTGAACGGGTCTTCGACAGTTGTCATCTGCCCTAGAAGTTTGACATAGCACTATAAGCTGCCAGACTGTCTCCCAAGTTTTGATGTGACTTGTTGAAGTAAGCTCTTTCATGGTTGGGAATAGTGCATCCAGATATCGAGCGATTTGAATAAAGCGTGGTAGTTCCGAAAAGTCGCTAGCGCTCCAGCAGGAAACGCCAGAAGACGGATCATGAATTCTCAATAGATTGAGGGGATGAGCAAGAATCTGTCGATTTTCCGTAGGAGGTGCTTCGCTTGTATCTATGGAAATGCCAAGCTTCTTCAAGTGAGGCGCAGAAAGAGCTATCAGGGAGAGAAGAGGAAATGTGATTGTCACAGTCAAGTGGAGTGTATCCAGATAGTACCAAACAGCAGAGGGCTTGAGTGTATGTTCCAGGCCATCGACTGGACAGTCAAAAACGCAGAGTTTTTCGAGAAGCGGCATACCAGATAGTTGGGCAAAGTCGACACGTGTATTACATGATGAAGCGATGGTCACTGTTCGAAGGAAGTCCCCCCAGCGCAATGATATTGTGTGTACCATGCTTCCAAAATCATACATTTGCTGTTTTACATCCTCAGCTTCCGTCAAAGTGGAATACTTCTTCCCTTTGCGACGTTGATCCCACCGCGGAGAAAATGTGTCCTCATCTCGAACGACTAGACTAGTCAGATGCTGTGATCCGAGAGATCGAACGAAGTCTGAGACCGCGATGAGAGGCCCAGAAATATGTAACCTTTCTAGCGACGCAAGGAAATCCGGTAATGGTGTAATGGGATTGGGTAAACGAGTGTAAGAGGAGCAGGAAAGCTTGAGGGTGAAACTTTCGAGGACAAGAGGTGCCAGAGGTCGAAACTCTTCAAAGCTGCCCACTTGAACAAGGGCAAGATCGAGAGTACGGAGATTGCTGAGGAGGGAAATACTATCTAACAGCGATTTCGGCATGGTGGTATCTTGTGTTATACGGAGAAGTTGTACTCCTGGGGACCACTCTGAAAAATCACAGAGAAGGCTTTCGAGTACGACAGGGGCAATAGCACCTGGTTTTTCAAGCGGTTGGGTGTTGAAAAGTTGGATTGTTTGGAGGTTTGACGAGAGAAAGAGAGAAAAATAATCGACTAGTCCATGATAGTTTTCTATGTAGAGCCTTTTCAGTTGAGGAAAAAGTGGCCTCCCTTTGAGCTGCTGTATAAGTCGAATATAGGTCCCCGAAGAAATTTTGTGGGCCTCTTCAACTCCATGCGAGTCAAGCTTAAGGATTTCGACAGATGCTGCGAAGTTCATACACGATTCCCACTCTGCCTGTGTTGGGCGATTTGCAAGTATCTACAAACGTTGATTAGTCTTAAAAAGTATCTTAGCCTCCCTACTCACATATTGATTATCGTGCTTTTGAAGACATCCGAGATTCTCGAAAAGAACCAAGAGAGAAGAAAGATGCAATTTCTCATTCTCTACCATGACATTGGATGAATCCTCTGGCGAGTTGAAGGACATATTGGTCTCAAACGAAGAAACTGAGGAAGAAGGGATTGAAAGCATAGTTTAGGACGGCCTCGCATAACGTATAAAAACCCTTCCCAAGTGCGTGGGATAGTAAATTTGACTCTGACAACAAGTATATCAGAAGCTAGATTATATCAGAAGCTACCTTGTTGATTTTCCAAAGCCTCAAGTCAGCCACTGCCATTCAAGTCCCAGTGAAAGTTCTATGACTAAGTGAAAAATAAAATGATTAGATTGAGATCTGTGACAGCTCAGTTCCTGGAAGATAAACTAGAGTCTGTTATTCTTGTAGACGTGACAGCTAGTAGTACTGATAATGAACAGAAGAAGACTAATTACAGCATACCTCACTCCCGAAACTTCAGCTTGTGAAAATAAAATATCAATATAACTGTCTTTAAATAATTTCTACATCTTATCAATGCCATTAGTTGTTCACAGTGTTGGAATACAGCAAGCATAGCTACATTGCGGACAGCTGAGGGCTACCAACCAATAGAATTGGTCTGTTGTTAACACTGTCTGTGGAGAGCAATAACAATACAGTCCAATCAGAGAGTGGCATGAGAATACAAGGTATATATAAATAACGAGTGTTGTGCATCATCATGACTAATACTGTGCTGATCATAGTATGAATAAGCGGAATGTTTATTCATCACACGAAGAAAGGCATCCTCGTATGTTAACTGTCTTCTAAGTGGCATCGGAAGGCTAACTTTGAGCTTCAGGCTGACCCAATAGCTGTGCTTAGTAACAGCCTCACCACATGAACAATGATCATCAGAAACCGCTATATAACTCAATCGTGTGGTCTTTATTGTTATCGCTTGCCCCACCCAGCTACTTGCGATGGTCCTCAAACTCTACGGCTGGTTTGCCTCTGGCCCTGCCCTTGTTGCCGCCCTCATCCTTCACGAGAAGAATATTCCCTTTGAATGGGTCGACGTCGACATTATAGCAGGAGAGAGTAAATCAGAAGACTACCTCGCCAAATTTCCTTTCGGATTGGTTCCCGCCATTGTAAGTTGTCAAAAACCTCACATAACCATTAAGATTTCAACCGACCTGTGGATTCATAGGACGATAATGGGCTAGTTTTATACGAAAGCAGAGCCATAGCACGCTACCTTGAAGAGAAGTACCCTAATCAGGGAACCCAACTGCTCCCGAAAGACCTTCAAAAGCGTGCATTGGTAGATCAAGCCATATGGGCAGAAGCATATCACTATAGTCGCTTCGCTGGGACTCTTGTTTTCGAAATCCTCAATAAAAGGTGCATCATGAACTCACTCCTTTCAACACGAATCTAATCAAAGTTCCCAAGATTGCTCGGGGCTCAGTCCAATACCGATGAAATAGAGAAAGCTAAGAAAACGCTGTTTGCAACACTCGACATCTACGAGAAGATCCTCTCTAAACAAAAGTATATTGCTGGTGATGTACATATTTCCGCTGAGTTTGAGCTATCTCTCGAACTGAGAAAATGGGTATCACTACCTTTATAGGAACTCACTCTTGCTGACCTCGTCTCTGTGCCAGTCAGTGGCAGACTCATCGAGGAGCTCAATTTACCACTTACCGAAGGGCGGCCCAACGTTGAGAGATGGCTAAATGAGCTCCTCAGTCGGGATTCCTGGCAGAAAGTGAAAGAAATATTTAAACACCGTGTTTAGGACCAAGATTTTGTCAGATGATCGCCACCTGTATGATCCCTCCCAGAAGCAACATTATATGATCAGTTTTATTCAGACACTACAGTCCAAGGTCTACTGGAGTAAAATTTCCGATCCACCTGCACTCACTTGGATTTCCATTCTTCCTGATTTCCCACTCCTTTCGAGGTACAAAGTCAGTCGAGATGACCATTAAGTTTTACAGTTGATCTCAAGCCCTTGCCTTGTTATCGCGCCTATCCTGAAATTCCATAGGCCTCTTGAAACGGGTTTGATGTTGCATACCTCTCGTTAAGACCTACCAAATAACTTGAGAGACCCAACTCCCGTAGATGGGCTGCGTGACCAAGTCATGGGTGCTTGGGAAAATATTATTTAAAAATAGCACGTCTGTGGGAGGGTGTTTTTGTTTAATTTTGATAGTTATTTACTATCAATTACTTATCAAGGTTCTGTTTGTTGATTGCCGAATAATGTTTAAACATAGATTTCCCACATATATTATTGACCTACCTTATGACCTCGATAGAAACCGGGCATACCTAGACGTTTCATAGGTTCAGCTGGAATCGTTGAATGGGCTTCTGGCAAAGAAACGGATGCCTCAAAAGGAAAGATGTGATCATCTGCACATCTGGACGGTTGTGGGCTGGTGACAGTAAAAAAATCATATTGGCCATGCCAAAGCACTATTTTTTGCCTTTAAACTTGGCACTACTCTTGCCAAACGATTTCCCTTCAAATCCAGGTCTTGATTTACCTTTCTTCTTGTCTTTTCTTCTCTCATTCCTTGCCGCGATGTTATCCGTTCGTTTCTTCTGCTTTGCGGCCATTGAAGCCGCGATCTGCTCCTTCCGTTCGTCCCTTGCAAACGAATCACTATATCGCCTTTAAAATAAAAGTGAAAAGAAGCATACCAATCCTTCTTACTCTTAGCCTTTCCCTTTTCCTTCCTCTTTGCGGCTTTCTTCAACCTCGTTTCATCATCCCGAATTTTCACTCCCTCTAAACGTGCTTCCGCCTTGTCCCATTTTTCCCTCTCTTCTATGGACTTGCGCTTTTCATCCGACATTGTAGCAAGTTTCTCTTTGCGGGCAGCAAGTTGTTCAAGCGCTTGTTGAGGGTCCGATGTGGTTTTGAGTCGTTCGGTTTTCTTTGATGAAGACTTGCTGACAATATTGCCGAATGACACATTCGTGAGCTTTTCCTGAGGGCCTGAGTTGCGTGAGGGTGGCCCTGGATTATCAGAAACAAGGAGCTGTGGCTGGAAATATTGTCATTATCAGCTCTGATAAAAGCGAGTCCAAGATGACCCACTCTGGTGGAACTACCCTTCTGCTTCTCCTCCCTCTTTTCTTTGTTCTTCTTCCCTCTCGTCTCTTCTTCCCGCTTGATCTTTTCTTTTGTTTCCTTTCTTCGTCGTTCACGCATCTTGGCTCGCTGCCTCCGCCGTTCCTCTAGTAGTGCGTCCCGATCCCCAGCTTCTCTTGAAGCTGATTGACCTCTATTCCGAAGCTCCGTCATTCTGTTTTGTAGCTTTCTCCGTAGGGCTTCGATACCATTTGATTCTGGCATTGGAACGAGCTTTTCCTCCTCTTCAGCGCCGTCAGAGCTGGTCTCAGAACGCTTTCTCTTTTCCCCTTTCGTCACTTTGGTATTTCTCTCTTCAAGGGCTTCATTTTGGAGGTCGATGACAGTTTTGTGATTTGCTGGGTCTAGCTATAGAACAGTCAACCATTGTTGTTGGGAGATGACATGCCCACGCTCACTTTGGCTTTTTTGGCTTTTTTGGACGCCTCCTTGATCGCCTGCTTGTCTTCTTTCTTGCTTTTCTTGTGTTTCTGATACTTCAATGCAGACTGAACAAAAACACTGAACAAAGGAGCTTCCTGACAAACCAGAAACACATACCTGTTCTTCATTGTCTTGCACAAGATAGAATCTTGCAGGTATCAGTTTCAGCAAAGACTCGAACTCTTCATTGTGTCGTTCCAACGATGCTCGGAGCGTAGCAGCTGGTGTGGTCATCAGAGAGAGGAAATAAAACCCTGAGGTTAGGGTTCCAGTTGTGATCCGTCATCTGATGGTTTGTGATTAATCGACATCATCCATGACTTTCCAACAACCCCGTAAATTCATTCTCACAAAGCCTCAATTAGATTGGTTTCAGACCTCAGAAACACATCAAAACATCGTCTCGTACATCGAGACTCTTAATGAATCTGTTGTCAGCATTAAATTGACTGACTTGTGCGAGGAATCGGAGGTGCTGTCCCGGAGTATGAATTGACGAGCGTATTTAATGACACCTTATTCTAGGCACTGAAGGCTATCCTCAAGATTCTCGATGTTGTAGAACAATTATGCAAGGACACGCCACCTGTCAACAATGCAGCTTCGCGATTTGGCAATCCAGCTTTCAGGACGTTCTATGACAAGGTTCATGAGGTGCGATACAGCTTTTTCGGGAAGTTGTCAGAGCGCTGAGTGGTTTGTGGAGATGTATAGGCATCACCTCATTTACATGAAACACTTGAAAATCTGCCCAAGAGTAGTATTCCCGAAGTTGCGATCTACTTCAATGAAGCTTGGGGGAACCGTGATCGAATCGACTACGGGAGCGGTATGGAGTTGAATTTTCTCTGCTGGATGTGAGCCATGTTGTAGTATCGGAATTTTGAATTATCTGACCTTTTGTCAGGTACTGCCTCGAGAAACTCGGCGTCGTTAACGCAGGAGATCATAAAGCTCTCGTGATCCGTGTGTTTTGGCGGTTTGTGCGAATGCTTTCTGGGACAGGCCGATCACTGAACAATCCTTAGATATCTCAATGTGATGCGTGTCCTACAATCGACCTACTGGCTGGAACCAGCAGGCTCACATGGCGTATGGGGCCTGGACGATTACCACTTTTTACCCTTCTTGTGGGGCGCAGCACAACTTCGTGGTAAGTCCTCCGCTAATTCGGCAGGTCCCATACCTGAATACGATCTTCCAGGTCACAAATACATTAGACCCAAGTCCATCCATGATCCAGAAGTAGTCGAAGAATATTCAAAACATTACATATATTTTGCATGCATTGTATTCATCAATTCTGTGCGCCCTTTCTACTGGAATCATCCACATGGTTTGATAGAACATGATATGCAGATAAAAACCGCTTCACTCCGGTGGCATTCTCCGATGTTAGATGATATCTCTGCTGTCAAAACCTGGGATAAAGTCAATAGCGGAATGATCAAGATGTACCTCGCAGAAGTCCTCGGAAAACTGCCAGTTGCCCAACACTTCTTGTTTGGTTCTCTACTCCCTTATGATGGTCCAGCACCTCCTGCTTCAAGCGACTTGCAACAAGATGATCCTCATCGCGGCCACTCGCATGCGATTGCCAACGCTGGCGGTCCTGGTCAGAGGAAGGTTGGATGGGGTGACTGTTGTGGAATACCAGTTCCCTCTGCATTCGCTGCAGCGAAAGATGAAAAGGAACGCCTGAAAATATCAGGTCATGGTCTTGGAGGACCTGGGATCAGACCTGTACCCTTCGATTGAAATGCCTAGACAGCTCAATTTCGAGGATTGTGAAGTATGTTAGCACCGGGAATCAGATCATATACCTTCATTGTCTCTTGTGGGAATTTTGAAAGTCTCCGGAATTCTAATGTCGAATTTATCTGAAGAGGGCGAAGTTTGCTGCCTTTATCACGAAGTCCCTGTTCTCGCGGTACAACTAGCACCTCCCCTACAGAGTTCTAGGTATTCATATTCACACATGTGCGTTGGTTGAGTAGCTTCGCTTACCACCACTTTCAAGTGGTTCTCTCCGGTGTATCTTTGCGATGAGGGAAGCTGATTAACTCCTCTAGATTGCCTGTAAAATAGCCAAGTATATACAGACAATTGCGCCCGCCGGCTTTGTGTGCTCTACCTAGGACTCCTCTTTTATATTCTAGTAAGTCTTTTTTTCCTGAACTAGCTGATCAATAATAAAGTCCGGCGTCAACAATCCAATGAAATAGAAATAGATGTCATTTGCCTTGCCGTTGGGTCCCATAAGAAGTCACACCAAAACTCCAGGCAACAACCGTTGACGAAGCGGGCGCATTGAGCTACATGCCAAATCTGATTGATTCAAATAATGAGCGAAGAGAAACCCCATGTATCCCCGGGTTCTTTCTCAAGCTCGTTTGGTTTACAGTAAAGTGGCCCGAAGATCTATGATCATTGGTGCAATTTTGACGGCACAAAAACCTTCCAGCGATTTTTTTTTTGTATCACTTTCGGGTTGAAAATGCTGACTTCTGAGAAGTTACCTGCTCATTATGGTATCAAAAGCATAACCCATTTTCTTTTCGATATCCAGAGCAGAATAATTTTGATGTACGAGATTCCCATATTCAGTTTCTCCATGTTGTCGACGCTGTTCCAATCGTATTTCCCTGTTCAATGTAACGCTACCTGCTCCTATTTCACTCTTCAATATACATCAAATTACATGTTTGAATTTCAACTCATAATCCGAAACTCTCTTCTCTCATGGGATATACACTACTAACAACGTATTCACAACCAACTTTTCCAATTCTCCAGCCAAGACGAAGTACACATGCTCTACACCGACTCTTGCCGAAGGCACGTTTGGCTTGGGCATACCATAAGGCGTTGGCTTCGTTGACTCCTCCAACTCGGTGCAAATTTGTATCTCTGTGTCGACAAGTGGAATACCACCAGCTTCTTCCACCTTTGTCCTCAGAATATCCCCCTCTGTTTCAACAAGTTCGTGTCCGCCTGCCGGATAATATGGCGAACCAAAGGCTCCTCGAACCGGTGGGGCTTGTTCTTCTCGTGTTGGAACCCCATATCCGCGTTCAACATGAAACCTAGGCATGCGTGCTGTGTTCAGGAGTGATTTTGCACTCCGGTGTCCGTTGGTGATATCTTCAGTAGGAAATTGAATTGTCATCTTCGTGGGCCAGACATACCCACCAGCGGTCCATTGGAGCTCAGGTGAAAGTTTGTACATCTTGAATGCTTGATACAGAAGCGCATCTCCCCCCTTCAACTATAAAACGATTCGTCAGCATTGATCGAGCATTCGGTAGCGATAAGAAGTAATCCCTCACATACCTGAGGAATCAAGCTCTCAGCCGTAATTAAGCTAGGGTCCGAATTGTACGAATAGTTCAGGAAGAAACCCAATTTCTTTCCCCTTGACATATTCAGGATTGAACTCAGGGTATCAAAGAACTTGTCGCTCGGTGTAATGAGGTCTTCATCCCTTGCCACACTTCCAGCAGAACCCGGTAAACCAGAACTCGATGGTCCAACCATCGGCACACCGAACCCCTTGATATATACGCCATACGATACCGACACTCTGCACCCAGACTGGACCGTCTCAATCTCATAATCACAATCCCCCCCAAATGCAACCCAATCCAAATCCCCATTCTTCCCTCCCCTTCCAGCGAACTTTTCATTATCACCAAACGATGGTTCGGTTACAATTACAGCACCTCCGCGATATCGTACTGGAAGTGTAACGAGAATTGTCGCACTTCTTCCATCGTTCCTCAGACTAATGGGTTGACGACCCATGCGTCCTCCACTGACGACGACTTCGAGTTTATCGCGGAGAACGGAAAGATAATATCCTGCTGGTAAATTTAGGAAAAGGGTATTACGGACGGCATCCAGAATCGGATGATTGGCGATTTCGAGAGAAGTAGTGAGAGGAAGATTTGGTGGGAAGAATAACGATTCGCGGTCTCCGTAAGCATCCAAATCAGAGGTCTGATGCGGTCTACATGCAGCAATGAGGACATCCAATGCAGGAGGTGTATCTTCCAAAACGTTAACCGGGAAGTCCAGAGAATGGGTTGTTCCACTCTACCATAAATCCATGAGCACCGGTGCTGTTACCCGTCAACAACTAAACTCACCTTTGAACGGAAAAACAAAACAAGTTGACTCGAATCGCAGGGTACACGACCAGAAACTGCAAACAGCCTAGCCTTGATATCCAATAATCGATTGACATTATCCCTATACAATAAATCATCTCCACCGTATCCATGTGCAGGAACATTCTCAGATGGCAAAGGGAACGATTTCTTCGCTGCTGGTGTGCGAGCTACCTTCTCGATCTGGAAATCGTTGATACTAGGAGACATATATCCCATCCCACCCATTGAGGGTGTAGGAGAAGCCGTTCGGCTTATTGGTGCTCCGTACATCTATGAAAAAGATGAATTGGAATTCCGAGGATGATAAGTTGTAAGATCAAGCAAAGGAGATAAAGGTATCGTTGATTAGCCCCTATTGATTCGCGAATCACTTTATTGGTACCACCCAGGCATGTGTCTGCAACGTGCTGCAACAATCCAAAAGAAACTGGGTTATCATTTATCAGATATTTCTTATTCTTAATGCATGTCATCGGGATAGGGTCAGGAAGACACTCGACGGCGGAATCTTTGTGAATTCTGAACATCGAAATATGATCCGGTGTGTGTAGAAACGATCTGATCAAACAGCCAGCCATGCGGACGATCCATCGATACAGCAGAAACTCAAGTACAACACAACGAGTTTATTGCTAAAAGAATGCGATGCGAATCTGGGGAAAGCTACCCAAGACATGTCAGAACAGAAAAAATAGTTCGACCATCTACTGCCTAGTGAATGAATTGGGCTTGGCCTACGGGTGTGGCTCACCACGAACACGTCACATCTATATCTAGCTCGCCTATCTACAAGCAACGAACCCACTTAGTAAGTCTAGGTTCATCACCGCAGTCATGGCTTGTAGTCCATACTATCCCGATCATCTGCCCATAGTCGTGCCCACTCAAGGCAAAGACGATATACATATGCTGTTGAAGACCATCAAGGTGAGCATCAGCGCCAAAAAGCAAAGACTCGGAGAAGAGGCAGCACAAGAACTCGAGCTCAAGTTGGATTCAGGGCCAACAGAAAAAAGGTGGTCAACAACCAATCAGTGGAAGAGCAACGTATGACCCATATTGTACTACCTCATGGTTGTTCAAATCCAACGAAAGAAACAGGAAATTCCCACAGAAAAAAAGATAATATCAAGGATACTTACCCTCCATATCTACCTTCCTTCCCATAGTTCTCTTCCACTCCTTTCCCGCTCTCGCAATTCTCTTCAGTCTCCTCTCAGCTTCGAAACTCCTCAATAAATTTTGTCCTTCGTTTGTCCGGCGTAATACTTCCTGATCCTGTACGTACCCTGGAAGATTACTTGACGAGATCGCGAGAGACGAGTTTGCTGCGAGTAATGTTGATGGTGTTGGACCAGAGAAATATGCTACAATGTTGTAGATCTCTCGATACGTCGTTGAGAGTGGTATAAAATGTACCCTATTGAAGATAAAGATAAAAACAAAGTCATCAGAAAAGGGCGTGCGGTCAATGACACATGCAGCGTACCAAGGCTGAATCCAATCCGAAAACCATTCTTCATAAACCGTCGATTTAATAGGCACGCTGTCACTAGCCAAGAAAGCTAGAAACCTTCCACTGTAACTCATACCATCCAAGTCCACAAGATACCTATACTTCCAATGTTCACCTAACGGAACCGCATCGTCAAACCTATGATCCTTGCGTAAAGCCACTTCACCGCCTGGGTAAGATTGTGCTCCCACAGCTTTAACAAAAGCAACGTCCATGATTTCATCATTGAGCTTTGCCGCAGAGGTCGAGGCTGTGACGTAGCGGTTCGGGTTGGATGGGTCCGCGAAGGTTATGAGGCGGTTGTGGGAGGAAGGGTCGGTGCCAGGGGAGTGCGAGGCGGATAGTGAAGTCATGCGAAGGAATCGATGTCGTTGGTACTGTGATGAAAAACCAGGAGGATGAGACCCTCCTCCAGTCGTCGCGCCACGCCAAAACACCTTGTCAATCTTATCTTCCCAAGGCACCTCCATTGGATCGGTATCTTTGAGTTCCAGGTTAATGGGATCCCAACCATAAGTGTATCGTTTAGTTGAGCCATAATAGTAGTGAGATGGAATCCGAATATCCATAAATCCTTGGGATCTTGCAGGTGTGAATACGGGATATAGAGCTGGAATAGATCGCCAGTCGGAGAAGAAGTGTCCCTGACTGGTATGCATATGGGGATGAAGACAGAAATCGACGTTGGTGTTGGTAGATGACATGAATTTGAAATCTAAACCTGGTTTTATTGTTGATTCCTCAGCAGGAGAGGTGGGGGAAATGTAGTCTGGTGTTTGTTTGGAAGCGAAGGGATTCCGTTGGGAAGAAAAGAGTCGACGTGCGGATGTATCGGGCGGACAAGTTCTACGCCAAACTTCCCATATGTTCTCGTCTGCAGTCCAATCTGGGATAAATTTACCTCCAAACACAAATTCAATACCTTTGGAGGAATCTTGGATCGTCATGTTGTTGTAGTGTTGGTGTTCCCAGGGAACGAGGACTCGTCCCTCGGCTCTGGCGTTGACAGCAAAGTCCATGTCCGGTAGCTATAAGATTAAAGTTAGCAGAGGGAAAGCTTAAGCAGTGTTGTGACGCACCCTGGACGCGAACGCTGAAATCATTGATAAGAATCCTCTAGCGCGGGCGCTGGCTTCGGAATCTTCGTAGGCGTGATTCATCTTGACCGTGGTAGGCACCCCTCCACGTATCCGTACAAGATGTATAGAAGGCAACTCGCCGACCTAGAGAGGTGCAAGAACTTTGTGGGCAATAAATTATTATCATTGAGATTGAACATACCTGAAGTGTACGTCGACGGATCTCCTGGCCACTGAGGATCCGGAACGGCTCGAGGTCGTGCATAAGCCCATCAAACTCATCAACCATGCGTATCTCATTCTGCTGCACAAATGTCCACCATTCGTCGAAACCCTTGGGCGGATTGCGCTTATATCGCTTTCGGTACTCTTCCACTGCGTTTACTAGCGTCTGACTCTGCTTCTGCAGCTTGTTACGAAACTCATCCTCGGCCTTGTCCATGAGCTTCGGTATGGGGTGTTTGGTAATGACGTTACTTGTACCGCCAAAGATGTACACAGTAGTTAGATCATCGAGATTGAACTTGTTTCTGACGGGCAACAGATTGATGTCTGGATGGGTATTGTGGCCTGAATAAAATCCCTGGTGGAAGAAGAGGAGAGTTATGAAAACAAGAAAGATGTAGCCTCTGTAGCGCGCAGGAAGGACCCGTCCTATTCCTCTGAGGCGGAAAGAGAACATTGGTTCTCTAGCCCACACTCAGGATCGTTGTAACTGTAGGTGTGAACATACAAGCGAGCGGACTGGGGAGAAGCAGACTAAAGTGGCTTAGTCATCCATGTGCACTACATCCTCACTTCCTCGGTTAATGTTAATTAGATATAAAACTATGGCACTTCAATACTAGAGACTAGAAACTGGCCAGGTTATCTTGCTGCCCGGAAGAGGTCACGTTAATCTGATCATTTTCGGGCCATATGGTCTTTTTTTTTCTTCCCTTGTGACCGCATTCTGGGATCCCACCTTCATGACCTCTGACAAAAGCCACTCACCCGAGCACGAAGAAAAGCGAAATTCCGATGAAGAAATCGCTCTCGAATTTTTCGACGGGATTAACGAGCTTGCAGTTGTAGCAGAGGGAGAAGAGCGTGTGACTTGGTTTGTATGGGCTCTTGTAGCATGTTCGACCATCTCAGGCCTGCTTTTCGGTGAGCCAGATCAACCTTGACAGACATTCCTGTATTCAATCACTATCTTGCAGGCTATGACACTGGCGTTATATCCGGTGCTTTGGTTACTATCGGTCCTGACCTAGGTTCATCACAGCTGTCCAATGGTCAAAAGGCAAGTTGACATGTTCCTTAACAATCAAATACTGATGATTCTATTTAAATTTAGGAATTCATAACCTCCGCCACGACGCTTGGTGCTCTTCTTGGCAGTTTAGCTGCCGGTGTAATGTCAGATTGGATAGGCAGGAAACCAGTTCTGGGAATTGGGGATATTATTTTTGTTGCAGGCGCTATTGCTCAAGCTGTGTGTCATGATGTCTGGAGTATGGTGCGTCCTCCCCTCCCCTCACTCGCATTTCCGTGCTTCAAATTTGTTACCCCCAGATCGGTGGTCGGTTTCTGGTCGGTGTAGGTGTGGGCCTCGCAGCATGTGTTTCCCCGTTATACATCCAGGAACTCTCGCCGACAAGAATGAGAGGCAGAATGGTCGTCCTCAAGTATGTTTCATACCTCAACCTTCCAGTATAAACAAACTCTTATGCTAACAATACAGCGTCCTTATGATCACACTTGGCCAAGTCATAGCCTATGCCATCGGCGCAGGTTTCTTTCACGTTAAATCAGGATGGCGATGGATGGTTGGTTTGGGTGCCATACCTGGTGGAATCCAATTCCTTCTATTATTCTTGCTACCTGAATCTCGTACGTTAATCACCCATTCCCCAGTTCCACTGATATCAATGATCCTATGTTGTTGTATCACCCCACAGCCCGCGTCCTCTTACACAAAGGAAACACCTCTGCTGCTCGAGATGTCATGCGCAAGATTTACGCCTACGCTAAACCCGAAGATATCGACCTCAAGGTGCCCCCTTCATTTCTCTCCCAATCTCTCTCAAACATCTATCCAACTCACCACCTGTCTCCATTCGACTTGCTCAGGTCAGGGTCCTCGACGCAGCCGTCCAACAATCCATCCATATAACCCGAACCACGACCTTCTATGACCGCTCAAAATCTATGCTCTTAGACCCCGTAAACCGACGCGCCCTAGCTATCGGTTGTGGCATGCAAGCCTTTCAGCAACTCTGTGGTTTTAACACTCTAATGTATTACTCTGCCACCTTGTTTGCCGAAATCGGTTTCGATCAACCTACAGCTGTTGGGCTCATCATCTCTGGAACAAATTTCTTATTCACGTTGATTGCATTGAAATGGATTGATTCTATTGGGAGAAGAAGAATCATGTTAATTTCTGCACCTGGAATGGTCGTTGGATTGGTTCTTGCAAGCATCGCCTTCCATTGTGCGTAACATCCCATCTCCCTCTTCTGAGATGAATGAAGTGATATTTTTCGTTTCTGCTCAGTCATGACCCTTACAACCGGAAACATCCTCATTGAGGGTGCCTCCTATTCCAGAACCTGGTCAGCCATTGTCTTACTCTCTATGATCATTTTCGTCGCATCCTACGCTACCGGTCTCGGCAACGTTCCCTGGCAACAAGGCGAATTTTTCCCTCTCGAAGTCCGAGGCATCGGTACTTCCCTCTCGACAGCCACTAACTGGTCCGCCAACCTCCTTATCAACAGCACTTATCTCTCTCTCATGGCTAAAATCACGCCCTCGGGTGCTTTTGGATTCTACGCTGGACTTTGTGCTCTTGGGTATACATTTGTTGTATTCTGTTTCCCTGAGACGGCAGGATTGAGTTTGGAAGAAGTGAGAGGAGCGTTTGGGAAGGGTGGATTCTTGAAGACGATCAGAGAAGGTGAGAGGTTAAGGAAGTTGAAGAGGGAGATGAAGGAGAGGGAGTAGATGAAGGGAAGTGTGAGGAACGTGAAATGAAACGAGGCAATGAGGCAATGAGATCTACGATGAATTTACGAAGGAACTCTCTAGTGTATCTATAAGCTGTGGCATGTCCTCTGATATTCCTTTCTATATATCCTGAATCGACAAAGTATTCACCAGGGTCACCAGTTTATTACAGACCCGAATTATTTTTGAGATGGGACTTCTTCCCAGTTTGTATGTGTTCAAGGATGGCTGCAGGGTCTCGGAGGTGGTATATTCGAGAGAAAATACACGTATCGAACAGTATAAAGAAGAAAGGAGAAGATAAGATCCATGAGTAAGTATATTATATGGGCGTTGTGAGTTTGTACACCGTCCCGAAGTGAGATCTGCTAGTGGTCTCACCGGTTTTTTTTTGTTGTCGATATCTACATTCTATACTTGTTTTCTCATGCATCATTGATATCATATCATGCATCCTCGGCGTGTTATACTTGCATTGCATAAATCTTCTCAGACGTCTCTTGGACACAACTGGTTGCCACGACTTTGTAGCATTCAGTCTTGTTTCCCTCCCTAGCATCTCTCTTTCTTCGTCGCAATCCAAAAAGCAGCATGATACGTATAGCTCAACATCCCTCGGCTATTATTGGTGTAAGTCGTATCTATCGTTCGCTCGTGCTGAGCATTGGACAGTCAGACAGAAGACCATAAACAGAATATACCAATCAACAAACCGAGATTTCAAAACCGATTATGCCGGCTAACTGCTTGATTTCTTCAAGGTCGAGTTCAATCGACATGTCGCCGGACGTGTTATTCTCCCAGTGCCATAACAAAGGGCCAAGATTTATCCAAACCCCTCCGGGAGCGAGAATCTTGTGAATGATTCTAAGATAATTTACAATATTCTTCGCCTGTCACTGTTTGTCAAAATAGAAAGTTCAGTCAAAGGAAACATCACCCACAGTATCGATGAAGAAGCAAGTCAATACAGCATCCCATAATCCATGTTGAGGTTCATCCGGATCACTTTCTCCTCCGTAAACCTCTTCAAAGTCACCTACATCAAGTAGAAGTCAAGGATATGAAGTGACGTAGGGTGCACAATTGCGGACCATGCAAGCGAAAAGGAGTTTCACTGACCTGCAACAAGAGAAAACGGTGTGTTCGGAGGCAGAGATGACGGCGATACGTCCGGAATAGTTATGGTTCGAAGGATATCGTTCTTGCTCGAGGCATTGGAGAATGAGTGGATATAGGGATAAATTCGATACTGATTGATTCCTGTCGTTCTATGCAATTTAAGGATGACCCCATTCTAGAATTCAAGGAACCTACTGATTCAGTATATAGTATGATGTGAGGAGCATGTAATGAGAAAACTCATTTCCTTGGGAAGCAAAGCCTGGTGGCTGATAATTGAGTCTGAGAGCTAGTCCTCCAGGAAACTGAGAAGCCTGACCGAGTTGAGCGATGTCAAATGCAAGACGGCCAAGGCCTGCGCCCGGAACAAGTACTCTTAGTCGTGACCTGAGGACAATGAGCTAGTGATTGTTTGGATCATCTTCTATATTACCGGTCTTCTGGTTTGACGTCCTTGAAATAATCTAGAAGAGCTTCCTTCATAGGCTCATAGCAAGCATCGCGCTCCGACTTTCCCTTGGAAAAGAGAGAAATTAAATCCATGGTACGAAAGAGCAGATAATTATTATACCTCCACGCTCCAATCTCGCACTAGTTGCTTCAGTGTACTTCGAAGTTTGTCCATATCGGCCTCCAACGGTCGAAATGAATTAGGTCGATCTATAGCATCATGCTGATGGGCATGGGAGCACGCATGTCCAGAAGACTGGGGATTAGAATATGAGTGCTTTGATCCTATAGTTCACAGTGAATGCCCCCAATGTCATGTATCATATCAATTGACATACCAAGGTCATGCTCATGCTCATGTCCGTATTGAGTTTTTCCTTCCACTCGCTGCTGTTCCGAAAACTCTGTCTGTACTTCATCGCTCTCATGTTCTTCATTATCAAGTTCATGGCCAAACATTTCCGGATTTTCTACTATCTTGAGCAAAAATTGGGCATTCTCCAAGATGGCACGATCGACGGATTCAAATTTTTCTCGTAGTCGTAAGTCACGGATAAGCTCAACATCGGCCAGCGGAAGTCGAAATACGTCCTTGCGTCTTTTGTTGTTCGCAGATAGCTGATTAAATTGGATTTTTGAAATGGCAATAAATAATGAGAGAAGATACCCACGGCGTATTGAGCGTATGATCGGAAAGTCATTACAACTCGAGTAAAGTGCTGCCGCTCTGGATTAATGAGTACACAGAGAGGTTGAAGGGCTTATGCTGAATACCTTCTTCCGTTTCTTGCTCAGACGGAGACATAATGGCGAAAGGAGTCCTAAATTAAGCCATCATTCACATTGTTGTCTTGTGTTTGCCTATCATCTGGACTCAGTGTTTTACGGCCATTTGCAACAATAATAATACACGATGGTAAGGCGCACTTTCAGTGACCTACTTGCGATACATTCTAATAAGTCCTCTAGGCTCGTAATGAAGAGAAAGCACAGTCTATGCTTTACCGTTTCAGGGAAGCACAGGCTGCTGAGCTCGGACTTGGAACGCGTGCGGACCGACGGCCAAAAATGGCCAGCGCCTGCAAGAGTCTGCGAGAGTGTGAACGATGGAGAGGTGAAATTCTGAGGGAAATAAGTCGAAAAGTGTCCAAAATCCAGGATGGTATGTGACGAGCCCTTGCTGGACCTTCATTGTTCATTGTTGTTGCAGCCGGACTGACCGACTATGAGGTTCGAGACTTAAACGACGAGATCAACAAACTACTGCGTGAAAAGCGACATTGGGAAAATCAAATTGTCGCACTAGGAGGAGCCAATTACAGACGAAATGTGGCAATGCTAGATGACGATGGAAAGGAAGTTCCTGGGACGAAGGGCTACAAGTATATATATTCTTTTGGATTATATTCTCTTTGTTACTAACACACCTTTTAGATACTTTGGCAGAGCAAAGGACTTGCCTGGCGTTCGTGAGTTATTTCAGAGTCGAAAGAAGGAAGAGGAGGAGGAAAACCAGGTCTTTGCATTCTACAAGAAATTTCTGAACCAAGGTCCTGTCTACTACGGTGACCTTGATGACAATGATCAGAACCTCTTACACTATGAAAGGCAAGCAGAAGCGGAAGGTACGCTTCCTTTACTTCGTACCATGACGTTTCTGAAATAGCTCCTTAGATTGGGAGGAGGCTTGGGGTAATGTTTGCGAAGTCCTCGGACTCGATCCAGACACGCCTGCGCCACCTATTCCAGGGCAAGCGTCTACACAACCTTCCAATGTCCAGTTACAAACACCGCAAAGTACTGCAAAACGGAAAACGGCAGATGAAGGAAGTGATGTTGAGATGGACGATCGTAGAGACGAAGCCAAGCGAACGAAGACTGGGAACGACCCAGCACCCGTGGTTGCACAAACATCTGCTACCGCCACAGACCCCGCCCTTCTGCACGCTCAAACTGCGGCGTCCTTCATACCATTCCTCGAAACTCAGGACCTAGTTTCTCCAAAAATGCCGTCGCCTGAGGAAATGGAAACTGTACTTCTTCAGCTACGGAAGAAGGCACTTGTGGAAGAATACTTCGGTCATGAAAAATAGACTTAGTCTTATTTCTCACCCGGTACCTGAAATTTTGTAGTTTGTTTTTTTCTTTCGTTCTCTCAATACATCCTGTTTAACAGATTGCATTTCGGTGTCTTGCCCTATGAGCAACGTGAAAAAAACAAAATTCAACGCCTGACTTTGCTATCATACAGTTCCCCGTCCCCATTTCCTGGCTTTCTTCACCCCCGTATCTCAAAATCAGGTAGTTACCCTCTTACGACCTCCGATTAGGTGGAAACCGCCCAGTTGCTTATAGACTATAAGCCATAATAGGGATGAGCCCACGAAAGTACACCATCAATGTGCTTCTGTCTAAATCCCCGCAAGATAGGACAACGCCCTGCACCCCTTTGATACATCGACTAGATTCGGTCCAATGTAAACCCCCCCCCGCTTCCAAATACGGCGGAATTTGACCTTCCATGTCCTGCGTTCCCAATTGAAGGCATGATATCAAAATTTTTTCTTTTACCATCACAACTGGATTCATTGTCCACCCGATCAAGAAGCTCGGATACTTGTGAGGCTTTGACTCTCGATGCGATTCACCGTTTATCATTAATTAACATCCCCTGCCGACAAAGCTTTAGCTTGAGAGGACGTTTCTGTAGGTGATTGTAAACAAAAAGCTCTCAACTCCAAGCTCCAGCCAGTATATCTGAGTGTTTTCAATTCACTTGACTTGCGGAGTCGAGAATCGAGGTTTGCGAAGAGCGAGAGTGTAGATTATACTCGAAACTGGCAATAATCGCGTGTGCACGTTCCGATACACTCAAGGCTAGAATCTTTCTGAAGTCTTCGTATGTCCGCACCATCACTTATAAGGCCCATATAAGAACTAAGTAGTCCTTCTTGCGCTTCTTATTAAGGGTATCAATATCTATGAGATCACGTCCCGACCACGCCGTCCAACATTAAGGATCATGCTCAGATCTTCAGGCCGGTCAAAATATGTGAACAGCCGCGGACCTGCAGATATCACGACTCCTCTCTGGGAGAGTAGGTCTCTCAGATTACTGCTAATATTCTGAGCAAATATTTCTATCTTCAGATATCAGAAATACCCTCAATCAGAAAACTTCGTTGTACAGCTTTAACCACCATCGACTCTAGCAACTTCTAGTAAGCAGTGGCCGTCCGAAAGTTTTTGGATGCTGTATTTAATGTTGGGCGTTCTCTTGCCTCTCTGAATGGTGTTGCTCCACAGAAAAAGTGTAGGTTCGCTCCAATTTTACTGGCTTAAAACTGGGGTAAACGGCCCTCTCAAGTTCGGAGATCCGGCACGTAACGATCCCTCGGATTGAGGCAACCTCAGGGAAAAGACCCCGAACTACGCGGGAGGGTACTCATCATTCACATCCTTGAGATTTATCTCAGCATGTGGATGATCACTGGACCATGACTACAGATGAACGCAGAATGAAACGACCGTTTGCTGTACCACGGACCCGTGAAGATCCGCTTACTCACACTTATGCAGAGAACTAGAAGCGACAAGGGCCAGGTCTTATTGCGCTGAGGACGAGCAACAGGAAAGGCTCCTTCGAGGCCCAGCAATCGTTTTTCAGATACGATGTCCCCATAGCCACCATGTGAAGCGGGAAGCCAACTCGCGTGGAATGGAATGAAACTATGTCATGCCTGAAGCCATCACACTATGATTAGCAGCCAATCGTTCGCATAATACCATGGTCAAGTGAAAGAAAACAGTCCATGCCCTTCTCGCTCATGTTATACAACTAGAATGAATGCAGTGAAACTGCTGAAGACAAGCTAGAAGACTAATCTCGTTCATAAAGGACATCCAAAAGTACATTCAAGTGCTAAATGAACCCAGGTAAGTCGATAAAGGAACTCTGGAGATGGGCCCAAGCGGGTTCAAGGGGAATCCGCTTGAACCCGCTTTCCGCTCCAGCTCGAGACCACACGCTCGTGTTCCTAGTATATTACCATGAATATGAGATCCGGAAATAATCTTTGCTTGGGGTTCTGGCGAGTACTTCCGATTCCCGCCTCTGGAAATCCGGGCTACAAGCGAGATATCGATCCTGCATGGACCAGTTCTGTGAGATGGCAAATTCTTGGCCAATACAGCTGGGGCGATTTGGAAGAGCTTACACGTGCGGACGAGTAGGAACATATAAAGCATGGATCTGTATAATTTCGTCCTAGTCTCACTTCAACGCGATATCTATCTATCCGCTCGTTCAATATGGCCAATATGAAAGGAGAGATCGTTGTACTCCAGCAGGGCGTCGACTGCCAGCAAAGTGATTGGGAGTCCCTTCCCA
>Ga0157366_1000281_pt1 | contig 24659 bp, 31 predicted proteins | sample AttbisABBM1_FD_113149 | JGI IMG/M metagenome (GOLD analysis project Ga0157366, IMG submission 113149) | Fungus gardens microbial communities from leaf cutter ant in Botucatu, State of São Paulo, Brazil - Atta bisphaerica ABBM1 | ecosystem: Host-associated > Fungi > Mycelium > Unclassified ...
AAATTTACAGTCTAAAGCCCATAATCTAATAAATAGAAAATATCTTAGTTGTTAGTGACTACCAGTCATGATAATTGCTAGCAACTTAAACTTAAATAGTCTTAAGTATAGAATACAAAGAGAGCTCAACAGAGTTTCCAGATTATTACATATACTTGGTTTATATACTATCTAACCTAATCTATCACTATTTGTAGAACATGCTAGAACATTCTATGATCATGTGACTAGTATGTGATGATTATGTAATACCCTACCTATAAGTTCCAAAAAAGTAATTAATTAATTAAGGCCAAAATTAGCATTAGATGACTAATTACCTAATAGACAGTAAATATCTACAACCCAGACATTAATCATAGTCTAGAGTGAATGCAATAACTAGTAGCTCATCTCAGTTGTTACCAATTAGTGGTAGATGACCAAGGTGGAATGAAAAGAAAATTTTACATATATACCCTACAGTTGTCCAGTGATCTGGGTATTGAAGAGGGAGAGAAAACCATAGTAGCATAGATAACAAATAGAGAGAAGGATGAGCATAGTTAACTGCCTACACGAGGTGTGATCCGCTAGCCATATACGGTATGATTGATCTGCTGACAAGGTGAGCGCAGCAGCAGCCCGACTTCAACAGGATCCCTTCTTTTATGTGGAGTCATCTGGTCTGAATCTCATATTCCTATTGATATAGCTACATTATCTAAACATCGACCTTACGCGATTGTTCACATATTTTGAACTTGTCCAGTCTTCTGACTACAGTTATCTGACCTTTATATACCAGAAGGTGTTTGTTCCAGCAAAAAATGATAGAACTAGGAGAGTAAATGTGATGAAATAGTGTGACGAAACACTATGACATCCTAATGCGAATAACATCGGAACGCTCGCCGTGTCGTAAACATCTGGGTCAATATGTTGGTCATCTCCTATTTCAGTGCTAAGAATCCTGTTGGCATCGCGCGGTTGAACACTTCTCTCCAGCATGTGATGATACATCAGAGTCTGGGCGACCCGAGGTGATCTAATCCCAGCCCTTCACCAGAGCAAGAGTAGATGGATTAGGTTAGACTGACCAGTCCGTCAAAATTGGGGCCTTTCGCATGTTGAACATTTCTTGTTCATACTCTGACCATACATGCCGCTGAAGCTACTGCATGGTATTTTCTGCCTTTTGCTGTATTTTGTAACCACTGCTAGTGGCCTTGGAACATCTTGCTCAGCGCCCTTGGGACAGGGCACCGCAGCCCCTAATGATCCCTTCTGGCTTGAAACCATAAAACACCAAGGAACCGCGGCATTTAACCCAAATCCTGCTGCTTATCAAGTGTTCAGGAATGTCAAAGTTGTAACGTTGCTCTAGGAAATCTCGGACTTGACCTAACTACTTCTACCTGATTAGGATTTTGGTGCTAGGGGTGATGGTGTCACGGACGACACAGCAGCAATCAAGTGAGTGAACAAAAAATAAAACCAGTCTTTTAACTCGTCTGACTTGGCCAGTGCGGCAATCTCAGCGGGAAGCCGGTGTGGCCAGGGAACTTGTGACTCTTCAACGTAAGTAACACAATGTTCAGCATGTCGGAACGTTCTCAGCGTTTTATAGTGTCACACCTGCAATTGTTTATTTCCCACAAGGGTAAGTGCTTACCCTCAGATCAATAAGCTACTTTCACAATACAATACTACCTGTCTATTAGCACCTATCTGGTTTCTGCTCCAATCATTGCCTATTATTATAGTCAATTGATCGGAGATGCAAAAGTACCTCCTACTCTGCTTGCTTCAGCATCCTTCAGTGGAATGGCCGTTATTGGTAAGTAGCAGCCCGAGAACTACTGTACGTATAAGTCAACTTTGAAAATGTAGATGCTGATCCCTATATTCCTAATGGTGGTGGGGCACAATGGTATATCAATCAGAACAATTTGCAAGTGTCATTGGCTATTTTTTTGGATCGCTCATCCTGACTTTCCATTTTAGCTTCCGCTCTGTACGGAACTTCGTGATAGACGTTCGAAGGTGAAATGGCATATTTTTGGCTTGCAATATTTTACATCCTAAAACCGTACAATTCTCATATCGAGCTGTTTTTTCCAGGGTCCCCGCACAGAACTCACAGGGAACCGGCCTACACTGGCAAGTATCGCAGGCAACTTCTCTCATCAACATCGTTGTCCACATGTCGACAGCCACGAACACTGCACATCAAGGGATATTCATGGAGAATGGAAGGTGAGCCACTGAACACCCGAGTATTCATGAATTTGACATTGGTTATCATCAGTGGCGGCTTCATGGGAGATTTGGTCTTCAACGGAGGTTAACTCCAATTTTTCCTTAATGCACAGGGCAAGCCTGATCTAGAGTTCAGGAAAATTCGGCATTTGGGTCGGAAATCAACAGTGGGGGCTTTTTCTTGATCAAAAGTGGACTATTCGACTTACAACGGTCAAGATTCACAGTTCGTAATATCACCGTCAACAATGCTCAGACGGGTATTTTTGCGGTCTGGAACTGGGGTGAGTCTGCTTCCGATGCTTATCTTCTTTCAAATGTAATTCACGGTGTTTTAGGCTGGGCTTTCCAAAATGTGAATATCAACAATTGCCAGGTATGTACTTGACATTTGCTCGACCCCCTATGAATGATTGAATAGTCTAACATAGGTTGGCTTCGACATCACAAGCGGCGCAACCTCAGTTTCACAACAAACAACGGGTGCAGAAGCAATCATTGACGCTACTGTGGTAGACACACCTATATTCGTTCGCAACTCTGAGCCCAGCAATGGCAGGCTTGCTGGGTCGCTTGTGATAAACAATGCGAAACTCACTAACGTTCCCACTGCCGTCGGCGTGGCTAATGGCGCTGTCATCTTAGCGGGTGGCACGACCACAATTCAAAGTTGGGGTCAAGGTAATATCTTCAGTGGCACAGATGGTTCTGGAAGATTCGTTCAAAGCGACATTGTCAATGCAAATAAACCTTCTGTGCTGTTGGATGAAAGTGGCAGCATTTTCGGGAAAACTCACCCTCAATATGTGGAATATGCTGTCGATCAGTTTGTGAGTGTGAAAGACAATGGTGCCAGAGGCGATGGAAACACAGATGATACCGATGCATTGAAAGCAATCTTCAACGAGGTGAATCTGTCGATTTGTCAGCTCAATCTCTCTGATTCATTTCTCTTTCTGATCTAGTTCGCGGGCTGTAAAATTATATTCTTTGATGCAGGGACATACGTTGTTTCCTCGACCCTAACCATCCCCGCTGGAACACAGATTGTCGGTGAAGCGTGGTCTGTAATCGCTGGGAAGGGGTCCAATTTCCAGGACATCAACAACCCTCAACCAGTAGTTCAGGTTGGCGCGAGCGGCTCACAAGGCTTGGTCGAGATCACTGACATGTTGTTCACGACCATTGGCTCCAGTGCGTTCTCTTCACTGCTATATCCTACTTTTTGAATCGAACCTTCTATAGCCCCTGGCGCGATTGTCGTGGAGTGGAATGTGAGGCAACCCAATGACCAAAATGGCGGTGCTGGCATGTGGGATTCTCATATCAGGTTTGTGGGCATCTGTCAACCTTCCCGGTACTCTTTGTGAATGGGAATGGTCTGTAGGCTAGGTGGTGCCGCTGGTACAAACCTTCAAGACGGACAATGCCCAAACTCTGGAGCTGGTGGAACAACCAACTGTTTTGCTGCTTTCCTTGCTCTCCATTTAACGTCCCAGTCAACTGCATATCTTGAAGTGAGTCTCGGGTAGATGTCTCTGAGTATTGGTTATTGATACGTTGTAGGGGACCTGGGTCTGGTTAGCTGATCATGATCTCGACGGTAACTCACAAATATCCATCTTTTCTGGCAGAGGCATTCTCTCCGAGTCCCAAGGACCTGTCTGGATGGTTGGCACTGGTATGTGTTCCTTGCATTTCTGGGAGATCATGCTGATTCTACCTACTCTACCTTCATGTATTATATCTGACCGTGTGGTCGCGATGATCAGCTTGTAAGTTGGTTTGCCCGCATTTTGAAGCTTGTTGCTGACCGCTGCACCCTCACTGTAGCCGAGCATCACATCATGTATCAGTATTCCTTGGTAAACGCAAAGAACCATTGGATGGGTTTGATTCAGACAGAGACGGTTAGTATTCCTTGCCTTTGCGGAAACCTGTCGTTTGGAATCTGATAGTTTCGTGACTTAAGCCGTACTTCCAACCTGATCCTGCACCACCAGCTCCTTTTACTGTCAATTCGGCCTTTCATGATCCGAGCTTCGATGGCATTTTAGCGTCTTGGGGTTTAAAGGTTGTTGATTCTACGGATATTGTCATCTTTGGTAAGTGATTCTGCTGGAATTCCGAGGGGGGCCACTCACCATCTTGAGTAGGAGCAGGCTTGTACAGCTTCTTCCAGGTCAGTTCCAGACACACTCATTGTTCTATCCATAGTTTAATTATTTTGTTAGAACTATGATCAAACCTGTGTTTCGTCCGTTAACTGTCAAAACCAAATCATGGATATCGACTCAACGTCTTCCATTACGATATACAGCCTCTCGACTGTGGGAAGTATCTTTCAACTGAGTGTGGACGAAGTTGGAATTATCAATCAATCTGGAAATGTTAATGGATTAGCATCGACTGCCACTCTTTGGAGTCGCGCTGCTTCTCTGGAGCTCCAGGAAAATAATCAGGTACCAATGATCCATAAGATGTTCTGAGCTGTGCCTCGCTTGGAGTTCTACCTATATCGATATCTTGTTTTTGTCCTGGAATTATTGTCAGTCTATATGAGAACACGTCAACAAACCATAGCAACGCGGTCGCGAAACACGTTGATTTATACGGAGATTACGTATGGCGCAATAAAAATGACTCGTAGTTGCATTCAAACCATGCCTACCACGACTACCGCCACAGTCAAGGTCAAACGTACATATGGCTCTCGTCATCATACGAATACCTCTTGCATTTCTTCCTCGAAAGAACCAGCCTCTCATGAGGTACAGGTTGGCCGAAAACGACCGTTATCATCTAGCCTGTACAGTAATATTCCTACACCGATCAAACGGGCGAAATGCTCTGTCAAACTCAATTCTAAACAAACCAAATCATCGACGAGACAGAATCCAAAAAAGATATTAACCCAACTCCACTTCGCTATCGACCGAACGATCCTTTGGACATGTCCATTGTGTGACTTGTCGTATACAAAGGGAGCAGTAGAAGATGAGCATTTACATCGATCGCATTGTGCCAGAGTACAGAGAGGTATGGAATGGGGAAAGGAAGAAGAGCGGGAGAGTGTCAAAGTTGGAGTTGTCGAGATTGCAAAGCAAGTTCAAATTGCAGGAGGGAAATGTGGAAGAATCATTTCATGTCCTGCAGAATGTGTAGGTAAAATTGGATCCAAGGTTCGTAACATCGGATATATATTGTTACAACCAACATAGATACAAATCTTGATGATGATGATTTTACAGATATCTGCATTGTTACAAACCATTGATTTGTCCTTATCGTCACCACCACTTGGACAGGAGTGTCTCCGAAACTCCAAAGTCTATCTCTTTCTGCTTGCACACTCTACACTTGCTTCAAGTTGCAACCGGGAGAAGATTGTCGGATGTATAGTGGCGCAGCGCATTACAACAGCCATGGCGATAGCATCGACCGAACCGGTCAATACCGACAGCGGGAGTGGTGATGATGATGACAAAGGTGGGAAAGCCAATGGCGGAAATAGAGGAGGACAAGATCTAGTCACAGTTGACAGTGGAACTGGGCTTTTCTGCCACCCGGAGCCTTTGCCGACACCCATGGGGATTCCGAGACTTTTTGTGTCGTACGCCCATCGCAGACAAGGCATTGCCAGTGCCCTGCTTGATGCAGCGGCAGCGACCTTTATCCGTGGATGCCCGATTGATCCGAAACTTGGCCAGGTGGCGTTTACACAGCCGACGGGAGATGGGAAGGCGGTGATGCTGAAGTGGGGGGGGAGAAGTATGAGAATCTATGAAGAGTGAGAAAGCGAGTCATCTTGCTGAGAGAGATTTAGGATGTATTTTCGAATTCGAATTCATGACTTTAGTCGTCCAATTCTGTGTCACTCGTGGGATTTGAGAACCACAGAGCGAGTGCGAGACGCGTGAGGCATATCAGGAAGCAGGCCAAGACGAAACACAGGGTGATGACAAGGAAAAAGTCTCGAGCTGTGAAGAAATGTAAGAGAATGAGTGCGGAGCGGAATGAATCAACTGACAGAGGCGCCTTTCATGGAGCACGTTTTTCCTTGTCCTGGTGGATGGTCGGGTATTTGTTCTTGCCCGGGTCTTTGTTTTTCTGCTGCCTGGAAGGTTGCTGGTACGGTGGCCTGGTGTGCCCTGGGCCTGTTTCCATTGAGTATGGCCAAGGTTCCCATCCAAAATTGCCTGTTGCCTATCGTCAGACATGCGGTGTTCTGGTTTTTTGACAATGTACCTGTGGCTGTACTTGTCCGGCAACTCTGCACCCGTCGTTACGTAAGCACCTTTATGTTTTATATCGCTTGTATTCTACTCTACTCTACTCTACTCCACTCTATTCTGTTCTACAATGTCACCCACCCCCGCCAGTGTTGGCTCTGCACAGCTGCCCTTGCACCACCACACACAAAGCCAGTGCAGGCTCAGGCGAATTCAGAGGACTTGCCCTGCTCATGACCCATCATCATCTGCCTCCAAGGCTTCCAGTGGCGAGTCCCGCCGAAACCCTGATCACGGGACTCTTTCTTCTCCTGCTGCTGCTCTGGCCGACTCTGACTCTGACTCTGACTCTGACTCTTACGCCAGCTCCACTGACTCGGTCACATATCCCTTTCCTCCTCCAGGTCTCTCAAAGTCCTCTTCTGCCCCTCCGGTCCTTCCAGATCCTCTTCGTCCTTTGTACCATTCCTCTTCCCACCCCGATACCTCCGTCTGGAGCACCTTTCGATTGGAATCTTTCCTCGGAAATTATTGTCACACGACTCCTTCTCTAACCCCAGATACAGAATTTGACCTTTCTTCTCCCAATGTGATGACCCCTCAGCCACCACACCCAGATATTCACATACCAAAGACCCTAAACTTGGCCCCCAAATCAGCCTTGCCTTTGTCTTCCTTTTCACCCTCGAGCATTTGCCACGTATCCGCCAACCCACTCATGCTCCACCGCCAGCGCCAGCAGGCATTCATGTCTCATTGGAACCGCGTCCGCCAAAACAACCGTTACGCCCCTGCCATGCCTTCCTTCTTCAATCCTGCTCGACAAAATACACCTGCATGCTCCTGGAATTTTTTGCGTGACCCCGCATGCGGTGGGGACCTCAACGGAAAGCTCAATGCCAGAAAGGGACGTGAAAGTATCTTTGAAAGGGCTTTGGTCCAGTTGCCTCTGACGAGGTGTAGGAGGTGGGTTCTCAGTCTCATCTCGAGACTCTCATTTCCCAAGCTAAATATCGTGACCCGGCTCACCAGCTCCTGCGACCGTATCAGGCGAGGCCAGCAAAACCTACTTGGTTGGGGCATTTATGCCTGGATCGGTCCTTCCAAGCACTGCCGCTACTGCATAAGCGACGAGTTGATCAAGGGTTTCCTCATGTTTCGTTCTCATGAAACGGATAGGCACCAAGAAAAATCGCAACGCCTGCAGGAGCAACAAGATCGATCTGTCATGGACGCCGACGAATCCGATGAGGGCACTATAGAATCCGATGCCGTTCTTCTCAGCTACCCCTATCGTACCTCTTCATCTTCGACTCCTCAAGATCACCAAGATCAGATCCAGAATATGCCTACAGAACCCTTTGTCAATTACAATCAAATTGAGTCTACGGACCATATCCACATCTCACGGGCCCCGTTAAAGGGTCAAAACAACTCCTCAAATTCAGATCCTCAGAACGTGTCTGCGTGGAGCGCGGAGCTCGAAAATCGCTTACTGGCGAGTCCTGTGATTCGTGACCTGGATGACTTTGGTTCAGAAGACGAAGATTTGGGAGGATTTGATGACGATGATCTGGACAGTTATTACGATTCGGACGAGGAAGAGGAGGAGGAGGAAGAGGAAGAAGAGGAAGGTGACTCCACATGTGAATGTGACACTGAGTTGGGTTGCCGTTGTCCCAGAATCATCATCGGTGAAGCCGATGCCGATGATAACGAAAATCAAACTCCTCAAGTCAACATCCTCCAGCAAGTGACGAAAGATGCCAACGCCGATTTCAAGCAAAATAAGTCTCATTCTGACAAAACCACTCCTGCCATATGTGGAAAGGTTCTGATGAGTTTCTGGGAAGAAGATGATGTTAATTGCGTGCGCGTTAATGGTTGTAGGGGGGTGGATGATTTCAGTGTCGGCATGGGTGTAGGTTCGGGCATGGATATGGTGGAAGAGGAAAAATGGAGGATGAGGGATTGAAAAGTGCTTGAGGTTCAGGTTCAAGCCTAAAAAGTGGTCTCACCTTATTCCGCATCGAGTTACGGTGATGTGCCGTGCGCTGACATCGATAATCATCCAATTTCCTCCAGAAAAAGTGGTACGCACCCATGAGTGTCTACGTACCAGTTATCACAGACGACTATCACTCCTTTGATCTGCAAAACGCTCTTTATTTTTTTCTTTCCTGGATTTCTGGATTTTATACCTGGATTATCTTGTGACTTTTGGGTTTGTCTTGCAATCACTCACACATTATATTCATAAGTTTATCTACATAAAGAACTACAATTACCTATACACAATTTAACCTGTATTCCTAGGATCGCAGAATGCACAGAATGACTAGAATAATTGTCCGATAGGCGTGCACTGTCATGCACGTCAGGAAAAAAGGCTCGCCTCAGAGTAAGAGAGTAAGTAACTAGCAATTTACAAAATACAAGAGAAGATAGGCAGTGAAACAAGAACAGCCAATATTGGGAATGACAAAACTCATTCCGGGCCTTCACAAAGGGCGGCAAGGAACGCCTTGATATGTTCCTTTCGTACTTCAATAACACTCGTATCAAACGATGAGTGCCGAGTCGTTGCATTACACCTATCCCTAGCTTCAATAAACGCCATAGCAAATTGGCTATATCGAATTCGTTTCAGTACCAAGTACCAAAAAAGTGCCCATTATTTCAGAAAAAAAAGACCCACTTTTTCTTGACATTACCAAATTCCATAGCAGCAGTGATACCAACAACAATGTAAACGTCTCTCTGCTCATCTAGACACGCAACCACAAACGGTAAACCTTTGCGCTTATTTTGCGCTGTAATTTGATTCGCCGGGACACGATCCCTCAAAGCATCAACGAGCCACGATGCCAAGCGCATTAAAACACCAGGATGAGAGAACAACTCCAATCTTGGCCCTTGAGTCATAACCACGATTCTGTGGTTCCTTGTTGTCCGGATGTCCTGCTTGTCAATGATAGAGGTCCCTTGTTCTATGATTGAGCGATGAAGGGACATCGAAAGTCGAATGGACTGCCGTAACGCTTCAAAACTAACAAACTGCTACGGTAGCAGAAAAACAAAAGAGGTTTGAAAAAACTCACTCTGATAGTGCGTCGTAGGCTGTCCAGAAATTCTTGACCCACCAAGCAACCTCTTGACGATCTTTTCCCTCGTCCTGAGTCTCCACATTACTTCGAATACTTGACCCTGTCTGTTGAACGTCACCCTTTCCTTTCTTGCCTTCAGCCCCAGGTGTCTCCCAGACCCTACTACCTCCAAACCACTCCCCTCCATTGCGAGCGCCCTCAACCTCAATGTCCAAGGACAGACCTCCAGCTACATCTATCAAAGCACTGATGCCTTCTACAGCATCTGCTGCCGAAAACGGCTGGGAACGATAGCCATAACAACGGACGAAGGAAGGGTAAGTCAGCTCCACTAGACCGTATTCAGGTGCAGTCTCGTTGAACCTATCGACAAGGGCTTTTTTAAGATCCATGTCCATGTGGGTATACGATTGTTGCGTCTGAAGGAGTGAAAAACTGAATGATTCATGTTAGCTGTGCAAAAAAGTATGCAGGTCCCCACTTACCCCATCTTCGCGAGAAGACCGATCAATCGTTTACGGCCGCGCTCTTTCCAGATACCCAGTTTACTGGCTACATAACTGGAGTGATACATAGCATCGTACAGAGTCCAGTGGCGAAAAAACATGAAACGAAGTTCATCTGTTGCGCGGACACTCACATCATCTGGATTGAGTGACAAAAGGAATGCAGATCCCGGATTTGAGCCAGCAGGAAGAGGATTCAGTCGATAGACTTCATCGTGATACAGGCCATGGTACGCCTCGTACTCTTCTCGCGTTATTCGTGATGTGAGATACTGATATGTGAGCCCAAGGATAGCAAGCCTAGATATACATGTAAACAACAATCATTTACATGCTTCAGGGTGACCTACCAGAGAAAATCATTATCAACCCTTTCCAGTATTGTGGCAAGGGTGTATATCATACTTGATGAGCTTTGACCGTACCAAGTACCGCCAAGGTAGTACTTATTCAAACGTGCAACATGGTGGTCGTGTTCTTCCCGTGTCATCCGCCGCGGGGGCTGATAAAATCATCAGGCCAACAATCATGCTCAGCGAGAATGATACATACATCATTATCATCATCATTACTCAGTCGCCGTCGTTTATTTTTTCGGGGCTCCATGGATCGTCGTCGCTTTCGCGGACCCTCAGCATCAGAACCACCTTCATACTCTATTCCATCAGATTCCTCCTCTTGTGAGTCGTCTGAATATTCATCATCAGAGTCAGGAAGAGGTTCGTACTTGCGATGAATCAACAGGAGCTCAATCCAGCCTAAAACCTCCATACCTCCAATGCTTCCCATGACTTCTTCTCATTCATAAGCCTATCTGCCTCTCCGTCGTCCCAGACAATGATTCGATCCCCATTCTCTCCGACTCCAAACAAACTGGACAAGTTGCGCGGGCGGATGGAATCGATGACATGAATGGTGATGTTCGTGCGGAAATCGCCAAACCAGTTGGAAGACGGAAGATCGACGTAGCCACCTACATTAAGCATAACTAAAGCATGCAGCTGAAACATCTTCAGATTAACCGCGGATGTCACCCTAGGAATCCGGTGAGCCCCACGCACTTCATTATTTTCCGCCAGTTCATTCCGTATCCTGGTGAAATCCTCCACTCCGGCTACAGGTATTATTGTGTATATCACATCATCCTGTCTGAACAAACGTGAAAGCATCTTCGATGCGCAGAGGGCATCGACATCTGGTGCTACCAGCATCATCACTGAAGATGCCGACGTCGAAGGAGAACGCCGATGAGCTGCGAGGATTTTGCTGTATGCATCGCCATATGAAGATCTTCCTGGGTCAGTTTGACCAGGTGGCGTAATGTAGACCATCACTGCACAACAACAAGAATATTGCGACACGAACAACTTGTGACGATCCACAAGCGCGTCCCACGTGATGGTGTGTCTGTGACAAGTAGAGAGGCTTTGAGCGCTTGCCTTGCCCAAGAGGAGGAGAAGAGGAGGAAAGAAAAAAGGTAGAGTCTATGGTGCTGGGAATAGAGTGATTACCAGTAAGAAATTGGATTTGGTCAATAACATTCTACTTTATCCAGCCGCACTTCTACGTATAGTAAGATTCATTGCCCAGACCCAGTGTACAGCACATCCTGCGGGAGTACATACATGCATCAGTGTCATCAAACGATCGCCTTGAACATGCTGACATGAGTGGTATCCTGCAAGCTCATCCACCCTACCTCAGATGAATCTGTAAGTATTTCCTTCATGCCTTGCTGCTCGAACTTCAACTATGCATGCAAGGAACAACCATGCTCCCAGCAGCTCTGCATGAGGCCTCTCGATCCCCAAATTTGGCTCTTGTCCAGGAAACGATTCAGGCGTGGTATCTCAGTCAAAGTATTCCGCCCCTGAGCGGTTAACCGTACGATGCAGAGAACAGTATTCAAAGACAGAGAACCAAAAATTTAGGCTGTTGTTAGTGATTCGAGTTTATCTGATGGAGAAAGAAGGGGGATAAACACGCCCTTAACAGGGTTTCTATTATTCTTACCGATCTGCAGCCTTCGATTTCATGTAACAAGAATCCAAGATTCCCAGAAGAACCTGTTATGAATTCTTCATTTGCACGGCCTAAGTTGACTCTCGCCTAAACAGTCAGGATGGTTCATCTTAATTGCTCTTCTGGCCCGCTGAACATCGGGTACCATGATACAAGTAAGTCCAGACGGGGCTCGCACTAGAATTAATCACTACCAGCCGGAGAAATGGAAGAGACCCCCACTTCAAAAGGCAGGTAAGGCCTACGCCTTCGACCACGAGTAAACCTACTCACTTTCCCATATGTGAGTGACGAGAGAAATAGTCAAAATCAATATTAACTGTAGCGTGACGAGCTGATGAGAAGCTAGCCAGGGGCTTGTTCAGAAGTAGAAACGTACTTGCGAGGGCAAGAAATAGCTAATGATCATGTCAGTCGTACTGCGAAAAGAAAGTCGTAGATGGAGACCCACTGCGCGCTCGTCCAAAGTCAAATGTCTCGAACTGGATTGAGGGACATAATCTTGCCCTCCTGGAGAAAGAGTTACTGGCCTGAAACAAATAGAGTAGCGTCCTATTGGGCTGTCAACACCACATGGGACATAGCCGAGCTACTGTCGAAAGTACCTGTATCCGTAAAAATCTGGACCCTTGGATCAGGAGGTGAAACAAAGCCCATAAATTGAGAGTACCTCCCGCCCAAATCCTCGGAATGTACGACTGATAAAAGCAACGTCTTGTTGACAACCATCCAACAGACGGAAATCCCATGCAAGGAAAGGTGAATCAACCCTTGCAATTTGACTGAAAACAGCGGTTGTAGGCTCAGGTTGGGGCTCCGATGCTAATGACAATATCCGTCTCGAAGTCTCTCTTCAAATTGATCAATACCACATTGCAGAAGGCTTTGACCATGCGTTACCTGAGAAAAAGATCGTAACGTCGGCGCCATGGATGCCACACTTGCTGGACCTCCCCAAACGTGTCAAGGATTGGATCACCTGAAGGTGTGTATTCTGAGAATTCCTTCAAACGCTGTACGTACATCTGTGAGTTTATCCAAGCAAAGGGTCGCCTCAACTGCAGAACAATGAGAAGGGTGAAAGCTTAAGAAGGATTACTAGTCCTACCCATAGAACCGGCAATCCGCTGGCGTCAAGGACCACTGCTCTAAAAGGCCTATGAGTTGAGAACGCTTGTCGAGTGATAGTACCGAGCAAGCCTCGATCCTCCTCAGCAATGAAGCCCAGTGACTCTCCTTGCTCGTTACCTACAATTTTGCGAAAAAGAAGAAGCAATGTGTGCTTAACCATGGTCTAGACCATAACAATAAGACTCGCACTGATTGTGTACTTATTACACTGTTCGAATCCAACAAATATGTTTAACATTTCGAGCTGCCTTAACAGAAACGATGAGATTTTGATAAGAGTTCGCAGAGAAGTTCAGCACCTCTCAATTATCAAGGTTTCATTTTGCATTAACAATCTTTGAAGTCCTTCTTCGGCATTACTGACGGATGAATGTTGTGAAGTATACCACATGGGTAGCTCTTCCGTTGAGGGTGCATCTTGAATGTCCTGGTACCCATCCTGCGGAGGATCCTTTTTCGAGGAAGAAGTAGGCATGGGAACATCACGGCTCCTTCCAGGACCTACGGGTCGCTTGCGAGGAAAGCGACTCAAAGTATATGAACAACGGGGTTGACGGAAAACTTCAGATGTCGGTATCTGATAACGTAGTTGAACATAACGAAAAGAGCCCCAAAACAATGATCTTGTGCCGAGCAATACCATATGGTGTTCAAATCAGTGTGGGCGGATCGAATAGCGTGACGGAACAGAATGATCTCACGTGCGTGTGGCCATTGCACTCTTCTTTGTGGCAAAATCGTCCTCCCCGATTAACATTGTGGGCAGGTTCTATCAGCTATATTGCTGTTGTCGCAATGTACCGACATAGGTCCCTGCTCCCCTTATCGCGCTGTTCGCATAGTCAATCTCGTTTGGTGGCTGATGCAGCCAGCCTGAAGGTGTGCTGGCTATGCTATCAGATGTATATTGTTCATACAAATCCTACTTGTAGACGTATGATCGAGCGAGTTCCAACCCGGAACGCCCTGCAGCACCAAAACCTTTTCATGTGGGAAATAGCCCTCGAGTTACGAGCACGGCTCACCTTCGCCAGCGAAAACCCTCGGCCAAATCGTGGACTAGGTCGGAAGACATGAATTCTCGGCCTCATACTTTTGAACGACGTTCGTGATGATGCTCTATCTTCGCTTCGTCCCAGTGACATTCATCCTAGAAACACCGCAAAATTTTTTCACACGACCTAATCAACCTCAAGCTAAATGGTCTCCCTCGTCCCTGCAGCTCAAGTCTCATCCGAACTCACACAAGAGTCAAAATAAGGGTCAGAGACCAACTACCAAGCGTGAATTCCAGCCTTTCAGCAAAAATGCTTTGCCTGCATCAACCTCGTGGCCTATCGTAAAGGAGAATGTCGCGACACAGGAGCAGAAGGAGAATAATATAAATACAGAGAAGCAGGAGATTGAATTGAGTGATCAGTGGGACCCGGAGTTCGATGACGTCCCAGAGGATAATGGTGTCCGATTGAGGGATCATTCCTGGACGAATCGCTCTCGATCGGTTCAATACAAAACGCGAGGCTCCGTCGTAGAGAAGCTTCATATCCAGGAACAAGATCATGGACGGAAAACCGCTCAGAACAACCCAACACAGAAACAAAAATCACAGCTACCGCGTATGAAACCCAAGCCACGAATGAGTGTCTATATACCATCTGTGGTGACCGTGGGGGCATTGGCGAGGATTCTTGAGGTCAAATTAAGTACGTTGAGATGACTTTCTGCACAATGTTTCTGCTTCTGAAATGACTCACAGACTACCTCAGGCGCAAAATGGTAGAAGCTGGGATGTCCGAAGAATCTAGTCACGATCACGGTATGTTATCTGCTTAGTCGGATACGAGCTCATTTCGAAATGACATTAGTTTTAACTTCTGACTATGCTGTCCTGCTGGCTGAGGAATTGGGGTATAATCCCGTAGTCGATGATGAAGCTGCGTTTGACTTGTATCCACCGTGCGTTCCTAACTGCTTGGAAGTCAGTCACACTTCTAACTTCTTGTAGTGCAGTGTGCCCTGAACTTTCCACCTTGCCATCTCGCCCCCCTATTGTGACGATCATGGGGCACGTCGACCATGGAAAAACAACACTACTTGACACTCTCCGATCTTCTGCTGTTGCTAAAGGTGAAGCAGGGGGTATCACACAACATATTGGAGCCTTTTCTGTTCCAGTCAACTCCTCACAAGGGAAACAGTCCATCACATTTCTTGACACCCCCGGCCACGCTGCATTTTCTGCCATGAGGGCACGAGGTGCTGGTATCACAGATCTTGTGGTTCTAGTCGTAGCAGCTGATGACGGGATTATGCCTCAAACCAAAGAAGTCATCAATCTTCTCAAAAAAGATACCGGTAAAGTTGGCCTTGTTGTTGCAATAAACAAAGTCGACAAGCCAGAAGCCAATGTCGTGAGTGATCTCCTGCCCTCCCATGTAGACAATCACTTAACCTTGAACAGGAGGCTGTAAAACTATCGTTAATGGCTGAAGGAATCCAACTCGAGTGTTTCGGTGGTGACATACCATCTGTTGAGGTATCCGGTCTAACAGGACAGGGTCTACCAGATCTTGTTGAAGTTTTGTCTGCTATGGCAGAACTTCAAGAATTACGTGCCGAGAGAGAAGGTGTCGTGCATGGATACGTACTAGAGTCGAGAGTGACGAAGGGCCTCGGGTGGGTAGAGTGGTGCCTGAATATAGACATGGATGCTCATCAATCACAGATCCGTAGCCACTGTTCTGATCCTGAGAGGGTGTTTAAAATCGGGCTCACATCTCTTGAGCGGCACTAACCATGCCAAAGTCCGTGTAATGACTGATTCCTCTGGTAAGACTGTCAAAGCTGCTTACCCCGGTATGGCCGTTACTGTCTCAGGCTGGAAGTCGCTGCCCAAAGCAGGGGATGAGGTACTTGATGGTAAAGAGTCTGATGTAAAGAAGGCACTAGCAAATCGAGTGCGAAAAGCAGAGATTGCTGCATCACTAGCTGATGTTGATGCCATTAATGCAACGCGAAGGGAAGAACGGGAACGCAGGCAGACGGGGGTTCTCGACCCTCGAAACATGCCGACGTCAATGCCGACTGAACTCAACGGGCCCAAGGAATTGAGATTGATCATCAAAGCAGATGTGAGTGGAAGTGCAGAGGCTGTTGAAGGAGCACTGGAGGGTATAGGGAATAAGAAGGCCATGGTCAGGATTGTGTCTTCCAATGTTGGGGATGTGACGGAATCGGACGTGCTTATGGCAAAGGCCATCGATGGTATGGTTCAGACGAAATCCTTACCCTATAACTAATGAGACGTTCGTATTCAGCGACCATTGTTGCCTTTTCTGTCTCAGTTCCTCGTTCAGCGGAGATTCTGGCGGTACAGAATTCGGTTCCAATAGCGACATCACCCATTATCTACCGATTAATGGAGGATGTTCGCCAACGAGTAGCCGCCCTCCTCCCGACAATCAAAGAGACTAAAGTTACAGGAGAAGCTTCAGTCATCCAGATGTTCGACATACAACTGAAAGCAAAAAATGTGAAGAAGGTTGCTGGTTGCCGTGTAGTCAACGGGATGGTTGAAAGGGCTGATAACGCGCGGATTGTCAGAGATGGCTCAGTCATTCATGAAGGTACGTTCGTTCTCATAGGTGTCGTGCCCTCAAATAAATGACTATTTCAGGATCATTGGATACTATGCGTATCCACAAGAAGGATGTTACCGAAGTTCGCAAAGGCTTGGAATGTGGCTTGAGTTTCTTAGATTTCGAAGATCTCCGTGAAGGTGACTTAATTCAAATGTATCAGACGATAGAGAAACCGGGAGTTTTATAAGATTGGACCACACTGAGCTAATTCTAGACTAGACTTTTCAATGAATTATGGTGAGCGAGTTTGATTGGCTGCATCAAGCTGAAGCTCTTTCCCTCCAACTGTTCCAGTCCTCCCGCCGACACCAAACGTATAAGTAATGCCGCCAAGATTGCGGGTTGTTTTCTCTAGAAGGACCCACCCACGGTTATCTGATTTATGAAGTTGGAGTTCGACCTGCGGTGTATGGACTTAAGCAAGAGGCCGGTAGTCAAAGAAAGCTGATACCTTGGTATTGAAGTAATGGAATGTGCTCTTTCCTGGATCAATAGGTCCGAAAAGGTTCAACACGCGCGAAAAGCGTTTTGATCCTGGTAGATGAATATCGAGCGTAACCTGATGAGCATTTGAGTCTTTGTAATTCGATTGACTGGAGTGAGCCACTGAACCTGTTCTGGTGAATCAAACGTGATTGTACTGCGCTCCTTGTCTACCTGCCTGGCAAATACTGAAACGAAAACCCTATCCATTGTCTGGTAGTGATCTATGCGACAGTCAACGATCTCCTCTGCCTTTGCAAAGTTGAGTGATCACTACGACGTAGTCCAAATGATATTGATCCTTACAACTGTGGACATTGCTGCCCCTCGCGGAGCGAAAACGTGACGGCCAGTTTTACAACCCTGGATTTTTAAGAACTCGTCGAATTCCAAGACACGGCGCTTGCAACAGAGGTACCCCTACAGGAAGCCCAGATGAGCCGATTCTAGACCACACGGATAGTCTTCACAATAATTACCTTACTACCCTCTCTGAAGATCGGCTGCCCAAATAGATTTAGCTTCTAGCCGGCAACCTGGGATAAGTATTTATCACATACAGGCGCAGGGTGGTAGACGCATTTAGTTCCTGGTCCATCTCCGTTCCTGTTCTCTTCGTCACTAACGAAGAGAATATTGCACCCTTTTCTCCTGCACGACGTTCCAGGAGCTACTGGCACTGAAGGATCATCCTCCTCTTCAACGACAGGTGCTGGTTTCAATAACTCAGGATCAGCTTGTGACAATGTCTTCTCAGCATTTGAAAATGTTTCTTTTCCTCCTTCTACGGACGACTTAGTAACCGGGAATGTAGCAGGAGTTTTCTGTTCAGGTGCTTTTGGGGCTTCGGAATCATGACCATCGACTTCAGTACATCCCTGGCTTCCAAGTCAATACATGATTTCAGATGAGATGAGTTATATGCTCACAGGGATGGCGAGAAAATCGTCGAAGCTGAGGACTGGTTTGTTGAAGTCAGAGCAACACGACCACGACTTGAGTCCCTCGTGAAAAACCTGGTATTCGTGGTGTAAAATCCATTTCAATTGAAAAGTGGGATATATGACTGACCGGTGCGCCTGGATGATGAATACATTTGTCGACCGAACCTTCAGTATACTCAGTCTTGCAACCCCCACGAGAACAACACGGCATTGATAAGGGCTGGCAATTGGATGATCTGATCAACTTCATCTATTACGTAATATATTTAGTTCATCATATCTCTGTACCAGTACATTTTGACACGACAAGCGTAATTTAGCGTATGCACTGTCATGGTCGTATAGCCAGCAGCTGGTCAGGATAAACCTGAACCATACATTTCCCATACAAGAAATCCCATTCCCCAAGGTCCAACACGACCCAGAGTTCGAACAGCTCTGATTGCCTTCGATCTGATGCCAGTGCTGGTTTGTGCTTCGTAGTTGAAATCACGGAAGAAAGTCATGGTTCCTTCAGTGCGAATTGCATCATAAACGGGCTTTAGAAGTTGAGGATGCTGAGACTCCGAACGAGCCAAGTAGATTAGACGTCTGGCTCTGTCCCAAGGCCGACAGAGAATTTCATAAGCAAGACCTGCTAAAACCTGGATATGAGACACTTGAAATTCAGTGAAAATGAAGGTGAAAATCAAGACGCACACCTCCAGACACGAGTATGGCACTATTCAAGATGCGAGGGAAGTGCTGGCTCGAGGAAGTGCGGGGTCCAGACTTATCAACACAGGCAATGAAATCTTCAGAGTATGATTTGGCAGCCTGACCAACCCTTCTCGTAACTTCGAAGATAGAGAAAAACGCTGAAAACGCTGAAGGCAAAAACCGCGATTTCAAGAAAACTGCGATCACATCTAGTTAATGCACCCACCACAAATATCCTTTGCACAACCCCAACCCCATCCATTCCACCCACGGCCTGCCATTTCCCCCACTTCTTGCATCCATTTTCGGAATTCCCGAGCATCCCGTAACTGGTCGGCACGGGATTTCCTTTGAGTCGTAGGATTATCCTGCACCAAGGACTTCCAGGCTTGTATCCAAGACTGACCCCCCTCGATCGCAAGGCGAGCATTTTCAGCAGGTGCAGCAATTAATGCCTGGACACCCCCAGCAATGCCTCCCGATAGTGCAGCACACATGATTGGGTGACTTCGCATATTGGGCTCGATGACTGAATAGGCCTCAGCGTAGGCTGTCCACAGGACAGTCCCAAGCATAGCATTTACAACCATAGGGGGGAAAAAATGTTTACTGAAAACACTGAACTTGGACTAAATTTCAGCAACGGTACACTTCATCCTCGAATGCTGACCTACGCCTTGGAGTTTGATCACTGACAATAGAAACTTATGATCATAAATAGCACCTTGGTGCTCTGCCAAACTCCTCAAGGACTGCCAGCCGCTGACTTAAAATTGTCGGTTCAAAACTTGAGGAGGAGCATATATACTTACTTTTTGACGGTCGAAATAACCGGACCGGTCGAGAAAAATACAAGGCTATTCCTCGTGTTACAGTACGAGCTATAGCGGCTTGGAGACCTGGGCTCGATTCTGCTGCAATAATGGTCAACTTGGGACTAGAGGGTCTAGGTATACACACTGGTATCTTCATCTTGTAGAGCAGCGAACATGAGGGATGGACATGAAAAAGCAGAAGTTGTGACTGCAAGTGCTATTTTCAGCTCAACAGGGTGGCTGTGCCATGCACAGATCCTGCTTCACATACTACACACTGGACTAATATTAATTCCAATATGGCGAGCCGCATTGCAGTTCTTACTACGAGAGCAGGTCCACAGAAAATGCTTCCACTTTCCTCAAGCCCTCCTATTTTCCGTCGATCATCCTCAATGTCCTCGAAGCGCTTTCCTCAGGGTGTCCAGTTTTGGCCCACTTATTTCGATGTTGATGAACAGAAAGTTCTCTTACAGGCATCTCTGTACAAGCTCGACAACTCTGAAAGCATAAAAAGTCGCAAGCGAAGGAGGATGTATCTGAAGGCATTGCCCGTGAATCGTCCGGAGCCAACTGAGATACAAAATATCTTCTTACCCGATGAGTATTACGAATTCCAAGAGGTATGCACAATCTGTTCAGCTTAGATCCTAATTTCTAAACGGACTTTAGGGGCACTATGATGGCGTTACCCGTGATTATCGTGAGATGCATCTAACATCATGGCCAGAGAATGAATTTGCGGGACTCACAAGTGTTTTGAAACGCTTGTACGACCTATGTCCGAGTCAGAATATTCAGACTCACCTGCTTCATCTGGCCTCGCGCGGTTTTATATCACCTCACGTCGACAATACTGATGCTAGCGGCTCGTGGATTCTCGGTGTAAGCCTTGGTGACCAGAGGCTTCTTCGGTTGGAATCTAGAGACAATGCTTTGTTCGAGCTTTTGCTACCTTCCGGGAGCGTGTATCTACAGAGGTGCCCCTCTCGCAATTCCTGACGTCTGCTTCTCAAGTTTTTCTCAGTGGCGTCATCCGCTATACCCATTATCATTCGATCGTCCATACACCCAACCGCGGTAGCAGCCAACGCCTTAGCATCATGGTCCGAGTAAGTGAGCATGTTTCTGAGTCAGATGAATTCACTGGATGTTTTTGGATGAAGGATCTTCCGGCAGCCGCTGTGACCGGTACCCAATCAAATGATCACCGAGGATAAAATATCTTCAGAACGAAGACAAGAAATTTCCGAAACCCCCAGTCATTCTGGACCGGTCGTGATACCTGACAAATAAGATTATCTATCTCACGGTCTGCGTAAGAAAAAAATCTCCTATCACAATTGTCTCGTTCCACGGCTTGGTTTTCATCCTTTAGCTTGGATGGCCAAATATTAAGTGCCTCTGTAACAGAAGTGACATGATCTGGCTGTTCTTTCATCTATCATGTTCATTGTTTTACAGATGATATCAATTCTCATGAATCCAGACTTGAAAGGAGCACCTTGTATATATACAAAGTGCGCAAAGTGAAAGTAAGCATTCTAGTTAAGAAGGATTCCCGAAAATGGCTTCTTCCAAAGATAGCTTGCACAACAGTTCTCGCCTTTGGGGATCCTGTGATTTGCTAGTGAGAAGCATTACCGAACTCAAAGTCGTCGATCCTCCCGAAGAAGTTCTTCCACCTATTTGGCGAGCTCATCGCAGTTCAGTGCCACGAGGCTAAATGGGGTGCAAACCCGGTTGTTCTTCGATCAACAGTCCAATGTACTGAATGATATCATCTAATAAATAGTAAACACAGAAGCAAGATTGTCCCGAAGAGAAACAGAAATCTAATGATCCAGATTGCCAGCCGTGGGGTGCCATACAAAAGAGGGAATAACATCAAAGCTTCATATGCCAACAAATGACGGGAATTATACGGTGCGCATGAAAATGCTTCATGAAATCTTGTTGACGCCGACGCCCCTGTGGATGTAATGATCAGGTTAGCTTCTTGTATTGACAGGTTGTGCCAACACGCACGGCAATGAGACTTCCTTGCCACTGTCTTCACGGATAGTCAAAATCTGTGTTCCCTGAATAGTAGGTCAGGTTGGGTCACTGCGGCTACTGAAAATACTGAAGCTCACGTCCTCCAGGAAGCTGGAGCTCTCGACTGTCCCATAACAAGTTTGACCGCTGGAGAGCCACCAATAAACACGAGTGCCAGCCTTTTTGCTTCATTCAGGTGAAATCAATTGAGGAAGACATAAAAAACAAACCGGGAACGCGTTCATAGCCCAAATAGCGGGGTAGAGAGGAGGGAGCTGGGAGGTCAATGGCCTCGTTCTCTCGACTATATATGCAAGACGAAGTAAATACTTGCGCTAGTCAAGAGCCAATAGTCAAAAGCTCCCCTTCGGTGATAGCTACACGAACAATCATGAACACGAACCCATTTTCACAATTCGAAGTTTCGGGGCTGGACACATAACTATAGATTATAGATAATGGAAGTAAGATGCAGCTGTCTAGCTGTTCTACATTAACCTCAGGGAAGGGGATACCCAGAGAACATTCCTTCATACTAAATCGATCGTCGCAGAATCGGAAATAAGTGATCGCATCGGTAAAGGGGATTCTCAAGGCACGCGTCAATTCGCATACCTGCGGAACTAACATGTCACAGTTGACCCAGCTCAAGGAGTATTTTCTCAGGCGCGCGTAGTTGCATTTGCGCATGCCCTCCACGCAGTGCAGATTGCCAATAATCAAGTCCTTGAATACGGTAAAGGAATAGCTGGGGCGCTCCGTTGATCCTCGGAAACCGCGAGAGTACACGTAGGTCTTCAATCCAGTGCTTCGAGATACGGTGGGATTCACGCACATAAACTATAAAACGAGCGAAGTATATTCGTGGATAACTTACACGCCATTCCGAGTAGGGTACGCGGTGCGAACGCTTAAATGTTCTGCTCAATAAATTTTTAGGGTAAAGAGTTCGAGTCTCATTGAATTTGAGTACGATTAGTAAACTAGTTGGATTATATTCAAACATAATAGTTGCTTGCAATAGTTTACGTGATAATGTGACCTTTGTCTTTCAAACCACCACCACGAATTCGTTCATCCGGATTCTGTTATGCCTACCTTGTCTCATGCACACGTACAAAAGACAAGCAACTCTCGACAGGACATGTCTGTGATTCTGGTAACAGGATCTTATGACCACGAGATCAGGTTTTGGGAGGCTTGGAGTGGTATATGTTCCAGAACCATTGCACGTTCTGGTGAATCTGGCGTAAGAATCGACTATCTTTAAGGTTACACGATAGTCAACACTTCCAGGTAGCAAGTAAACAGACTTGCAATATCGCCTGAGTATTAGATTCGTTGTTGTCTAAGGGACTCAAACTAAGCACTTGACTAGCAAACGACTCCTTGCTGCTGCTATTCACAAGAAGGTCAATATCTACGAGATAGCAAGCACAGCGAATGAACACGTAAGTGTCTTTTTGCTTCGGATAGCTTTTCTCGCTCGATAAGACTCCGCGTCAGCTCGTGAGCTTGGAGGGACACACTATGAATGTCACCGCTGTCTCTTTTCATAACGAAGGAAAGTGGCTAGTCACCGGTAGTGAAGACGGGACGATACGAATCTGGGATTTGCGGTACGTCAATCCAGCTCAAAGGAAAGTACTCCATTGAGATAATACTACACATCGCAGCAGCTCATCGGTACACCGGATCTATGATAATGGGGCACCAGGTGTGTTTGGTTGAGTTCAGTGATACCACCGATACTCACTAAGATTTAAAATGAGTCAACGATGTCGTGATACATCCCAACCAGGGGGAATTAATTTCTTGCGATCAGGCGGGTAGCATCAAACAATGGGATCTATCAGATAATATCTGTTCACATGAACTGGTGAGGTCTCTTTTGCCACGGTTCACTGAAGGTGAACTTACTGTCCTCGTGAGATCAAAGACACCTGCGGCCGATGTACCAATGCGCTCCGTAACTCTCGCCTCCGATGGCTTATGCCTCGTGGCCGGGAACAATAGAGTGAGATTCATAGCGCCCCCGCTCCACATTGACCTAATATCAGCTTCCAGGGTCAATGCTATGTCTGGAGAATCAATGATGAACATACAGGCCTTCCTCGGTTTCAAGCAGTGACTCGTTTCCTGGCGCATACGAAATACCTAACGCGCTGCCTATTGAGTCCTGATGCAAGGTTCGCACAAATTGATTCACGAAGGACTCACGGTTTATCTAAACCAGATATCTTGCTACTTGTTCTGCGGATACAAGCGTCAAAATTTGGACGCTTCACAGAAACCATGAATTTAGACTGGACAAGACGTTGATTGGTCATCAAAGATGGGTGTGGGACTGTGCATTCAGTGCAGACTCGGCATACTTGGTTACAGGTAATTGTTTCAGACTGTTTGCAATACATTTAATGAACCCCTCCAGCATCGTCTGACCATACGGCAAGGCTCTGGGAGATGTCCTCCGGTGAGACTGTGAGGCAATATAATGGACATCACAAAGGTCTGTTTCCCTGTTTTCCCACGAGTTCATCTATCACAAATTATCTTCTCAAGCTGCCGTTTGCTGTGCTTTACATGATGGTGCGGGCTGAATTTTTTTTTTTTTTTATATCAACAATTTATTACACGGAGCGCGATGGCAGGCCGTGGTAGCTACTTCGTAACTACGTACAGAAGGACTGAAACAACATGAGAAGTATAGGGAGAGAGAAAAGAAAACAAAAAGGGAAAGACAAAAATAGGAGAGGAAAGAAGCAAATAAAAACAAGGAGTATAGTTAGCTTTACACAAGC
>Ga0157366_1000283_pt1 | contig 24533 bp, 29 predicted proteins | sample AttbisABBM1_FD_113149 | JGI IMG/M metagenome (GOLD analysis project Ga0157366, IMG submission 113149) | Fungus gardens microbial communities from leaf cutter ant in Botucatu, State of São Paulo, Brazil - Atta bisphaerica ABBM1 | ecosystem: Host-associated > Fungi > Mycelium > Unclassified ...
GTGTGTGTGTGCAGGGGGCATTGGAATTGAAATTGTGATAATGACAAGTACGTACGTTACGTACACGCAAAAGTGGATCATGTTTGGAAGTTTGCTTTTACCCGTTTGAGTGACTCCAAAACACCTTTCCAAGCATCCCTTTCGACCCTCTCTTCCTGAAGACCACGATTGACACGTAAAGTACCATTTGTTTCTGATAAAAGGCCTACGCCTAGAGATGGAGGAATGAAATTGGGGGCAGGCGCGTTGATGGCGGATGGTGCGATACGCGAATGACGGATGTGGGCTAATGATGATCGTAGTGCAGCTTGAATAGCCTTTTTTGTTTTTTTGGGAGATGATTGGATGTCATTGGATCAGGTAGAAGACATACATCAAGGCGTACAAAATATTCGTTGGCTTCGAGAACAAATTGCTCAGAGCGTTCTTCACCCTGGGGTAGTTTATCGTCGGGGTCATCCGTCTGAGGAAGGGTGAGGAGGGAAGTAGACGAAGCAGCAAGGGAGAGGAGTCGAGTGATGTCCTCATAGAAAACAAACAAGTCAAGAGAGACAGAGAGAGAGAGAGAATAAAAAGTACCTTTTCAACTTGGCCAAGAGCGAAAATCTGGCGAGCAGTACGGCTGGTTGTCCAAATGGGATCGATGTCCATTCCAAAAGAACCTTGGTGTGACGTAAGCGATCTGACGCCCTCAAGTCTCAACTCTCCCATTGATGGGCTCTCTGTGGCTCAACTCCAACTTACCATGGCCAAGTCATCCCAGGATGTTGTTCTACAGCGTTTCAGAAAGGAACTGGTCGCAGATAACATCCTTCATCAAGGCGATTCCATCGGTACAGACGACGAGACACTTTTGTTGGGCTGTTCCTTCCACTCCATTTACAATCCCTGCTCATTGAGTCTCAGGAGATTCCTCAGAGCACGTAAATTTGACCTTGTTCAGTCAAAGAAGATGTTTGCGACCTGCCAACACTGGAGGAAGACCGTTGAAGATGTTGGGATTGATGAATTATATCGAGAGATTGACCCATTCGAGGCAAGTTCCCTTGTTTATGAATAGTTCTTCTTCTCATCGCCCCCTCCCTCCTCCTTAGCATCCAGATCGAGAGACCATTTTTGATTGCTGGCCAATGTGGTTTCACAAGGTGCGTGTGCATCGAGCGACCTTGAACACAGTGTGCTGAATCTCATTCTAGACCGATAAGGTTACTAGACCATCATCCATTCAAGAACCATGTTCTTATAAGCCATGTAGAAAGGCCGGCCTGTCAACGTCCAGATCTTTGGGAAAATGGACCTAGCTAAGCTCTACAAGGTGTGTACACCACAACGACATTGGGAGACCATCTTGGTCAATGCGGAATGTGTGAGCGGTTTCAAAATGTTTACTCCAGCTCCACAAGTTGATTTCTCTCTCTCCCTCTCTCCAGCTACCGCGGGAAGTTCTTCCAGCTGCTGCCCGTGCAGCAGGTAGGAGTATCACCAATACACTGGTCATTGTTGACCTGAAAGGCTTTGGGTATGTCGTTCCTCATTTCTTATGACTCCCTTTTTTGACCCCACGTAATGGCAGATTAAACCAATTCTGGCAAGTAAAAGCCCTCGCAAGGAGTTCCTTCCAGGTGTCTCAAGATTACTATCCAGAGACGTAAGCCTTTGAGCTCTCCAATGTCTAATTCATCTCTCTTACCTGCATCACAGTATGGGCCAGCTGGTCATCATCAATGCCCCATCCTCTTTCACTGTGATTTGGAACGTCATCAGACCATGGCTGTCGAAAGAGACAGTAGAGAAGGTTTCTATACTTGGAAATGACTATGAGTCAACCCTATTAGATCTGGTTGACGCCGATTCACTCCCGGAGCTGCTCGGTGGAAAGTGTACGTGTGAGGGACTAGGCGGATGCAATATGAGCAGTGCAGGTCCATGGCTGATAGGGAGGAAAGGATAGGGGTCCAAGTCTCAGGCTTCTCGAGTCTGAATGGCGACTGCCCGTTTGCTACAGGTGACTTACCCGGCGTCTTGTCTGCGTTTTCAAATGATATGGGACTCGGTAATGTACAAAATGTTTGTTTTGATGTATGGAATGTTGTAATGTCGACTGAGGACTGTGATAGAATGCAGTAGGCGCTCTGGCGACCGATGAATGCAATTGATGCCATTGTGATAGACAGTGAGCTCGTGAGCTCGTACGCCGCAGGGCCACAGGAGCGCCTATATGTTATGTGAAACATTGCTTATCAGAATCTGAACTATTGCAAAGAAACGAGTTGTGACTATGTACTGTTCGATGTATTGGACATCTTAGCACTCCAGAAAATTGAGCCAACCCCCATAAGACGCAGAACCCACCGTTATCTCCACATCTCGTCATCTTCTGTGGGGAGAAATGCAAGTGTTGGATCCTGAATATACCCATGTCAGTCAGTTGATGGATCGTCACCGAGATGTTAATATCCAAGCACATCCACAACGTCGGACCTTAACCGCGTTTGTTGAATGAGAGCGAGCGAGAGTTGACTGGCAAGAAAACTGGCTTCCATTTTGACTTGTGTGTTGTTTAATATTTAGTACTCATCTTCTCTGTACTCATTTCTATGAACATGAATATAGAGTCGTTCTGTATTCAAGGTCTCGTTTCCGCTGTCATTTGGACAGTAGCTGTCCTCTCCATAATCTTCCAAGCGGCTGCCACCGTGACCTTTGCTTTGCTTATAGCCTTGCACGTCCGTAGCTTTCATAGCAATTGCTGGAACATTCCCCGTGACTGTAGCCATATCCCTCGCTAGCCTCAGGATGGCCTCAGGATGATCGCTATAGTTCTCACCACTGTCACATCCTCTGTTGCTGCCATCTTCACGGCGACTGCTGTATTCCTCTCCGAGGTCATCATTGTCACCATCACGCCTACGAGATCTATGCTCGAATTGCTGGTCGTAAGAAGGAGTATGTCCCTTGCCGATGACGGGAATTTTCGTCTGATCGGTCGCGGAGGGAGCTCCCTCTTCGCCACGGCGGGAGTCACAATCAGAGCTTTGGTCATAACTTCATCGTGCCATTCCAGCAAATCGATTAGCTGGCGTTGAACTTCAGGAGGAGCAGTGTTATTGGAGTCGAAATAATAAGCATTGGATTTCTGTTGACTTTGGTTCATCGTTTTATTGTTGCCGCCAATCGTGAGTTTGCCGATAATCGTCTTAAAAGCCTCCAAGTTCCTCCTTGGGATACCTGTGTATTGTCACTTGAAGCTTCTTCCAACCTGTCAATTCAAATTGCCTCGTTTATTTTGGCTGCAAGATCGGTTACACTAGCTTGGCTCAGGTGACTGCGGATCTCTGGGAACCTGTCCTTACGTTGACACTTACTCCTGTGCTTCCCCAACCAGAGAGTGAAGAAATCCAGAATAAACTTGATCACGAGCTCACCTCCGAATGTCCCAGTTACGGGGGGGTGGCGCAGGGGCGCTAGGAGTGTCGACAATCATCAATATGGTGTAGTTCAGGGGGCCGACAAAGAACGATAAAGACCATTATCTCCAACGTGGCAAAAGACCTCATCGTAGCCCATCTTCCTGCGAGCTATCTCGTGCCAATTACTGTGCGCCAACAGGTCCTCAAATGTATGGAAATGCATGCCTTCAAAGTGCGGCGAATGCAGGCAGTTGAAGTGTTGAAGCCTTCGTTCTCCGACGCCATATAGTTCTGGAGGAAAAACTCAAAAACTCAATTCCCACACGCGCGAAAAATCTACTTTCGTGCATGTCCGATCGTCAATTTCCAGTTTTCGCTCTTCAACAAGAGGCCGAAGTTTGGGATGAATGCTCCTTGCATAACCCTCCACATTTGCCTATCCCCTGAATGAAAGATTATGTCCCGAGAGTCCAAGATATCAAATTTTCATACTTGGGGGATTATCAATGTGTTCCTAAGATGACTCCTCAGTTTTTAAGCCCCGCAGATACGGGGAAAAACATACGACAGGAAGGTATACACCAAGACGTTCCTGCATGACTTCGAATTCCCGAGTAGTCTGGGTTGGTCAGACCATGACTTGAGCTGAGGCTGACAGGATCGTACCATAAAACCCGGAACAGAGATGATTGAAGACATCTGACGACTGAAGCCTACCTGAGAATGGTCTCTAAGCCAATCCCCCTTTTCAATTAGGCCAGTAAGGCAGGCCAATGAGGCAAAAAATACAGAGACATACGAAATACACTCGCTTAACGTCCATTTTGCTGATTATCCTGGAAAATCTGGTTAAACAAGCCAGTCATGCCGAACTTGGTGGTGGACACCCAGAGCTTGCATCCTCGATATTCTCAATATCACCATATCTGGATGCCTTGTTGTGGTCCGGTAAACATCCTTAGCTGCCAGCGAATCGAAGGAGAAAGGCCACCATTCAAAATTAGAAATCCCGTATGTCGCCAGCCAGTACCGAAATCATGGATGAAAGAACCATCATAGTCAAAATCATAGTGATTAAAGTTAAACGCATGAGTTACCGTAGATAAGATGTCAAAAGGCCTTCGCGAGGGGATGACGAAGGGATGGCAACTCGGTGCTTTTGACGATTCAGATCAAATGTCACGAGTATCTGAGCCAATGTCACGAGTATCTGAGCCTACCACTATTTATGATACTTGATTATCACATTCTCTTTATACGTTGAGATTTATTTGCTAGCATCCGTTTCTGAACCTTCAATTCTGCCGCAAATTGTTCCTTCATCTCTTGTCTCTCCACCCGTCGATTTTGCTTCTCTGTTTTCGCAGCCATTTTCCGAGCCTTTTTATCTTCCTTTGACTCGTTTCGAGGGCGAGAAATCGTGATGCGCTTGTAAGCTGATGATAATGAAATGACACTGTCAATCGCGACAAGCAGGCACTCACTCGCTGCTTCTGTCTCAGTATCGTCAGAATCGTTCTCTATTGTCGCTGTACGTCTTGTTGGGTTTCTAGGCAAACTATTCATCAAGGGAAGACCGGTCCTCGGGTCTAGGTTGATTTTTGGTATCTGCTTCGAGTTGTTCACACGGATGATGCGAGGATGGTTTTCCAGATTAGAGTAGGTTGCTGAGAGAAAAAACTGAGTATTCATGAAATGATAACTTCAGCTGATACATACTAAGAATGGTCTCGCAATCCCATCTATCTTCTTCAGACGTATCTTCCAAGGATATGAAATCGCCTATTTCGTCGTTGACATCGTCATTGATTCGTACTTGCCCCAGGGCGTTTCGTATGGTGTCTAATTTATCCATGGGCGTATCACCTTCAAGTTTTGGTTTTATCTTCCTTCCGAGAATCTCATAATTTTGAAGGAATTCATTGACCATTGAGTCAAAGTCTTCACGTGAGGTAATGAGTTCAGGTACTTCATCAGTATCCTCATTTGATGCTGGTTCTTCTTCTCCACAATATTCTTTTTCCATTATCTGGAAAGCATGGTTAGTGCCACTTGACATGGACCGACAAAAACATACCCAATCAAATCGTTCATCGAGTGTCTGAAGTGCTTTATTTCGATGCATCGACAAGCTGCTCATGGTATAACTGGAAGCATCACTGCTACCCTTTCGCCTCTTTTTTCCTTTACCACCAAGGACGGAAATTGTTGGTAGTTCTCCAATGGTGTCACCGCCTTCGGACGCGAATTCATCATCACTAGTTATGTTTACCTCCTCCCTGGATTGAGTTCTCTTGAATTGAGCAAATCTCTCCTCCCAATCGAGTTCTGATGGCAAGATATCATATTTATCCTCATGGTAGCTCTTATCTCTTGAATTATTGATGTCATCTTCGTCAAAATCAAAGTAAATTTGTTCTGGACCTCGTTCACCGCCATCTACCAGCTCGCTAAAAAAGTCGTCGGCCAGATTGTCGTCCACGAAAGCGTCATCCTCTAGGGCTTCCAAGACCTGCCGCAGATGAGGATCCATATCTGGCTGAAATCCAGCAATGCTTTCAGGGACAGCTTGCTGAGACTCATGATTTCGAGGCAGTTCTGAGGCAGAGGGCAATGCCTCTTGCGGTATGAACAAGTCATCCTTCTGTTTCTCTTTTCCTTTGTTCTTTAGAATCGGTGCTTCAATCATGATGCTCGCCACATCATTATCCTGCACGCCCACTGTCCGGAGGTGTTGCATGTAATCGTATTCTGTGTCGTCGTAATAGATTCCATAGAGCGCCGCTTCGCCGATGTTCCGCTCCTTATCGTATTCAATAACTGAAGCAGGAAGAAGGGACTCGAGATCAGCACGAGATTTTCCCTGTGCAATTTTATTAGGACTGTCCATCTCAAAATTCTGAATTCTCACTTTTTTAGCATTCTCTCGCTCGAAGGGCTTGAGAACATGTTGACTTGCATCTGGATCATGAATGAGAGGGTCTCTCTGAGAACGGTGGACCAGCTGGAAATGTTTTGCGCCTGGCTGGCGGAAGATGGATTTCTTGGGCATGGAGAAAAGGAGGGTGATTACATAATCAAACTCGTTGTGTGCTTTGGCTGGTACCTCCACCAGCGGACAGCCTCACCCTTTTCTGCCGCTTTTTTCCTGCATCTGAACAATTTTGTCGTCTCTGACAGCGCTCGTGTCGATGGACGCGCGAATAAGCCTCCAACGCGAGAATATTCGTCGTGGCTTCTCTATATGCGTATCCTTTCCGTTCCTATCCCAGTTCTGCCTTGTCTGACACGTTTTTCGTATATACTAGTCATCAGAAGGTTGTTCTGGAGATTGACTTCAACGGGGGCCTTTGGGTGCGTGTGTCTGACTTTATAACTGCTATAAACCTACTCATCTGCCCCTCAGGGCTATACCGAGATCACCATCATCCCCACAAGCAGCGAACTGAGGTCTATCCACTTTCACGCAAGGCAATGCAGTGCGTAACATATCATTGAGAGCATCGCCTGGCGCAACTCAGCAATATTCAGCTGTTCACCATGTCACGGTGGCCGGACATCAAGCTGATTTTGTCCATCAAGATGGTTTGGCCAACATCAGCATGGGAGGCTCTGGCGAGGCCCACGACTGTCATCGACACCCTGAGTTGAAGAGGAAAGTCTATTCTGCTCTACAAGAAAGTGACGAGGGCGAGCTCTCTATTGGGATTCCGAGAGATGTACCTTTAAAACAGACGTCAAATACGAGCCTGCTTTATAACGAAGGTGAACTGACTTACTGTGCCTCCCAAGAGCTGTAATTTGATGCTGGTTCCAGGTGCTACACCTGAGCCATTCACTCCTGGTCCACATGGACAGGTTTTTGCCGAGTTCTCTCCAATTATTGTTAATATCGCTTACAGCTTGCGCAATCCTGTCGAGGGCGTGGAGTTCGTGTTGCCTACTGACAACCATCCTTATGTGAGTACTTGACTAATCGTATGAGTCTCGTATCGACACATCTCCAGAGAATTCCTCATGTCTACACTACTCCATCATGTCCTGATGCAGCAAGATGTTGGGTGCCTTGCATTGACAACCTGTGGGAGAAATGTACTTGGGAATTCGAGTTTGTTGTTCCTCGCTATCTGGAGGAAGTCGATGAGCGTGATGAATTCGATACAAATGAACCAAGTCCCACGATCGTGTTATGCAGTGGCGAGCTAGTTGAACAGGTGTGTGCTTTTCGGTTCGGCCTTGGTATAGTTCTTGATGGCGTTGCAAGATCGCGCACCCATACAACTCGAACAAAACGATATTTCTCTTCTCTCAAGCTGTACCAACCTCGGTTCAGCATATCGCTTTTGCTGCTGGCCCCTTCTACCACTATCCAATACCTGCCGACACCGCAACAGATGAGGCGCCTGGTACATCTCAACCTCTCATGTATGCGTTCTGCTTGCCTGGACAGGAGTCTTTCCTCAAGACCTCGACTTCCTTCTTACGGTCTTCGATGAACTTCTATGTTTCTGAATTTGGATCTTACCCCTTTAATTCCCATAAATTGGTTTTTGTTGATCAGCTGCCAACCCAGCGCTTTGACAGTGCCTCCCTGTCAATTGTCAGCCTTGATGTCCTCCATGGAGAAGATGCGATTGAACAAGCAATGGAGACACGGCATGCACTCAGTCATGCCTTGGCTTGCCAGTGGGTTGGCATTAACATCATACCCAGGACCTGGTCAGACATCTGGTTGGTCAATGGACTGGCTCTGTACATCACTGGGCTATTCATACGAAAGATGTTCGGGAATAATGATTACCGGTTCAAACTCAAGAAGGACATGCAGCGAGTGCTGGAGTGGGACGTCGGGAGTATGCCGCCAATTTGTCAGCCGCAGGTTCTTGATCCCCCTGACGCTGTCGTCTTTCCTTTCATCAACCTCAAGGCGCCTTTGGTCCTTCATATCCTCGATCGGCGTCTGTGCAAGTCGGGTACTTCGCTCGGGCTGAGTCGTGTCCTTCCAAAGTTGTTTCTCTCAGCAATCAGTGGTGAACTTCAAAACAACGCTTTGTCCACTCATGCCTTTCTGCGAATGTGTCGCAAGGTTAGTGGTGTTGACCCACGCAGCTTCGCGGAGCAGTGGATTTATGGAAGTGGATGCCCTTCCTTTGGTTTTTCAGCGTCTTTCAATCGAAAAAAGATGGCGGTCGAGATCACAATGCGTCAAGAGGCACCGGCTTTCAAAGCGATGGAGAATAACGATGTATCCAAAGCTCTCCTGAAACCTGTTCCCTTCTTCGAGGTGAGCGTCGCTCGCTGTTTTGTTCATGTAGTCATTGATTTTCGTCGTAGGGTCAGATGACAATTCGCATACATGAGGCTGATGGGACGCCTTACGAACATGTGCTTGACATCCGCACCCCATTTAAGCGTTACGAAGTTCCTTTCAATACCAAGTATAAGCGAGTGCGAAGAAACACTAAACGATACCTCGCTAGGCAAGCAGCTGCTCAGGCTGCAGCTGAGGGTGATGTTGAAGCGGCAGAGGCTATGGGTATGATTGACATGGGTTTCGGTCTGGAGATCTGGGAGAAAGAACAAGAGCGAGAGAACTGGAAAGTTGCAGACTGGACAGAGGAGGATGAGGCGGTGATGAGTGGAGCAACTTACGAGTGGATAAGGATGGACGCTGACTTTGAATGGATTGCCAATATCAAGTTCGATCAACCAGACTTTATGTGGGTTTCACAGCTGCAAAGAGATAGGGATGTCGTGGCTCAGTTGGAGGTGTGTGTTGTGTGTTCTTTAAGGCTTGTCAGATGATCATGATGAACTGAGTATACTTCAAGGCATTGTGCGCCCTTGCTGAGAAGCCTACGGCAATCGTTTCGAGTACATTGACCAAGACTGTACTTGTGTCCAACTATTATTATCATATACGATGCGAAGCTGCTCTTGCTTTAGTGACAGTGAGTTCTTAGGCTAATTGTCGTTTCCTGTCTGACTCTTACAAGTGTGCGATTCGAAAACTGGATTTCATTGGTCTCTTCCATCTATTTAAACTGTTCCTTCGGTATTGCTATGACCCAGAAGATCCAAATCAAGATCTCTTTACTCATAATTATGTGCCGAAGCCGAACAATTTTTCTGAACTCGCTGAATACTTTGTTCGAAAGGTCTGTTTCTCTCTCCTGCTTGTTTCACACGAAGTTCACACCCTAGACTTCTTCGCTAGTCCGTCATTACAGCAATATCTCGAGTAAGGTTCGAGAATGGAAAATCTCCGTCAGTTGTCAGGCAGTTCCTCATTGACCAACTCCGTTACAATGACAACACTTCGAATCCTGTAAGCTCATTTATGCACATTTTTGTTAAGTCTGATCCTTTCTTTCCAAGTACTCCGATGGTTTTTATATATGTGCCGTTATATCTGCTGCCGCCTATGCTGCCGTTTCAGTTGCCCCTCCAGAGCGAGGAGAATTGCTACCTTCGGAAACCCGCAACGAGCAAACAGCAGAGGACAAGGAACTCATCAAACAAACCACCTCTGAAGTTGATAGATACCGCAGCATGGATCGCCTCATTCCTTCTCCTCACAATGTTGTGACCATTGCTGCACTGGAAGTGCGTTCTTTTCTGTCTTAGTATTTTGTTCTGCTGAGAAATATTAGTTCTATATGATTCTTGGAGTTTCTAACCTGATACCACCTCATCCCAAGGTTTTCTTCCCGCTGACAAGGTTAGTCATTTTTTCTTGTCCTTTAAGTAGGAAAAAATGATGGTGTTTTTAGAGAAGGACATTATATGCAAGTGCGACTAGCCGCCTTCGACGGCTTGTTTTTGACCAAGTGGTATACACCTGTTATCATGCGCTATATCTTATCAGTGATAGCCAACGACACCTCCCGAGTTGTCCGCCGCCATGTTGCCCGTAATGCTTGTTATAGTCTGGCCCTCCTCGTCCAGATGGGTGAGATGAAGACTGGCTTGAAAGACAATGAATCGCTTCTCATTGAAGAGGATGGAAATGCTCCGGAAAAGGCTAAAGAATCTAAGAAGAGTGAATTGGATGTTATGATCAAAATTTTGCGGAAGGACCGAGAAGTTGGAAAGAACGAAGCATTGCGCGAGTTCCTAATGCCAATCGCCCTGTGTGTAAAATGCCATGACATTTTGACCATCTTCCTTACCTACCTCTATAGTGCTCCAGACGCTGATTTTGAGGTTCGCTGGTGTCTTCTGAAACTCGCTGATCTTTTGATTAGGCCTGTGGAAGAAACTCCGCCATCAGTCAAGATTCACATTCCAAGCACACCCATCACGGAGACTGCCCCGCAGATCCCACCTGTAAAGGTTCCAATTAAGCCGCCAAGGCCAGTCAAGGCCGGGGGTCCTCCATCACGACACTCCAGCATTCAGTTCAATCTTTCAACGACCAAAGTCAAACTCCTGGGCAGTCCGCGTGTCCTCTCTGTTGATGAGTCAATTATTCCGTCACCTGTGGTTAAGAAGGCAGTAACGTTTGCACCGCCTGCAACGCCGACACTCTCATCTGTGGCCTCTAAGACTAAGACAAAAGCCGGCGCCAAGCTGCCAAGCAGCAAACGGCTTGGCAGGCCAGACACGAAACTCTCTCAGGTTCCCCGTGCCCAGTCTTCTGGAATGAACTTGAACGACTTGAAAGCATGCCGAAATGCTTTGAAAAAACTTCAAACTAATAAGCATGCGTTGCTTTTCAATCAACCAGTTGACCCAATTCGTGACAATGCACCTCGGTATGTCGCCATGCTTGTTGGGAATGGGTTGATCTAAGGCAATATTCTCAGTTATTTTGACATCATCAGAGAACCAATGGATCTGCGGACAATGGGTGCAAAACTCGATGCGGGAATGTACAAGGATAGGTTTGCTTTCCAAGCAGACTTTCGCTTAATGATATCAAATGCGAAGCTGTACAATGCGGCTGGAAGTTATGCCCACAATGAAGCCATCGCTTTAGAAACATTTTTTGAGAAACGTCAGTGTCGAGCATTCTGTGTCTTCCGAGAATGGCTGAACATGGTATCTTCCTGTAGAATGGGCAATAATCAACAAGACACTCGAGGCCGCCGATAGAAATTATGCTATGCGGTCTGCCCGTGAAAAGCATACCAAACCATCAGACCAATCCACCTCATCTGTGTCAATCAAGTCCCTTGCTTCTACGTCCAACCCTCATTTGTCACCGCCTCTTCCCGCTTCGTCTTCGAGGCCTATCATCAAGCTCAAAGTTGGCCCTCATGCAAATTCTACTGCAATTCCTCCCAGTCAAGTGTCCTCACCCCATGTCCAGCCCAGGAAGCAAAAGGTGTCCCAAGCAGTACCAACACCTCTCCTGGATGTTGAACAACCGCCTCCTCCCTATGTTGATGATGGTTCCCACGACATCTTGCAGGAAGTTCTTGCAATCGAAAGGCAGAAAGATGAGGAGCGCATGCGCATGAACTCTGAGCGAGAAAAGTCCGTTTCTCGTTTGAGTTTGAGCAAGAGGAAAAAGAGTGAGACTCTCGATGAGGACGACGACATTCTGACACTAGCCACTCCGGCCAAAAAGGAACGACCTTCTTCCCCCACGCCCAAACCTGTTCCCTCTGTTGAAAAATCCGACCCTTCAGTATCGATAGCCGTACCTAAGGCCCAATCTCATCCCAAGAATGTCAAGAAGGAGCGACTAGTTGATCCGAGGCCTGTAGCTCCAACACCACCTGTGGAAGTACTTTCTAAGCCTTCTAACAAGGGCAAAGAGAAAGAAATTCTTCCAACGACTGGAGCTTCTTCTTCTGCGCCTCCCGCTAAAGCAAAGAAGGTGCCTGCCATCCACGCCACTCCGGTCAATGAGAAGAAATGCAAAGACTTGCTCAAGATCTTGCAGAAGATTCCGGAAGCGGCAATCTTCAGCCGCCCCGTGGACCCCATCCTGGATGGTTGTCCAACGTATGTTGAGGTCTGCCCTTTGATCACTTCCTCCATTGACATGAACTAGGTATTTCGATGAGATCGTGCATCCAATGGATTTCGCAACCATGACTCAAAAGCTCACCGATGGGCGGTATGCGACGATGGAGCACTTCAAGAAAGATGTCGATCTGATTTTCAGCAATTGTCGACAGTTCAACCCCCCTTCCACGTTCCCAGTGACATGTGCTGATGCAATCGAAAAAGTTTTCAAGAAAGAATGGCCCAAGGCGATAGAGCGTAAGTTGTCTTGGACAGAAAAACGCAGTCTTCAGGGTTTAATGTCAACACTCATGAAAGAGTCGATGTGAGTCCTCACCGCATACTATTCTTTTGGTCTGATATCAAGCGTGTAGTTCATGGGTTTTCCGTGAGCCCGTCGATCCTGTACTGCTGGGCATTCCAACCTACTTTGAAGTCATTCCCCGGAAGGATGCACGGGACTTACGCACTATCCGTCAGAAGTTGGACAGTGACAAATATGACACCCTGGAAGCATTCGAAGCAGACCTTGACCTCATGATTCAGAATGCTATCAAGTTCAATGGTCGGGAGTCGGAAGTCGGGGAAATTGCTGTTCAGGTTGAAACTCGCATTCAGGATCTCCTTTCAGGCTTTAGGTCAGGTGGGACAAAGAAACGTAAAGACGGCGATAAAGGCACTCCGCAACCTTCGAAAAGGGTTAAGATCGGGTGATTAGTCACTAACATTAAGTATTATCTATAATACAGTATTGCATGGGATACAGTTATGCTATTCGTCCATTTCTGAATGCAGTTAATATTGACATACCGTTGTGAACTGTGGCACGTGTTATAGCCTACCAATCGGGCCACAGTTCTGAGAGGACATTCGGGTCTTCCTCAGGTGCATCTCGGTACTTCATCCATCGATCTGGAACCTGGGGACATGTCAAGAATCCTGACTGGTTTGCCAACTAAATACAGTCTTACCAGGGGGAAATATCGTTCCATGGCACTTATAAATCGTTGCCGATATTGTTTCGGCGTCACAATGGTAGGCTCTTTGCCCGCTCCCCATTCTTTGACCCAACTTTCAAGTTTCTTGTCCCAAGTGTATGTCCGAATGTAGTCTAAGAGAGGAATGAGATCAGAATGAAATGGCTGCAAAGAAAAACATACCGACTATGCCAACCACCAATTCATTGTTCTTGCTATCAACCTGGAGATACCTCAGGCCAGGTCTGACACAGCAAGTGATTACTTACACCACAAACGAGCGAGTAATCCATGACGTTGATGTCTACGAGGAATTTACTATCGTTGTATAAAGCACCACGCAAAATTCGTTTTGAGTGTTCTCGTAGATAGAATGGGTTCAGATGCGCCGCTTGATAACATTGTCAAACTTATTGAACAACTACGAGCCTACCTACTTACTTTCGACTAGATTTTCATCCAAAAGAACTTCGTTTTCTCTCCCTGTGGATTGGACGCGACGGTTGCGGGTGGATCCCTTCAGATCATAGATCTGTTCAAATAATTCAGATAAGAGAAACCAAATACATAAATACGATAATTACCTTGGTGAATCGGCGGTCATAGAAGAGGTTCTCCATAACTAAAAGGTTCATTTGTGTGGACTTATTTTTTCCTGAACCCTTTCCTGTCCCGGTCTTTCGGAAGGTCAGCTTGTAGCACCCGAACACCTTCGCAAGAAGAGTTGGCCGCTATGAAAAAGAATCAGATTGTAAGTTCAGGGGCCAGTTGACTCAAAATAACCGTACATTAGCGGAAACCGCGGATGACATGTAGTCAAAGTATGCCGGTGCAAAATTCTCCATCGTCTGAACTTCAAATCTTGAGAGTTCTTTGGCAATGAAACGATCATCTGATTGATCAGATTCAGCAGGAAGACCGGCTCCAGGAGAGAGATCAGACCTCGAGTCTTCAGAAATGCAGATCCGGATTTCCCTCCGCTGGCATTCCATTTGACACACCGTGACAAAGATTCAACCATGCTCTTCTCACAATCATAAGTACGTCGCAGGGCGTCAAACTGTTCGGGGTATAAGATCGTACAGCTTATGGTAAGACCACCACTTTCAAAACCTATTACGATTGTCAATTCAACAATTCAGAGTCTGCAGCTGAAAGATTCACTAATTGCCCAAGGTAATTTGGAGGACGGTAGCTTGAGATCTTCGGTAGGATCTGCTGAATCAGTAGAGTCAACATTTACTACACCCCACGTTGAAGTTGACTCTGCAATAGATTTGTCGTCAGGCATAAAGACCTCTCCTTCTGTGAGCTTAGGCTCGCGAGCTGTCTTTTTGTCAGCACGTGACTTGGCTAACATATCACGATATTGGGGGGAACTCGTATGATTTCAGCTATCGGTCGGAGCGAAAGTGGGAGCTTAGCTTACTTCAAAGCCAATGCAATGATCGATGTTGGTTCGTCTGTCCTTACAACCATCGACGAATCTCTGAAGATATGTTCTGGATCACTCATCGGATCATCGAATTCCGCAGGGTGACGAAGAGGCTGCCAGAGTTCTGATAGAGCCTTGAGAATTGATCCTGGTCCAGTTGATGGAGGGAGTTCCAGATCAAAAGGGGTCATCACGTCGGGTCGAGCTGCCGGGAACAGAGGGGAGGGAGGTAAAGATATATGCTCTGGCGGCACGGTGGTAGGTGTCTGTGTGACATGGGATCCATCTTGTGGGGGGAGGTCAGGAAACACAGACATAGCTGGGGTGACCACTGGGGATACTGTGGTAGATAGAGCAGCTTCTTGTCGCGATGGTTCTAAAGTTGTCAGGGGCGCAGGTTCCTGAGGGGGTGAGGTTTGCGGAGCAAATGATGACTCGTCTTCCACATCACCCCCTTCATCATCTGCTTCACTTGAAGAAGCTGAATCAGGGTCGTCGTCTCGAAGTGCATCTTTAACACTATCAAGCACTTCAACAGTGGCGCGAGCAGATGCCACGGGTCGAGCTGGTTTTCCGCGAATGATCCTGTATCGACTTCTGTTACGTTCAGACTCGCGTCCTAGTCGCTCGAAATTCTTCGCCATCGCCATGACTTTGCTATTCGCTCCGGACGGTCGGCGCAGTGTAGATTTTCCAGGGGTAGTGACCGTCCGACTATTGAGCTTTTCCTTCGTGCGACTAACGACTCGCATCTTAGGCTGTTTATGAGCAAGAGCGAATTTAGGAGCTGCACTGGGAGGAGATGAGGGTCGACTGAACCGAATTTCTTTGCCTTTGCCTTTCAGGTTGGAAGATCGTTTTTCGGGAGACGCTTTTCTCGAGGACTCATACGAATCAAACATTTGACCGGATGGGCCAGGGATACGACTTCCATGATTGGCGGATCTCCTGCTGTGCATTAAGTAGATGGGGGCGACATTGGCAGCGTAGCTTGATTCAAAGTCAGAAATTGAAGGCTTTTTCGCCAAGCTATTCTGGCGACCACGCCGAATGGATCGGCGCTGAATTATCGCTGTAAATTCCTGCTCGCTTTCTGAGGCTACGGCCCGGGGAGGTAGGGCACTCTTAGCCAGATCGGACATGGTTTTGGCAGGAATGAAATCCTGGTACTTTTTGACAAGCTCAGCGACGCTAGGCTGATTCATCGACCTCCGAGGCAATCTTGATGCATGAGGAACCAGTATTTCAGAGCTTTTTGGGTTTCCTTCCTGGAGCATATCAAGATAAAGGTGGTGATAAGAAGGCAATAGGTGAAGCAGGTATACTCACTACTATATCCTTGGAATGATCATCAATGAGCACATCTTTCCGGCGGGCACCAATGGTGGAGTCACTGGCATCGTCCGACCTCTCTGTCGCAATTGATTCATCCGGGGTCTCAGTCACGGTGGAGGTTGAGGGCTCTCTAGTTTTCTCAGCGGTGTGATTTTCAGGGAATTTCGTTGCTTCTAACTCAGGCTCCGAAGCGTCTGAAGCTGACGAAGTAGAGGGGTCGCGGTCAGTCCGTTTCTTGAGGAGTGAACCCTCTTCTGTCTCTGAGAAGATTGAAGTCAAAGAGTGATCCGGGAGTAGTCGTAGATTCTGTTTTTGGTTCTGAGAGGGGACCCAGATGTTCTTGACGGAACTGAATGCGGATGCTCGTTTACTACCACGGTCAACGGCCGATAAAGGTCTGGGCTTCGGTAGGCAGTCTAAGTCTTGTTGCAGCGCGACAATCTTGTCTTGTCTGAACGCGTGGACATGATTGAGTGCCAAGGTGTCCTTGGTTGCAGACTCCCGATAGATTTTGTTGATGAGACGACTGATTTCTTCTCTTTCAATCTCAGCACGGGAGATGAAAATATTTACCTCTGCATTCAATCTGGCATCTGATTCTTCGTCTCCTGTTGCAGCGTCGATGCTGATGAATCTGAGCTCATCGATTAGGTTGCTGTACCAGGTGAAATTGCTCTTGTGAAGTTTTTCGAAATCTGCATTGCGAATTTCGAGCTGTGTTTCTGACCGTACGTATATGCGAAAAGGCGGATATACAATTTCATGCATAACGACAGGGTCAGTTTGAAACCTCACAGTCATTCCCCTGAATGCAAAATAACGTATGTGATGTTGATATATATTGTGTTCACATCCGGCGCCTTGAACTAATTTAACATCAGCTGGGTAGAAGTGGAGTTCAAGAAATTTGGCAAAGGAGTAGCGCTGCATTTCAGGGGAGACAGGTATGAATGGCGTGGCAGATCCACAGACGCGACAAGCTGACCATGTAGTGATCAGATCGGGAGCTGGACCAAAGGCACGATTCACTATTTGACCCTCCCATTGTTCTACAGCAATGAAAAGGCGTGTCTCGTTGTGGACATATACCTTGCAGTGGCGAGCCAACGGCTGATCACAATCTTTCCCCTCACATATCACTTTTGCATTGAAAAGTTGGCTGAGAGTCTCAACAACGGCCTTCTCTATGAACTGACCCAAAGTAAGATCATTCTCGCCGTAAAACTGCATATAGGTAACCTGGGGTGCAAAGCATGCCCGCTGGAGGCCGAGCCCAGAGGTCGGGATCGTATATTCCCAAAGTAGGATTTGCTGGTATTTTTCCACGACGAAATCATCTGCATTCTTTCGCTGATACCACTCCCATACCCGCCGATGTTCTTCATGCTTCCGTTTCAAAAGGTGATATCTACTCTCCAATATGATATCTGCCTCTGTTTTGACTAGTTCACGAGATTCCTCAATTAATGATTGTGACAAGGCTGGTATTGAGCTCGGTGTCTCGCTGCCTACGGGATTTGGGACAGCCCCTACGAAGTAGGAGCCCGCATCGGCCATTGCTTGCGAGGACGCGGATCCGGATCCGGGTGATAGAGGTATGGGAACGTCGAGCGCTTCAATTTGAGCACTAATGTCAGCACGATCCGGGTCCTCAGAGGAAGGGCACTCGACTGCTGTAGATCCAGATTCTTGCCGAGATATGTTTTGCGCCTGCTCTCCTTTCAAAACAATATCTTCTTCCCATGCTCTCTTTGCCGCCATTAGTTCGTCGTCTAGATCTTTCATTCTCTTGATTGGATAAGGAGGGGGGAAACGGAGTGTTGCAGAAAGAGAGATAAAAGTGGTTCTGTATGGTTCTAGAACTTGTTCGATTCTACAAGAAAGGTGAAATTGCTCAGCATCATCGCTTGGCAAGTCACGTTCACTGTCCAGATCTTCATTCCTGCGCGATGGAGAGGCCGGAGATGGGTCGAGTGTTCCAGAGATAGGAGTTGCCAAACGCGAGGCAGATAGGAATGCAGGATGTAGAAGAAATGAAGCTGTGTCAACGTTGAGACGACCAAGCCTTCTGGCTAGCGCGCAGGGAATGGCCTCGGAATTGAATGATGGGAGGCTGATCACCGAATCCTTCCAAAGATGTGTCTCGAGTTTGAGATTGCGGACGATAAACATCAAAAAACGAGTGACTTTCTTGACTTTCCGTAAAATTTCAATATTTCCCCCTCGTAGCAAAATTGTGCATCCTAAATCACCACTACAACCTTCAAAGCGCATATATGTTTTTCTTCTCCCTGGAATGAGTGGATGATCGAATGTCTGAATTCGAAAACGCGCACAATGACCGAGCCTAGGTTCAAGGGCAAGTTTATCTATGGATGAAAACTCATCTCCCTGTGTCATACGCGCTATCATGGCAATTGCACTTGGTTTGACGTTGCGGGCAACTGCGATGTTATGGCTGACTAGAGCATCAAGTGCAAGTCTTGATACCGTCTTCTCAACTAGTACAACGTGGGGCCTGAGTGCAGCAATGCGGCTAGCTAGATTTCCCAGATACTCTTTTTCTTGTCTGAGGATTTGGCCAAATTGCATGTATTGACCCTCTACTCGATAGAACTCAAGTGGAAATGTGATCAACATAATCCGTGGGTTGTTTTGAAGCCTCGACATTTGTTTGTGTGCAACGTTTTTCGTTATAACTGCTCCATTGACATACTCTGAGTCGGAAGGCCTCCCTCCAGGAATCTTCTTGATTTTGACATAGCGCCGTACGTCCATGTCCTCCCCTTGACGAAAAGGTAAGGAAACAAAGGCAAGTTCCCTGGCAGTACGCAAGGCCAACTTTAGCAGGGTTTCCTCCCACTTATTGACGCTCGGAATTTCTTCTTTCATGAGCATCTGGCGTAACATGATACGCAGATGCATCATTGACGCTAGGTTGAGCTCCTGTGCATAGCTAAAGAAACAGACGTTAGATGTAGTTGGTAATTGAGCAGATATTTACGCTGTGCTTTCCCTGCGTGTCCTCCATCCCGGTTCCTCTGTTGGATATAGGGTATCGATGCGGCTTTGAACGCGACTTCGAATGAATGGGGTGGCCACTTCAAATTCACTGGACTGATGAAACTGGTCATCTGAACTATCAGTTCCCTTGTCCGGAGAACTCATTGGAAATTGTATAAAATTAGTTGTTCCCGGTATACTGACTGGTGTTGCGGTGTTTGGTTCAGCAGGAGTTGTAGGCTCAATCGTGGTAGACAAATCTGATGGTAAATTCTCTGAAGCTTGATCTCCTTCTCCCTCCTCGGAAAGTGCCCTTCTAAAAGGTGCTGGATTGTCGAGGATTGTACCCCAGTTATCATCCTTCTGAGGAAAAGGAGGTGTCGTGACTTCTGGACTGCCGTGAACCTCATCATATATGATTTTACGCGTCTCGGCGATCGAATACAGGTTGAACGGTTCATCGGTACGACTAAAGAGCTGAGAAGCTGCGAATGGCGACTGGGGCTGTCCTAAACCAAACTGATGAGGTGGGAAAGTGATCGATGAAACCACAGAACGCCGATCGTCTTCATCATCTTCATCAACTTGGGCCAATTTCTCCAAACAGAGATTGCAAACACGGATCATAGTATTCTGACCGAATCGTGTTCCCTTGATGATGTTCGAGGCACAACGAGAACAAAAAATTTGACCTTGACAGAAGAAATTGGGAGCACATTCACTCAATCGAAATCTCACGTACCGCAAATACGACAGTGATGCTTTCTTCTCCAAGTCGTAAAGACACTTTTGCAATCATAACACTCCTTGCAATTCTCATCATCCATCCAATAATCTTTCGACAACCCTGACATCGACGTCAAGAGCTGAATTCAGTGGCATCGTGAGTTAACATACCTTCACCTCGGAGCCTTCGCATTACCTTCGAAACAGAGCCTGATCGATGTAAACTCGTGGTAGTCCTGACGCTTCGTGCATCGTCTTGGATCGGGAAACCAGGAATGAATGTTCCAGAAGCTCCATTATCTCCTGCCTCATAGACTAAGGGAGACGTATTACGATGAGTGTAGGAAGAATCACATTCGATTGTGAACGTTGGAATCTCTGATTGCGCCGGTGTCAAGGATACGAGTGGAGGTGCAGCTTGAGCTGGGGCAGTGGATAGAGAGAGAGGCTTTTCATTTGTCACAGGTTTTGTGGATGAGGAGGAATTTTGGCTTGGAGCTGTTGTGTATGACATTCTGCGTTGGGAGTCCACAGCAGGGCCGCTGGGGGCGGCACTCTGATCTCGAATTACGGTGGCTGAGGCTGAGACTGCCGCTGTCGATGGTGTAAAAGTATTTTTAACCCTTGACAAAATCGAGGTGAAGGTATACGATGTCTGTTCATCTTCATCCTCCCCTGCAAAGGGGTTGAAAGAGGTCAAACTTGTCACATCATCCAACCTGCTGTTGCTGCGAGAGCGACTCGATTGGCCGCTATACGAGCCGACTAAGAGAGATGCAGACTCGATTGTGTGGCTCATGGAAGGTAGCGAAGGGCTTTCATAAAACTGTGTCGTTTGTCATCATCGCTCAGGAAAACTTAGTTTTGCTGGAGAGAAATGGAGAATATAACCAGTCACGTGTTTAGCACAGAGGAACATAGTTTGCTCAACAATAAGATTTCATTTCGTCATGTTGCGGAAACCACAGATTTGCAAGTAGTTCAGGATACGAAACTGCACATTCCGCGTCTTAGCACTGTAGTTACGCGACATAAATGCTGACCACAAAAATGAACAATACTGCACCAATATTGCACGTGGCCCATCAGGAAATGCATAACAGCATCTATCAAATAGACGCCTTCCAACTCAGTTGAATTGAACCAAAACAAGCAGCACTGACTACTGTCTTCAATCTCTTTTCTGCACTCTACACATCATGGATGATGATGATGCTGATTATATGCAGGGATCCGATGATGAGGTATGTATCATCAACCGACTAAACTGACGTTGTTTGAGGAAAGCAGGACTACGGCTTCGACTATTCAGACAACGACGATGACGAAAACGAGTCAAGAACTATTGATATCGAAAACATGTATTATCAGGCAAAGTGTGAGTTTGGCACCCTTCGCAGTGGACCTCTACTGGTTACGCTCACTGTGCCACCCCAGCAAAGAAGGAGGATAGCCCAGAAGATGCTCTGAGCGATTTCCAGACTATCGTTGAACAAGAACAAGAAAAGAGTGATTGGTGCATTTATTTAGATGTGTTTTTCGAGTTAGTTCTGAACGCCAGACAGGGGTTTCAAGGCGCTGAAGCAGTCAACTAAGCTCCTTTTTCTTATTCTACGGCGGCCTCATGATGCGTTGAAGACGTACATTCGATTACTAACGTACACTAAGTCGGCAGTGACGCGCAATTACTCCGAGAAGACCATCAACGGAATCCTAGATTATGTTGGAGGAGGGAAGGGAGGTCCAGTTGAGGTAGATATTCTGGAACAGTTTTACCAGGTGACGAAGAATGCGCTTGTGGAAGGGAAAAACGACGTATGTTATTGTCTTCCTTCACCCATCCAGACATACTTATAGTCGAAGCGTCTGAGCGTGAAAACAAATCTGAAACTGGCTAAGCTTTGGTTGGATCGCAAGGAGTATGTCCGTCTATCGGAAGTGAGTGAGTTTCGCTATTAGCTTGGTCTGCTCATGTTTCATCTAGCTCCTTCGTGACCTACACAACGCTACAACTGCCTCGAGTGATGGAGATGATCAGTCACAGCGTGGAACTCAGCTGCTTGAGATCTACGCACTAGAGATCCAAATGCACAATGAAACACGAAATTACAAGAAGCTTAAGGTCTATAATTCGCACTTTTTCATTCTATGACTTTGTATCTTATGTTCGTTCATTGCAGGAGATCTACAATGCTGCGAATGATATTCGTTCAGCCATACCTCATCCTCGCATCATGGGCGTCATCAAAGAATGTGGTGGTAAAATGTGGATGGGTGAACGTATGTAAATAAGCCTAACCTGAGATATGAAAGACTAATAATGCCCAGGACAATGGAATCGTGCCAGTGAGGATTTCTTCGAGTCGTTTCGAAACTATGATGAGGCCGGCTCGCCTCAGCGTATCCAAGTCTTGAAATACCTTGTCTTGGCCAACATGCTTACAGGTAGCGAGGTCAATCCCTTTGACAGCCAGGAGACAAAACCGTAAGTTCGGTGCCTTTCTAGAGGAACTAGAAAATTCAAATTTACGTGTGCTCTCCAGATACAAGAGTGACTCACAGATCAAAGCAATGACAGATCTTGTCGATGCTTATCAACGTCGTGAAGTTCATCTAGCCGAAAAGATACTACGAGGTACGGTTGCCCAAGACCAAATTATCTGAGTAAAATTGAAATTACTCTCAAGACAACTGTTCTACAATTATGGATGACCCATTCATCCGCCTGTATATCGGCGAACTTCTCCGTAGTTTGCGCACCCAGTATCTTATCGATCTCATAAAGCCTTACACACGCCTCGAGCTATCATTCCTTGCAAAAGTAATTGGTCTGTCGTCTCAGCTCCGTCCTGTATTCATCGACATTTGCAACAGCAATTGAATGTCGACACCCGAGAGGTAGAGGACCTCCTTATCGACCTTATTCTTGAAGGCAAGGTAGAAGGTCGTATTGACCAAGCTGGGAAGCGGCTTGAATTAGATTCCAAGTATGTTCTTCATTTTCTATCTACCTATATGTGTAGGCTGCTAATCAATGTCCTTCACCCAGACAAAGTCTGGAGAAGAAACGTTATGCTGCGCTGCAAAAGTGGACTGACGTTCTACAGATCATCCAGTCAGGGATTCTCACTAAAACCGCTGTTGGCGGTCGGCCAGGAGATCCAACAATGATGGGAGAGTTGTACCAGGATAGATGGGGCTAAGTGCTACGGTACTGCGATGTCATTACATCCTAAGTCTCCACCAGTGTCAGAAGGGCTGAAGTCCTGGTTTCCACGGGTCAGCCAGAGCACATTTTGTAGAGGAAAGGCACAGACCTGTAGAAAATTATATAGGACGTTGAATGGGAGTCCAATCATAGTTCCAACCCGAAGGCGCAGATGTCTCTGTGGGTATACGGAGCTCTCGTGGGAACAGACCTCGTACTCTGGCTTCAACAGCTCGCAACTCCGACGAACGGAGCTGTTTTGCTAATTCTTGCTCAGATTTTGACCGAGCCCTCGGGTCCTCCTGCTTGTTAGCTTCTAAATAAAGTCGAGTGTCGATTTTCTCCAACTCCTCCATTGCTCTTTTCATACTCTCGAATTTTCGTGCTAACTCAGCTTCGCGGCATCTGCGAATCTGACGCTTGTGAAGTAACCACGCACGCTCTATAGTGTTGTGTACTTGTACGGATGGAATTGCGTGTTGGATGGCTTGGCCGACATCCGGCCGCCATGTACCGGTAGGTGACGCGCTGTTTCGGATGTTATTGGGATAGAGGGCACGTCGGATGATTTCTTTCTTCGGGTCTGTCACTGCCTCCGACCTGGCGGCATAGTGACGGATGAGTGGGGACGAAATTTGCAAAGATCTGAAAAGCTGGCTCCCCACGAGACGCATTGCAAATGGCATTGCAGGAAGAAGGATATCCTGGGAAATAATAAAAGCATCTCTCACGATCATTTACTTCAAGCTTGCTTTTAAATTAAAAGCCCAGTATCGAACTGTATGGAATAAAATAGCGGCTGAGTCTAATGACATTGTGATCAGGCTGACACTGGCAGGTGACTCAGCAAATGACCCACCCCATTTATATAACCATTAATCCAAATTGATCAGAGACTTGAGTAGTAGTTGAATAAACATTTTATTCATACTGTGATCAACATAGCATGACTAAGTGATAATACACACCACTTGCAATGAGTTGCTCAAGTATCATCTATGTATATCAACCTCAGTAAATACACTGTCTCCAAGTTGTACAGTTGTAAGGAAATCTTACTTATTATGTTGTAGCAACTACTGCCAAAGAGGTAACAATATATACTCAGTGAGTGTTGTGGCAACCACTAGTTACAAAGACCAATAGGGCACAAACAATAAATCTCTCAGTAGAATATCATTGTGGGGATCATAAGAGAACTCGACAAGGAGTCTCTGCTGAATTGCTATCCTATTTATATAATTTACAGATGGTCTGTGCTACCAATATTTAACCCTATCCTAAAGTCCATGCGTCATCCATGAGGTAGACATGCTGTTAACATGCTCCTTGATGCTATCCTTCTAGTCTACTCTTGCCCAGTCTAGGCCTATGACCTTACATCATATAATATATCATGTGACCACAGTCATGTGCCTCTTCATTGTCAATAAAAGGAAAAAGAAAAAGAAAATCAAAAGAAAAGAATTATTAAATCAAGA
>Ga0157366_1000284_pt1 | contig 24523 bp, 34 predicted proteins | sample AttbisABBM1_FD_113149 | JGI IMG/M metagenome (GOLD analysis project Ga0157366, IMG submission 113149) | Fungus gardens microbial communities from leaf cutter ant in Botucatu, State of São Paulo, Brazil - Atta bisphaerica ABBM1 | ecosystem: Host-associated > Fungi > Mycelium > Unclassified ...
TCGTTCTTACTTCGTACCTATGGAAGGACTTACTCCAATCTCTCGACATGCTTGTTCGGGTGGTTTTGATTAGGCTTCAAGTGGACTGCAAGAGTACATCACACCTTCTCATCGCTACATTTGGACTGCGTCGAAAGAACCAGCCTCCAGATTCGTTGTCCATCATCAATACAATCATTCCTACATTCTTCGAAATTCTCAGCGATGGATTACTTCTGAAAATTCGACTCAGAGTAACCACCCTTCAATCAATACTCGAGGTAGATTTAGGTGCTCATTTAGTGGCGATATCCACTGACCTGACATTCTTCAGGCTCTGACAAATGCACAAATATCTCCTGGCGTCACGTCTATCACCTTACATCCCCAATCGTTTGTTGGTCTTGTAGAAGGTGGTTGCTACTGGTTAGATCACCATGCTTGGACAGAAGGCCAGATAGAACAAGACTTCGACGCTTCACTAGCTGTAGCCAGGATGATTTTCCAGGCAATGTCGTATGATACCTCAATTTTGCAGAGGATGAGCGAATCCAATGAGGTGAGTGAGCTGACATCACTTCCGAATACCTGATACTAGTGTGCGTGCTCAACAGAATGGGCGTTCACGGCTGCGCAGCATGAGGGCATGGAACATCTTGGCCATTACTGCACTTGCAGATGGGGCAGGTGGATCTTGGGCTATCCAGCTCTTCAAACAACTCAAGGCATTCTCGGTGACATATTTCAATGCACTCTCGTCGTATACCAAGCCAGGTGGACTGGTACTAGATATGGCACTGGCAGATATCAACCAAGCTGATGTAGCGATCAAGCTATGGTTGGTGCTTGCGAAGAAGTTCGAAAATTCCTGTCAATTCAGAGAATCGGTGTACGATACCGTTTGGAATGAACTCTGGCCTCCATTTGAGGCTATCGTCGACGTACTTGAGATGGAAGCTCAAGACAGTGTATCATCCGTGAGTTATCAAATTTCCGGATTTTGGATAGACTGTAAATATCCATTGACTTGATTCTAGATTATGCCAGGGTTCATAGCAACCTCAGTTATTGACTTATTTTTATTCATCAGAACAATTCGAATACCCATCAGCCTTGAGAAGTCGACGCAGAAGACCACGCTGCACAGGCTGCAGAATCTGGTTCGTGGCGAGTCAAATCTAAACAAGGTGACTTCTAGCCACCCTCTTCACATTGTAGTCTCTCAAATGATGGTAGATCAATCGCGCCATTGAAGGACTAGCAGAAACACCCTTTGAAACCCCTCTGGAGACTCTTATAGATCGGGTGGCCAAGGTGATTGTAGCTACTGAGAAGATAAGATTATTGGATGCCAAACGCGAGCCCTGGAGAGTGGTAGGAGACGGGAGGGTTAAAGTTGAAAAGAGAACGACGGCCGACCGGTTAAATTGGAAGTAGGAATATCAATGTTGCGCATTTAGAATGACAGTCCACTGGATCGAGACGGGAAGACACACTCTGAGGAGTAAATATAAGAGCATGATGTTACGCCTTCCGTAGCCGCTCTTTCTCTGCCTTCTTTCTGTTCTCCTTTGCAATTGTCTGGCCAAGGAACACACCAATGATTGTGAGCCCCATGACGAGAATGAATGCCGGGAGACGAACTGCCCATTCGCGAGGGGGAAAGAAGCTATGTATTTGGCTAGAAGAGCTGAAGAATGGCTTGAAACCTGTTATGAGTATCAACAAATATACCAGCCCAGAGTTGTCGACTGACCAGTAAGATTGCCCAAGTGGTATAATACGTGAAGATCACAGATGCCGTCAGTAGCATGGCCCCCCCGACTACTTTGTCGCTGGTACCCTGAAATCGTTGGTTATGACAATAATACCAGCCGGTCCCAAACTTACCATCGCAAGGTGGATTTGGAAGGTATGTAAATGTAAGTGATGGGAATTATTTGGACTCTGAAATCGAATCCACGGCTGACGTGTGGTCCAGTCAATATCTATCTTGCGATCTCATAAGCTGGGGCCCTCCGTGGTTTGGACATAGTGTTTTATATGGGCTATGGATAACCACGCCTTTGCTTCTCTGGCCCATGTTCAGGTACTCCTCCTTCCAGTTGGCTCAATTTCCCAAGCAACGTTCGAGAGACATGCTGCTGAAATACGCAGTTTTGAGTCCATAAGGCTCGGTGACATTCCTGCAGACGCTAAGGGAGAAAGAGGTGAATTGCTTCACATGAGGTATCACTACAGTTCTTAGCTGATCCCATGCTATCGGTTGTTCAGCTCGATTCATGCCTAATCCTCTATCGACGGGTCACTTACACTTGAACTTCCCTACCCATCCTCCATCAGCTTTTCAATACTCCTTTTCACTTCTACGGCCATCCCAATTTCCTTTGGCTGTCGTCGGAATAGCTTCATCTTCCAGTTCAAGTACAATGAACCGTCTGTACTCTCAATTCAACGCAGCTTTACTCGACATCTTTCCTGCCTCAGATATCTACCCCCTCGCGAAGAATTTTCTTGTCTTTGAAGAGAACGATGGTGCAACAAATTTGGATGCTGGTGATTGTATTCCAGGACTTGTGGTGATTCCGAGCGTGATGGGGAACAAGAAATTGTATCTCGGGACATTACTGGCTGACTTGTGTTCGCAGGTCCTCGGAGAGTTTGGGATGGTGGTCAGTAGCGTCTTCTGTACCTCGAATGCTTATACTGAAAGTGGCATAGATCCGAGCACTTGAAACTCCCCTTGGGAATGAATACCTTAATGGTTCTCTACTTGCAACACTACCACCTCTATCTGATCTCCCCATGCCTCTAGAACAGGATAGGAAGAGTAGTTTAGTACCTGTCGCACCATTTAACAGTCAACCGGATGTCTCAAGATACAACTTTTCACTGAATGCAACACCACCTCTGAAACGCAATTCATCCTCTGGTCCAAATTATCGGCAGTCAACTCTCGGTGTGCAGCCACAGAAGAAACGATTGAGTACGGTTGGGATAGCTTCTTCTCATGCGCGCCTATACAAGATGCTAGGTGATTTCTTCTTACTCGCCGGCCGCATTGAGGATGCGAATATATGGTAGGTGAGATTTATCGAGTCATCCACTAACCTGTTTAACTAAATAAGCAGGTACACTGAAGCCATACAACTCTTCAAGAACTCGCAAGATCACGTATGGCATGCCACTGTCCTGGAAGGCTTGGCGACGATAGCAATCATTGAAGCGTGGTCAGCAGGTCATGGTTTGGTATACAAAATTAAAATTATTCAAACCACCACTTATGAGAAAATCTAGCACAACTCTACAACCGCCTCTAAAGAACCCTGGTCAGATGTAACTGAGAAGCTCACTCAAGCATCTGCTCTGTACCAGAAATCACCCCTCTATTACGAGGGCGAGACCAATTACGCCGTGCTCGCATATTTATATTCATGTTGTGTGTTACGCCACTCATTGCTCTTATTTTCCATCTGGTCTGCTAAGGGGTGGGGGCCTCTTTCATTCACTACTATGTTGCAACCAGGTCCAACTGCACATCCTCCACTGACCCTAGTCCATGATGGAGCTGACCAATGGCTTAACCTCGAGCGATTAACAAAGTATTCAGGCATTTCGCGTTCTTCTGTATCTGTCGTGCTTGGTCAGATTCACGGGCCTTGGCTTCTACATCTACATCCACGAGAACGTCTCTCGGTTCTTGAAGCGATGGCTAGCATGTATGCATGCCTGGGTTACAAGCGCAAAGAGGTTTATATTCTGCGTGAGGTTCTAGGATGCATAATGGACCTGATGGTCTGTGGACGAGAGGAGGATGGAATCAATAGGGCAACTCCTCAGACAGCTGGACTTGGGATTCAAAATGGTTCTGGGGCAATAGAAAATTTGCCCCTATCATCGAACCGGGGAGGCGTCGGCATCAGGCTGAATGAAAGCTCGTCCGGTAATGAGAGTGTCCTGAAACTGCTGAAGCACGTGTGTCGGGTGCTCGGTATCGATCTTGATGCTGTGAAACTTGTCGGCGGCTTGAGTCAGAGTGCCAGTGACCAAGACACAAGGCGGAGCAAGACCACAAGCACCTACGATGATGACTTGAAATATGAGCAATATGAAATTTACGGATGGCCAGAGCTACAGGTGGGTGTCGTCCGGGAGGCAGTCGCTATCGCTGAGGCCCTACCAGGTGAGCCGGAGATTTTACTACACCTAGCTGCTTATACTAACGTCCCCTCTCAGATTTCCTTGCGGTTGCACAGTTTTCTCTGTCATCACTCAAAAATCTACAACCGGTGCTTTCTTACGAGGACCAACATCATTTATATTCAACGTCAATGCGATCCTTGATGATAGCGAGGAGACGAGGAGATCAACGTTCTGTTGAATATTGGTCCGGAAATCCGATTTTAAGCATTGCCCTAGCACCGTAAGCTGGTATCCCGACCTATGCAGGAACAGAGTTCACAGTAGGCGATCAGAGTCCCCTTGATCAGATTGCCTGTCGAGATGCACATCTCCATGCTGTCGAAGCAAGCTTCTGGTGTACCTGCCATCCTTCAGGGCATCAGTGATCCTTTTCTATATAATCCCCGGAGGGCTACTGCGAAAAAGGTGATCATTCATTCAAAACTTACATCTAGTTTGTTTATAAGATTAGGATCAAGAAATTATTGCTCAGAACGAAACTTTGGAATTTGTCATAGTATTACAAAATCCATTCGTCTTTGACTTGGAACTTCAGTTACTATCTCTGAGGTATGGGTTATTTTATTGAAAAAGAACGTTTTTATTAACGATCCCAGCACTTCTGGTGTCAAGTTTGAATCTCAGAAAACGCGAACCACTTTACCTGCAAGCTCTTCTCATCGATTGATCCTGTCGGGTAAAGCCCTTGAGACAGGTACCTTGATCATTCGGGGATGCATTGTACAAGCGCCTGGAGGTGCGAGCCAGGAGTTCATTCTCCCGTTGCGGACGGACGAAGAAGAAGAAAGGCTCGCGCGCAAGAAGAGTGCTATTGCATGCGAACTGGACCGATTCAAGTACTCTGGTTTGGTGTCATTCCCCTGGGAGAGGTCAGCGAAGTCCGTCAAGTATCGGTCAAGCCAACTTGATCCACACACCAATCCCCGATTTCTGGAATGTAAGGTGGTACCAGAGCAGCCACTGTTGAGGATACGTCGTACGTCTGTAAATCATGGAGCACTGATGTTATATGAAGGAGAGCGGTGAGAACCTCAGTTTTTGTCATATATGTTTGGTATATTCAGGTATACTAGGTCGATTCTGCATATCACCCTTGAAAACATTTCTTCACTGCCCGTAGATTTCGTACACCTGGCTTTTGAGGACTCTACCGTGGAACAAGCACAGCAGATACTCGCCGAATGCGAACTATCTGTTTCCGATACCTACGAGACTGAATACAGTCTCATCAATGAGCCTGTATTCTCATGGAGCAAGGATGAAGTCAAAACAATCGAGCCGAGACAAACCCTTGCTTTGGGTATTTCTTGCTTTGGGAAAGCAGGCTGGTATGTCTTCAAGTATTTTGTAGTCTATTGTGGGTTCCTAACCTCTGTTAAGCACTAATGGGACAGTTCATGTTTCATACTCGTATGCACACCGTGCAGACCTTGAAAGATCCTCGGAATGCTTCTACACACGTCAGCTATCATACCCTATCATAGTCACGGTTTATTCAATGCTTCAATGTCAAAACATGGATCTTGTCCCCTTCCCTTCGTATCGTGATCATGTCGAGATTGCGGGAGGCACTACCAAGCCGAGTTATCTGGACGTTGATGATGGGACAAGCTGGTGTCTGTTTTCCCTGGACGTGCGAAATATGTATGGTTCTCCCTTTGAAGTAACATTCGAGCGTGAACAGACCAGTATGTGACAAATGATAGATTTCACATGATTATTGATACTCTTGCATTCAAGATGTTCCTCGGGCATACACCACATCCATCATACCCCCTGGGTCAACGTCGAGGTCTGTCGAGAACCTCCTGTAACCATCTTTTGTTTAATGACAACAATAGAGTCATTTTACCTCTGAAGAGGATTGAACTCTCGGAAAGGGAAATATCCAAACTCATACCTACACTCTCGGACCGACAATTTGTGGTTGCCAAAGACAAGCTCTCCGAGGCTGAGTCACAGCTACAGAGGGAGCTGTTCTGGTACCGGGAAGCACTTTTTAAGAGTGTGCGTGGTCACTGGAAGGAGGTTCGTAGTTCTTTGGCTCTGCCGTTCAAAGTTTCAAAACGGGGACTCGACTGAATCAGGTTGGCGGGTCCCGAATAGGAGGAATATCACTGCGACAACAACGCATGACATTGTCGATGTTGGAGGCTCTGCGCGCTGATATCGCGCGAGTTGATCTTTCCCTGGTATCCATCAACAAAAACAAGGACGGGAGAAAAATGAACACACAGAAGTGTACTCCACGGCCCAATGAATTCCTTAAGCTCAGGATCAAGGTCACAAATTTATCCGGTGGGTTGCTTCTTCAAGATACTTCGCAATTCCACTCACACGGCAACAGCACTATCTTTGCCTCTATGTTTGTCCCTTGACCTTGAACCCAATGATTGTCTCATTTACGAAGGGATTATTACCGATATACCGATAGGCAGCCTTACACAAGGGAGTTCTAGAGATATTACTATTCCCGTCTGCTTCCTCACGGACGGTCAATTTGAAATTATGGCACGAGTGCGGCCAGTTGGGCTTGAGTACTTAGACACCAGACCTGCCAAGGCGCAGCTTGTTGCTGCAGTCCGTAGTCAATAATTAATACACATTATCGGAATTTGACCTAAAGACACAAGTTGCTGACATGTTCAGGGTGCCCAATCCAGATAGAGGGCATCAAACAATAATGGGTTAATCATATTCTGAAACTGCTTGGGTGAAGACGGCAGAATACGCGAGGATAGTAGTGTAAACGAGTCTGTGAAATCATTACAGCTATTGTCAACGAGAGTGCTGAAGAAGTCAAGAGCGTACCCTCCACCCAAAATTGACATCGCTGATGCCTTAGGGTCAATGATTCCGGAGTGAGCAAGGACTACGGGAAAAGAAAAACCAGTGACTACGGTAATAGATGTCAAGAAACGACCCATATCAACCAGGCCAGCTCCGTTCTCGTAGGATGAGAACTCATCCGAACCACAATGTGAGGAAAGAGCATTTGGAAGGGGAGCAAGAACAAATATAAGTGCTGTCGCAGATACACACACTATAATCAGACGAAAACACGCTGGCATTGAGGATTAACACATACCAACAAGGAGTGGGAGCCAGTTTGACCAAAGCGCGCAAGAAAGGATGATCAACAAAAACCCAACAGCAAGGATAAATGAGAGTAGGATAACAACTATCAATTTGTTGTTCAAACATTGAATTTGTTCACAATGATGATTTAACTGACTTCTGAGCCCTGCTGCCATGGCTGTGATGGATGGGAGGTGTAGATTACATAATGCGCTGCCCTCTCACGAAATCGCACGGTTATTCTGCAATCTTGGAAGTATATCTGTCACATATAGCAAAAACAGTGCCCATATAGGAAAGGGATATATGCGGATCAAGTACGAGTAAGAGTCAGATGTTATCCTATATCACGTCTGTCTGTATTTACCCTAGTCAATATAAATATAAACGACCACAACTTATTGCAACACTATCGCGCGGAACGGCGCGAAGGCCGGCTAGTAACCACAATGTTTTTCCGTCGCGAATCTACAAGAGGAGGGTGGGGAAGCAACGAATTTCTCCTCGAGGCAAAGGATTTCTTTTGTGGTAGAGATCGAAGTGGTTCAACAATTGACTGTCGTCTGTTTGGTATGATATGTGAAATCTGGGACTGTGGGCTGTCATGTGGTGTGACCATAGAGGAAGTGCTTGATGTAGGTGATCTGGAGGTGTGATGAAGGACGGGCGCGGAGTCTTGGAGAGGCAGACTTTCCCGAACCAGCTCATCGGAGTCATCACCTTCATCACCATCTGGCGGTTTTGTGACGCCCTCAGCAACATGTATAACACTCTGTTCGGGCATCAAACTCTCGTCTACGCCTTTACGAAGGAGGGCTCCTCGGCTCTTGGTCAGGTCCCAATGATCAGTGTATTTCCACGTCTTCTTCTGTGGCGTCGCCCCGGTAGGTACGTCAGGTCGTGTACCATACTCTGCAAGTTTCTTCCTAGTGGTGCGCAGTGACTCAAGATCGCCATTTAAACTATTATGGTGGTTCAAGGAGGCTTCCGCAAAGGAAGCAGTCTAGATCGTGAATGGTCAGTTTTTCTTGGGAAACTCAAAGATCTGGAACATACTTCTGTTGAGACGATATTGAAAGTGACGCCCAGATTGTTTGAGCTGGAAGCAAGAGTCCCCTGAAGCTGCCTATAGTTGGACTCAACTTGCCTACCCAGTGTTTCTGTCGTATCAAGCCTGATTCGCTTCGCCCTCGAGTGTTGGTTAAATGCTAAATGAAAGATTAATATGGGCCCTTGCGTCGGCTTCGAGAAGACATACCCTCAGATGTGGATGCTGCACACGCTGACATTCGATCTGTTAGCCAGGTAGTATGAGATGAAATCGAGGTCGACAGTCGATCACGTAGTTCCTGTGTCGCTTTACGGTGAGTTGATTTGGTTTGTTCAAATGTCTATTGAAGATAACATGAGCAGCAATTCTGATTGGGAACCATGTTACTCACCTTGAAGGTGCCATCACGAGTTCGTTTTGCGGAGGCACCCTGGCCGTGGAGTATTGTCTGGGTAGAGATACCAGTATCAGTCATCTGGCCAACCACCTGATTGTGCTGCTCCAAATACGACTCCAACATGTTTTGTGCTTCAAGGTTCTGATCCCGTAGACCATTCACATTTACTTCCAATCGTGAATGATGTTCATCCATGAACCCATCTAACATCTCCGACATGTTGTGCAGCAGCATCTCCTTGGCTCTATCTGCTTTGACCTTTTCATTCTTGAACATCTGGACGAGAGCTTCGTTCTGTTCTCGAAGGCGTGCGATCTCGGTTTGTGCAGCATTGTTTGTTAATTGTCGTGCTAGCTCCAAGGAGGTCAGTCCGTCTTTGATGTATCCTTGAATTTCTTGTAGGACAGATTCCAGAACGGAGTGAACATCACTTAGCGCCTTGTCTACTGTCGCCATCCCCTTTCGGTTTGTCCGTTCGAGTTCATCACATATTGAAGAACCATTTGACATGAGATCAGTACCCCAAGAGACAAACTCGCTCTTGAATGTAGTTGGCACATCAGTTAAGGCATTGTGGATGACATCAAGAGCCTCTGATTCCGTCTTGTTGTGGTGCTGGATTGTTTGGAGGGTGCTTTGAATATGGGACAGTTGTTCGACAATGACCTGAGAATGTGCCGACAGTTTTTCAATCTCGGTTTCTCCAACTTCCTTTGCCATCGCCTGGAGTTTGGTAGTGACTTCTACCGTCGATCGAGACAGCTCGCCAAGCCTTTTAGAAAGACAGTTTGCCAGGGATGATATTGTCTCCCCGCATTCAGTAACGTTATTGGAGTTAAATTCGAAAACGCCGGATTTTCTTTCTAAAAAGTAAACAAGTCTTCGTCAACTGGCAATAAAAAACGTAGGCTCATACAAACCCAGCTTCTTGAAAAGCCCATTAATGTCACGCAAGCTCTCCGCTGCGATGTTCCTCAATTCCTCGGCCACCAAATTCAGCCGTACCTCCGTGCTTTGGTGTGCCTGGCATACCACGACCTCGTCATCTAGCGCGGCCCTGGTCTCTGACAACTCTCCTTCGGTATGGTTGAGTGCCGCCGTAGTCCTCTCTAGCTTGCTTTTCGTGACCTTAAGTTCCTCGTCTCGTTTCATCAGGAGTCCAATACTCTGTTCGAATTCTTCTCTTACTGCCCTCATCTGGCTCTCAACGATTTCAATTTGCTTCTTGGCCTCCTGTAGCTCTGTCTGCCTGAGTTCCTGCTCGGCGTTCAGCTGGTTCCAACTTTCTTCCGAAAAGAAGATGCCATTCTTCTCTCGTGCTGCAAGGAGATCATGCTTGAGTCGCTCAATCTCGGCGATATATTCTTTCAGGAGGCCGTTCCGTGTCATGCGTTGATTGACCTCGGGTTTGTTACGGATGGATTTGGCCCGAAGTGCGTAGTCCAAAGTTGATAGAGTTTCCTCCATGTTCGAGCGTGCAGGAGATATTGTTGCGATGATGCAAGTTTTGGTTCGACCACCGAGCGAATCTTGAAGAAGGCGTGTAAGTTTAGATTCACTGTAGGTTGTGAGTATATGCACCTAAATAGGGGATGAACGTCCTACCGATACGGTACATGGGTCGAGTTGTCAACCAGAGCGTTTATGACACGCCCAAGAGTCAGTAGACTCTGATTAATCATCCCAGCTTCCCGAGCTCTCTTGTTTTCGGCGCCTGATCGCCCAATGTTTTCAGAACCCGCGAGATCAACGAGATTCATTTTGCCGACTTTGAGCAAATCATCTCCGACATTGGAGGTCTCTTTAACGTGAACGGTAATGGAAAATATGGAGTGTGAACGACTTGAGTGGTCATTGAATCGGGTAGCAGCAATTTGCCGTCGCTCGCTACCTTTGTTCAAAAGAGCCAAAGCATCCTTGCAGTCTTTGACTGCCGTTTCTTCCAAGCCCTGAATAAAGACACCTTTTTTCCCCGCATCATCGAATATTTTGAGTTCTGCGGCCTTCTCCTTCCCTCCTATGCCCATAGGCTGGGTTGAACTAGCAGGTGGAGAGAAATCAGCCGCAAGTAGATCACGCAGTTCTTCGTTGTACAGCTCGATATAGGATATCTTAACACTGTAGTCTGCCTTCGAGGTTTCAAGGGAATGGAATAGGCGAAAGAGGACCCTGGGGATCATCCCTGCGTCTGGCGAGGGATTACCCATAGGGGTCGGCTTCAGGTCCCCATGCATAGTGTACCTAAGACAAATCAGGATTGAGGATCAGATACATTCGTTAAACATACGTTTTCCCGGTGCCAGTCTGTCCGTACGCAAATAACGTACAATTATAGCCCGTAAGTACTTCTTCAAGCATCGGGCTGACAACGTTGTGATAAACCATAGCTTGGTCTGCTTCCGGACCAAAAACAAGATCAAATGGATAGGTGCGGAGAGGTGGTAAGGTCACTATTCCCAAACTTGACTGCGGTGCTCCAGTCTCAATAGATATTTCTTTGCTCCTGGCTCCGTTTGATGATACGATTATGGGAGAGTTCTCCTGCATTTCGCGATCGGACCGGCGGCGACATCGAATGACCACTTGAATATTAGATCCAGACGGTTCTGATATTTTATGGGATTCTGTGTTCAGATTTGAGGGGCCGGGCAACTGAGCTGAGCTGGGGTTGTCTCTGTGGTTGGGTTCAGACGGTGGAGGAGCTCTGGTAGGTGGTCGAGTGCGTAAAGCTTGGGTACCTAGTGTTGCAATTCCCGTCTTTTGCCTAGTAGCCGGTCTTTTTGAGGCCATTGGAAACTAACAGTACTGGCTCTCCCAATTGCAACAATCGGCGCGACGCACCACGTGACAGAACCCTATGAGCCACATGCTCCTTCCAGAAATAAGCAGTCCACATAAGAACCTTTGTCTCTCCATGGGCAAGCGCAAAAAGTCTTCCAGAAAACCGGTACTGGTGCGCCAGAAAGTATCTCTTGGTGAGCCTCTTTACGTGAGTCTACCTCAACATTTATCCTTATCTCTGGCAAGAAACCAGTTTTACCTGTCTGTTCTGTCACCATGAAAAATCTGTCACTGTGCGTATGGATCGAAAGGAAGGTGTAGCAAATCTAGTGTGCCGTGTTTGTGACCAACGATACCAAAGTAAAGTCAACCGTAAGTGGCCATTGTTTCTCACCAAACCTGGGCCAGTCACTCCTTGACTGATCCACTTTAGACTTAACCGAGCCCATTGATATATACTCCGAGTGGATAGATGCTGCAGATGCTGCACAACGTGAGGAACCTCCCCGTCGCTCTGTCGCATCAACAAGCCGTGGTGCCGCCCGAGCTCCCGCCTATGAAAGTGATGACGAGTGAAATCTCCTAGTTCTAGTACTGGACGTCGCTCTCTAGATTTCAAGTGATTTTTGTATCATAATTACTTATCTGAAACATTGGTAATTCAACATAATCCGATGAGAGGTAACACTGGCAGTTGTCACTTTACATTTCATTTACAAATGTGACATTTCACCTTCCTTTATATACCCTTCTGGATATTCAACACTTAGAATCAGCCATCTGACGCGTTCTTTGATTATAGCTTTCTCCTGGTGCCGTCGTCATGACGAGCTCGACCAACATAAAAGTAGTCTGTCGGTGAGCTTATTCGATGCAATGCATGCTTCCCTAGTTTAATGTCTTAGATTCCGTCCCGTAAATGCCATCGAAACTCGGGAAGGCGGCGAGGTTGTGGTCGCATTTCATGACAACCTCCAGACGGTTCAAGTGAAATCTGCCCAGGTCAGCAATGGGCCAGAGAAGGATGGGTTCACTTTCGACAGGGTGTTCCCCATGGGAACTAAGCAGCATGAAATATTTGAATACGGCGTTAAAGAGTGAGTCGTTTGGTTGTGACTGTGCCTCCGTCTTCTGATCCCTGGATCGCAGCATTGTTAAAGGTAATCATCTCTGCATCATCCATCTTCACCTCGCTCATTCAGCCACACTATGCCCTACCTTCCCGACCATTAATAAACTCAACGACCCCCGTGATTGACTAGATGTTCTTGATGGATACAATGGGACAGTTTTTGCGTATGGCCAAACCGGAAGTGGAAAGACCTTTACTATGATGGTGTGTCCCCACCTTCGGAGTGATACAAGAAAGCGTTAAACCCAAATCACAGGGGGCTGATATAGACTCGGATGACTTGAAAGGAATTGTACCCCGGATTACTGAACAAATTTTCCGATCAATTGTAGAGAGTGACCCCCACCTTGAATATCTTGTCAAAGTGTCGTACATGGAAATTTATCTAGAGAAGATCCGGGACTTACTTTCACGTGGGTGTTGACCTTTCTGCTGTCTCGCGTTGATATAATGTATCTGCAGCCCAAAACGATAATCTTCAGGTGCACGAAGAAAAGTCGCGAGGTGTCTACGTCAAAGGTCTGTCGGATTACTATGTTAGCAGTGCAAGGGAGGTATATGAGATCATGAGAACTGGTGGCGCAGCACGGGTCGTAACGTCAACGAGTAAGTATATCTGTCGGAAGAGCTCGAGTCGTCTCTGAAGGAACCTCAATAGATATGAATGCCGAATCTTCTCGGTCCCACTCAATATTTTTGATCACTATACAACAGCGCAACACGGAAACAGGGGCACAGAAAACAGGCAACTTGTACCTTGTTGATCTCGCAGGTTCAGAGAAGGTTGGAAAAACTGGTGCTTCAGGACAGACCTTAGAGGAAGCTAAGAAGATTAACAAATCGCTCTCTGCCTTGGGTATGGTCATCAACGCATTGACAGAAAAAGTCAGTCAGTTCTAGAAAGTCTATCCATGCTTGAACACTGACGATTTCATCATCCCTAGGCCAAGCATATCCCTTATCGTGACTCTAAGCTGACCCGTATTCTCCAAGAATCACTTGGGGGAAATTCCAGAACAACCCTGATCATTAATTGCTCACCCTCATCTTACAATGAGGCTGAAACACTGTCCACCCTTCGGTTCGGTATCCGTGCTAAATCCATCAAGAACTCTGCCCGCGTCAACGCTGAATTGTCTCCTCTTGAACTCAAAGGCCTTCTCCAGAAGGCTCAACTTGCCAACACATCGTACCAGAAACACATTCTGAGTTTGGAAGCTGAGCTTACTATTTGGCGTTCTGGTGGACATGTTGACGAAAGCGAATGGGTTCTCATTGGAAAGGGCGGCGCAGTTCCACCGAAAAAAGTACCCACGTCACCCACGCCTTCTGCTTCGATACCTAGTTCTCGCAGCATGACACCAGTCAACCCAGTCATCGAGGGCTTAAGAGATTTAGAGAGTCGACCTCAGACACCAACAGTTGTTGCTCTTGAGAAGGATGAGCGCGAGGAATTCTTAAGGCGGGAGAATGAGCTCAGCGACACTTTGGCAGAGAAGGAGAGTGCCCTGACAGCAGCTCAAAAATTAGTCAAGGAACTCAGAGAGGAACTCGCGTTCTTGAAGGAACAAGAGACATCTGTCAGCCAGGTAATGATTCCTTCTAAATAGTTGACGCAGGGTACGATAATTAACATGGGGAGCAGGAAAACAAGCAGATGTCCACAAAGCTCAATGAACTCCGACTGCAAGTCGAACGCCTCGATTACGAAGCCAAGGAGGGCACCATTACCATTGAAACACTGCGTGAGCAGAACAATGATACAACTACTGAGCTCGAAACCCTCAAGAAACAGCTTGCGGATTTGAAGTTGGCGCAAAGGGATGCCTCTGCAGATGATAAGGAGAAGCGTAAACAAGAGAAAATGGCGATGATGATGGCCAAATTTGATACTGTGAGTATCGACTTTGGCGATTTTGTCGCAAGGTCTGACCGGGAGTTGCTTTAAGCAGCAAGGAGCTTTCTCCGAGAAGGACGAGCAGTTGCGACAGCTCCTCACAAAACTTGATAATATGAATAATGAAGCAGCTGAAACATTGTCCTCTGACGACCTGATTGCCATTCGTAGGCAGCTTGCGGAGAATCAGACAGTACTGAGGGAGACTTTTGATAGACTTCGCCAAAGTCAGGAAGAGACCGAAATGGCTGTAAGGCGCAGAGATGAACTGAATGCTCGGGTTACCCAACTAGAGGCGGATTACGAAGAGCTGCTGGGTGAGTCCAGTTCCACTTGAGTGTTACGGGCCGATCAGAGCCCCATTTATTGTCCATCTCTGTAGAGAAGACAATTCATGACGAAGAATTTGAAGATGCAGAGTCGATGCAAGACTTTAAGGTGTGTACTACGCGATTCTTTTTTCTCTGCTTGGATTCAGCTTTCTGTTTGTGTAAACAGAACAAGCTTGAAGCTCAATATGCTGCTAAAAGGGACGTCCACATAAGTGAAGTTGCCGATCTTAAGCAGCAACTTGAGATGAGGGTTAACGAGATGAGGGCACTTAACGGCACAATTGATAGTCTCAAGAGCGTCAATGAAGAGCTGAAGGTACGCTTCGAAGATTGGTCTGAGCCAAACTGAGTCATGGTATCAACAGCGTGCCTTCGCAGTTACATCCGCTGGTATCGAGGGTGGCAAAAATCTCGCTGAGAGCGCACAAGATCTGGAACGAACGAGGAAGGCAATCAATGTCCAGCTCGCGGAGTTCGATGGAGTTAAGAAATCACTTATGCGTGATCTACAGAACCGCTGTGAGAAGGTCAGTGCCCCTATTAGCTATCCGCTAGTTCTGATCGGTTATCACCTGATATAGGTCGTAGAATTGGAGATTCAACTGGACGAGATCAAGGAGCAATACAATAATGTCATTCGTAATAGCAATAGCAAGGCCCAGCAGAAGAAGATGGCTTTCCTGGAACGCAACCTCGAGCAGCTCACCCTCGTCCAGAAACAGGTATGTAACGATCGTCCCTCAACCTCTGACATACTTCTTTGTTTCCACGATAGTTGGTCGATCAGAACTCCATGCTCAAGAAAGAGGCCGGGATTGCAGAACGCAAGCTCCTAGCTCGGAATGAGCGCATTCAAAATTTGGAGGCTCTCCTTCAAGACGCAGATCGCCGCTTGTCGACTCAGAATCAAAAATTCGAGGTACAACTACAAGCGGTTAAAGAGCGACTGGATCAGGCTCGAGGTTGAGTTTACCATTCCTTAGTCTGGGCAAGTCTGAAAAATTATATAGCCCAAAAGGCACCTGCAGCTTCGCCATTGAGTTTCGGGCGAATTGCGAAGCCGTTGAGAGGCGGTGGTGGAGCTGTACCATATTCCACGACAACTCCCACTGGTGCTTCGCCAGTCCCAAATTCTCTGGCCCGTCTGCAGAATGAAGAGGCGTAAGTTTCTTTGCATAATCTACCTCTAACGGGTGATAACATCTAACTTCCTTGTTTGGGTCTAGTGCTAGTTGTAAGTCATCTGCCCGTTTATGGTTAGGCTGTAGCTGCAGAACTAATCTGATCGTGCCCTTTCAGCCAAACGGGCGTCCTGGTTTTTCAATTCACGGTAAACTGAGTAGATTATCACTTTTTACTTGTCTCGTCTGCTTTTTCGCATACCCCGTCTGTATCTTACATAGCATATTTACTCCCAGAATGCATTCACAATTCGTGGACATGGTTAATCTCTGGGCGTACAGACCTCGCGAAGACGGAGCTGACCTAGATGCTTGTCAAGCATGAGGTTGTACAAGCCCTGTCGGGACCGGAACATTACCAGAACTAAGTAGGCGATTGATGCCCGCTGTTTATTGATGTAAATTCAAAATTCAAGAGCAGATGTAATCTTTATGTAAATATAAATATACTAAGCAATTCATGCTTTAGTCGATGGTGATCTTACTGGGTCTATTTCGAGAATGTTAGCCGTAGCATCTCTGTGGATGACTGGGAGATAAAGTTAGACGCAAATGGAATTGTTCAAAAAGCGGGCAGCTGGGGCGGCTGCTTTTACGGGGTCTTTGCATTACGTCATCTGATGCGCTATGTAGAGCGGGACCCGTGTACGTTTCCTCCTAGCTCAAACGGCTAAGTAGACACAAGAAAGCAGCAGTTTGCCTGCCAGACCTAGCGGGGACCTGAAAATAGATTTAGATCTGAATTAGTTATGCATTAGCTTAATTGGGTTGAAACGCGGTATGCAGTTTCTGGAAAATCCCTCAGGTATACTAATTATATTTCTGGCAGACACCTCGCCCACCTGAGTGGAGACTCTAGGGCGACTATTTTACGCTAAGAGTCCTGAATTCTTTTCTCTGTTCTTGCCGCCGATGCCTCATTTGCGTTTTGTACTCCTTTCATATTTTCCACTCTGCTTAGACCTCTGTTGCCTGGGAGTCAATTACCGCAAGCCATGTGAGCATGTTTTTACGCGCGCTACATGACAGCTGTCTGCATGTTCTCTAACTTATCTTGCTCACTCCAGAGAATAATTTCTATTGCTCTCCTTTGTTCTTCAGCTTGCCAAAATTCGTATTTTTTTGTCTGGTGAGCGCAACAAGTTAGTCGACTCGTTCTTACTTTGAACTCCGTCTGATCAGCTCAAAATCCATTATAAACGATGTCTGCTGTGAATTCACGTAACCATTCACCCTCTCACTCGCCTACTCATGTGAGAACTTAGTCTGCACTAATACAGCGAACTACTTACTCAGATGTTTAGACACAATCCCACCTATTGATCAATGGTGGGGGATCCTTAATCGTTGCTGGAAATCTCAATGACCTACAAAACTTCAACTCGGGCTGGCAGGTCAATAACCAGATGCTAGCAGAATTTTAGCTCTAACTGACGTTGCATGAAATTTCAGGTTTTGGGACGTGCTCATCCGAGGAATACCGGATCATCAGTCACTGGCACACGTGAGGTCTCTCTGCCCCGGAGCGATGTCAACCAGTGCAGGGGCCTAGCTGACTGGACGCCCTTGTCCAGACCAACAACCAGCAGAAGTTGGGATGAGGTGCACGATTATATTAAATTATGGGTTGTTCCGTGGTCCTGACTTTCACTGGTACTAGGATTCTGTTTTTAAGAGGCAAACGTCCATTGCTCAGAATGGATCATTATCAATTCCGAGGAATGTAAGTGAACATTCAAGTTGGCGTTCCATAGGGAAGCTAAACCATCTTTCCAGGAACAGGCCTTGGCCTTGAAAAACGGTCAGAGAAAATCAACAATTGAGGTCGTTCTCTTGTTCTGATCTTTTTTTTTGCACGTTCAGTGTCTATAAACTCACCAACTCGGTCCTATGCAGGCTACCCGAAATCTCCTGTAACCACTGATTTCAACGCACTTCGGGCTCCCCGACGATCTTCTAATGTAGATGAGCTCAGTTCAGCTTTGAATGGTATGGTTGTTGAAGATGACCATCTTCAGAGACAAACTACGCTGAACCTATCGCGAAACCCTTTCCCGCCGTCAAACCAAATGGTTTACCCGTCTATTCCTCAACTGGACTGTACCTCTTCCTATCAGAATTCTCGCGATACCCTTTCCGAAAATCCATTTAGTTATGATCCCTATCGCCCTGCTTCGGATCCTCCAGCATATTCCTCTCCAACAGGAATGAGTGGTTCGCCGGCTTCGATCTACCCCAATGTTTCTGTTTTGGATCCTTACTGTCAACCAGGATTTATGTATGAGTTTCCCGCCAACCCGAGGCCTCCTGCACCCCACTTTTCTTGCCATAGTCAAGCTATGGTATATGGGCACACAGGTCCCTCCCCTCATGCGACGTCTCAAATCATTCCGCCTGGTGGCCTTTCTGTCGTCGATAAAATAGATGCCCAGGCGAGTTGTCCACATAAATGAAAGCGCATCTCCTAATCCTGTTTGTTAGTACCCGACAGGCCTGCCCACTGACATGTTAAATCCCATGGTACCACTCGTCCCGTCCCGCAATGGGAACTTTGGCCAATCAGACTCAGCTACCGGTCATCTACTTCCTTTTACAACACCCCACCTTCGACAGTTCGCTCCGACGTCTCCGATGTATTCAAGTGGTATATTCTCCCATCATAATAATCTTCGTCTTGTGTCGGTGGTCCGAAGCAACCTCCTGGAAGAGCTTCGAACTCGGAAATCTCGCAAATTAGAGCTGACTGTAAGCTGAGCCCCCTGTTGCTTCTTTTCTTGACCTCAACCTCCTAGGATATTGTTGGATACATTATTGAATTCAGCACGGATCAGTATGGTTCACGGTTCATACAGACCAAGTTGGAAAATGCAAGCATCGAAATAATTCAAACTGTCTATGACGAGATCGTTCCAACATATGCCATAAAGCTCATGCAGGATGCTTTTGGTAACTATGTAAGGTCAAGGTCGTCTCTAGAAACGTTTACTGACTACTTGTAGGTTATTCAGAAATTGATGGATTTTGGCACACAAGACCAGCGAGCTGGTTTGGTGTTGATTGTTCAAAATGCAATTGTCGACCTGTCACTCAATGTTTATGGTTGTCGGGTTGTTCAAAAAGTGACGAGTCCCATTTTCTTTTGTGACTCCGGCTGACTCGTATTTGACGCCAGGTAATTGAGTTCTGTACGGCGGAGCAACAAACCCAGCTTGTTCGCAAGATAGAACCTCATTTACTGGCAGTGGTCAAAGACACAAATGGTAATCATGTAAGTCAGAACGGTCTTGATGGTTCAATCAGTCTGAGTATCCTTCCCACAGGTGATCCAAAAATTCGTCATGACAGTGCCACCAGAGCGTCTTTCTTTCTTTCGGGCCTTTTGCAACGCTGTGCGTCAGCTTGCCACGCATCCGTATGGTTGTCGTGTCTTGCAACGATGTCTGGAATACCTGCCTAATAGTTATTGCCGTGGTGTAATAGATGAATTGCACGGCATTGCCAACAATTTGATGCAGGATCAATTTGGGGTTAGTCTGATTTACGTTGTACCGTTTACATACTGACACCGACCCAGAACTATGTTGTTCAACACATCTTACAGCACGGCCAATTGCATGATCGCGTAATCATCGCTGCTCAGATGAAGGGACTTGTTCTTAAGATGTCCTGCCATAAGTTCGCGTCCAACGTTGTAGAGAAGATTCTAGTGTATGCAGATCATGACACGAAGCAAAAAATAGTTTCTGAGGTCCTTCATATTGAGTACGGTATTGATCCTGTTCATGCAATGATGGTGGACGCATATGGCAGTGAGCACAGACCTGAATTCTTTGACCTCACCCTTGCCTTTTCTGACTTTCACTTGAAGATTATGTTGTCCAAACAGCACTCGATCAAGTCGAAGGAGACCAAAGAGAACTCCTGTATGCCCGTGTCAGGTCACATCTCACGGCCATCAAGCGTGAGTCAAGGCCAAAGATCGAGCCCAAGCATATCATTGCTAGTGAGTGGTGACTCATGACATAGTGGATTTCAATGTATTGTATTTACATCCTATCTTTTCTTAGTTGAAAGACGTCTATTCGGTGACGGCTATGGCACCAACGGAATCTGATATGGTTATACATTTCTCGTATCTACCTATACCTTCGAAAGCCTGCTTCATTTGTTTTTACCTTATTTACTTTATTAACTGCAAGTTTGAGTCGGACCTGTTTCATTCGCAAGCTTACGTCTATAATACATCTCATTTACTATTGCCTCTTTCACTTTCGTCGGTATCTTTCGCTGTAGTCTGGGAGTGGAATCACAGGAAAACGAAGTTTTCAATACGTTTTCTGCTGATTCTGTCTACGGTCCTGAGTACAAGAGAGGTACAAGAGTCGCAAACACTGGAACACGTTTTTGGCGAGTTTTTGGCGAATCACCGTGACGTGTCGAACTCCCTAAACGGGTCATACAGCCGCCAAGGACCGTGAGTAGGTCTGGTGAAGCCGATTTCAAGTCACTTTTTTCTCTTCGTTTCCTACCGCGTCTCGAGTTCGACGCTATGGGCGATACAGAGGCAGCTGCTTCGCTCTTTTGTTCTGCAGACTCATCGTCGGACCTGTTTACAACACTCGGAACAGAGTCCAGTCAAGAAGCATCCGGCAGTCTTTTCGATGGAGCCAGTACAGATAAACCTGCGATAAATGCTTTCTACAGCATTCCAGAGCAGCGAGCATCAGCCAGCGAACTCTCAGAAACTAACCAGCCTGCTGCTGTCGAGAACTATACTTATGTCTCAACACACGATGAAAGTGCACCCCATGGAACATACAACAGTCACCAGCAATGGAATTATGGCGCAGTTGCAGGTGCATTAAGTAAAATCTCATTCTTTCATTTCTACTCTGACATCTCAATTTTACCTACAGACGACACTTCTCATGATGCCAATAAATATGCATCGCATGCCACTCATGACCCATATGTGAACAATCCCTACGTTCCTTCGCCAAAACACCAACCTCCTGCCCCCCAAGCAACAGACATGCTCTCTTATACTGGGAACCAAGCATCTACATATGACGGCTGCCATGTGGCGGATTTATATGCTCATCAACATGCTCATCAGTCTGCCTACACTCCATATAATCCTTATACCCAAATGTCAAGTAATAAGACAGTCCCAACATCTCAACAACTCAATGTCATTCCACCGGTGCCCTCACATAATCCCCACGCCTCAGCTGCTACGGTGTCTGTACCATCTGCGCCGATGACAACGCAAATATCTAGGCCCAGGGTGTCCAATGCATATGATCCGCCATTTTCTGCAGTTTCCTATGGTAGGCGGAATGTTCCAGGGCCAGCTAAGTACGGACAAGGATACGCCACCCTTCCTCACTCTGTTTATGCTACACATCAACCTACTACTTCTCCGCCTCTCGCTCCGCCTCCATCTCGTGCGCCTGCAGCACCACCAATTCCATCCATTCCTCCGTCACCAACAGTTTCTCATCCTCCTCCTCCGCCCCCTTCGAAACTACACGATGGTACTCATATACCCCCTCCGGTTCAAGATCATACCTTGACGCATGGTGCATTGTCTTCCTCGGTTGAACCTTCAGCCTATGCTTCTGCTACTCATTCTAGTGTTCCTTTGGCGTCGGCAGTACTTTCTGAATCGACTAGATCGCAAAATGAAGGAGAGGATTTTTTGACAAATGATATCAAGTATGTCAAAGAACACGCTCTCGCAGATGAATCTAGCTTGAATTTCTTTGATGAAACAAACCAAGAGATTTTTGAAGAACCAGGATCAAGATCCATAGTAGATGAACCAACTGAAATACAGTCAGCACGCTTTCGCGCAGTCTCTCCATCTCAGGCCACAATAAACCGGCCACACATATCAACAAAACCACAATCACCTGGTGTACCAATCTCATCGAGTCTGCAGCAATCTTTTAGAGCAATCTCTCCTCCTAGAGCAAACATGGATTCGGGACGTGTCTCAAGTCCGCGGCAGAGCCCTCGACCCCCCTCATCTCCGGTTCATGGGGTCTCGCACAGTGGACCTCGGGCTTCCCCAGATCTCCGCAGGGAATCTCTTATACGTGAATATGTCCCAAGGTCGAAAACCACCTCACCGGGTACAAGCATTGTAAATCCATATGTACCACCTCCACGGGGTTCTGCTCTTCGTGCAAAGTCAGCTTCTATGAATACTAGTGGTGTGATCCATTCTCCGGAGTCATCTTCCAGCATTTTGCATGACCGCTACGTGCCCCGAGGCTCAAAAGTCAATAACGTCTACGAAAGCGAGAGAGTTGGTTCCCCGAGTTCTTTCTCCAGTCGCTCATCAGACAACGGACAGCATAATGCTCAATCTAATCACCTACCACCTTTATCCGAGTCACCTTACATTCCTGCTGCATTTTCCCAGGGATTTGTGCCAACAGCCGAAGATCATCACGTTCCTTCCCAGCCGAAGATCAAACCTGCGCCTTTGTCTGGCGACTTCGGACAATCAAAATATGCCTATTCCGCAGGCATTTTACCTTCTCAAGAAGCGATTATTAAACCCACGATTACCTCTTACGCTCCCTCCCCTTCACTCATGGGAGCCAATGATCCTCTGAGACGCACTTCAGTTTGTGTGCCGGTGATTAGCTTCGGTTTCGGAGGCAAAATTGTTACTTGTTTCCACCACACGAACTTGTTAAATACGGGATTTGATGTTGCACTGTCTCCGCGAACCCCCACTAATGTTCAGATACAAAGCTGGAAGAAGTTAGTTCCAGAGTCAGCTCTGGATCCGTTTATGGTTTTTCCTGGACCATTACATGCTGATCCTGGTCCACCAAGTACTGGTATTATGAAAACTGGTGCTACTGCGCAAGCGAAGATGAAGAGAACGTCACTCGTGAAATACCTTTCTGACCGTGCCGATGAAATGACGCAAGGGTTGGGTTACCTCCACAATGGTAGTGCTGAGAAACGCACAGTTGAAGGGAGGTTGGTATTGGTAAAGCTTCTTAGAATAATGGTTGAGAATGATGGGCGTTTACTTGGAACGTGAGTCTGCCCTCATTTTGTGTCCTTATCTTTGTTCATGGTTTTCTGAAGACCTCAGCTGGATTCCGCTGTTCGAGCTGCTTTGGTACCCGGACTTGAGGCCAGTGACACTGGAACTTATTTTACAACTACTGCAGATACACTGACGGAGACACCGTTCGGAGCTGCGTCTGTCAATGGTGATGTGACACCGATTTCAGTTACTACACTTCGAGGGGCAGCACTAGACAAAATTGAAGAGTTCCTTCTGCATGGAGAACGTCGTCAAGCCTATCATTATGCACTCGATGAGAAGTTGTGGGCTCATGCCATGGTGATCGCAAGTAGTATTGATAAAGAGGCATGGAAGGAAGTCGTGAACGAGTTCATACGAGCAGATCTCGGAGTCAAATGCGATGATTCATTCACTTTGCATGGTCGTACAGATTCCCAAGCGCTAGCTGTAAATGGAAGAGAGGGGCTTCGTGTAGCATATAGCTTATTCTCCGGACAAGGAGCTGCCGCGGGTAAGATGTCACTGCTGTTCGTGTCTTCAAATGATGTCCATCCTTGAACAGTGCAGGAACTCGTGCCCAAGGACATCTTGGCAAGGGGCATCAGTCGAGTAGCTATTCCGGCTCCGACGTTAGGCCAGTCGACCCCCCGGACGCCCAACCTCGCCTTACCTGTAGCTGGAGCTAGAATTCCTACCGAGTCGCTAGCAAGATGGGCAGAAACAGTGGCGATGTTGTTGGTATCGCCGTTGACACCTGATACTTCAGCAGCCCTGACCAGTTTAGGTGATCAACTCTTAGCCAACGGTTGGTTGGAGGCAGCTCATGTCTGGTAAATATCTTTTTGTCCTAGTTTAGATCAAGTTTATTCAGTTTTATTAGTTTCCTGCTTTCTCCCCAGACTTCTCCCGTTGGTGGCGTTGGTAATCCTGCAGCACGGATTGTATTACTAGGATCTAAAAATCCTGTCCATACGCCGACTTTCTCGAAGGATCCCGACACGATTATATTCACTGAAATTCTGGAGTATATCATGACAACGGTCCTAGTCTCGAAAGGGCAGGAACAAAACAATGGTTTCCCTCATCTACAAGCATATCGCTTGATTCGCGCTTATGCTGCTGCTGAAGCAGGGGACCTGAGCATCGCTAACAGGTTCGTCGTCGTTTTACAGTTGTTTGGTATGTATGTACATGTACAGCTATTAATATCTCTGGTTTTAGGTACTGTGAAGCCATCACGGCGTCTCTTGTGCGGGGATCTGTTTACTTCACGCCGACAATGTTGGAGCAATTAAAGAATCTCACTGACAGACTTTCTGGCGTGTCTCATTCTGACAAGGCGAACTCATGGATCCCTGGAAAGATTTCAAAGCCGAGTCTTGACACTTTTGGAGGGTGGCTGGAAGGAAGGTTTACAAAGTTGGTGACGGGTGAA